>Ga0209208_10004251_pt1 | contig 20401 bp, 17 predicted proteins | sample S1TSphfallax_3_FD_187694 | JGI IMG/M metagenome (GOLD analysis project Ga0209208, IMG submission 187694) | Host-associated microbial communities from peat moss isolated from Minnesota, USA - S1T2_Fd - Sphagnum fallax MG (SPAdes) (version 2) | ecosystem: Host-associated > Plants > Peat moss >...
GACAACTTTGATGTTTTTGCCAATTCCACCATCATTTGAATGTCTAAGTGTGAATAAAATAGGCACATGCCTAAAAATTGCCATCACATAGTAATGGATGTAAATCAAGCTTCAATCATCAATTGTAGTTATTTCATTTCCAAAAATTGAAAAAAATTATGAAGACAAGATTTCTTCTTTAATGTCATGGATGCCAAGGCCATGAAGCTCATTCATTTGAATGTGCATCCATGTACCTAACTTTTAGTTTAACTTTAGTTCATTCTTAATTAACTTCTAATTAAGTTTTAGTTCATTTTCATTTAATTCATAGTTCACTTTCAATTGATTTTTAATTCATTTTAATTATGTTTTAGTTAAATTCTAATTAAATTTGAATTAACTCCCAATTAACTTTTAGTTAGCTTTTAATCAACTTCGAGTTAAGTCTTAGTTAATTTAAAATTAACTCATAATTAACTCCCAGTTAAGTCCTAATTAACTTTTAATTAAATTCTAGTTAACTCTAGTTAAATATTATTAACTCATAGTTGACCTAAGAGTTAACTGGAAGTGAATTATGGAGTTAATAGGGTTGAATTAGAAATTAACTCTAGTTGACTCTAAGGTAATTTTGCAACCCATGTGTCTCGGAAGTGATGTTTCATTTCATATATATTTTTTTGTTTCTTATTATTATCAATATCAAAATTTATTTGGGTTGGATAAAAAATAACATAATCATCAATAGCAGCCTTGGAGCCTTAGCTATAATTAACATTAGGTGTAAGAAATGTAAAGGGGACACAATTATAAAAAACAACTTGTTCTTGAAATCCTTGGGAAGACTTAATGGTGACATTGCCCAAAGCTTTTAAACTTAAACAAACTTGATGGATGTGATGCACAAGTAATAAGTTGTAATTGATACATGACAAAGTAGGTGACAAAAATAATTGCAATATTTTTTGGAAGAAAATGTGCATACAAAACAAGCCACACATTCAAGTTGTAAGCATCATGATCTAGATTTTAGAATGTGCACATAGGTTACAACCTACAAGAAACTTGGATTGAAATACATTGATTACAAGTTTGAAACACATCAATTTCAAGTGTCATCCATATTCACAAAGTTCATAATTGTTGCAAGTCCAATAATCATGATTCACTATAAGTTTGAATTGCACTCATGATTATATTTAAATGTGATGAAAAAACCGACAAAGAAACAAGCAACATACGTGCCTTTTTAAATGGACTATGGAGTTGTGTTGTTGTTGTAGCCAACCTACACAAGATTTAAGATTCATGAAATCCAATGGAGATCTAAAAGAACCATTGGATTTTGATTCTAAAGATTTGACCTATGAACCATTAACTCAAAAAAATTGAAAGAATTGATTCACCATTGATTTAAAAGATTTGAAATACCCAATAGCTTTGGAATTTGGAAATTTGATGGAAATGGACAAAAGAATGATTGAAAGCTTGGAAGGGGTGGTTGATTGTTGGCCAACTTGCACACAATGCAAGAGCAACACCAAAAGTTAAAACAACTATTAAGCCATGGCAATGGGCATCTACCATGACCCATTTGTGGTGTAGTTTCTACAAATTGAAATATAATGCATCTATCATTCAAGGCATGAACTACATTGTTGCAACTATGGGCTACAATACATATTGGTATTATGATATACCCAATGCATGTTGCCAATCTACTACTTTGTGTCATTGGAACAATGCTTGCGACCTATGAACTTGATGTGTATTAATATTACGAACTGCCCAACATAGGCTATTGAGTTGCATCGTTGCAACAACACCCATAGTCCATGAATTTTGGAAAAAAAACTATGTTTTAACAATGATTCATGAGCATGTTGCTACCTACATCATGCATATGTACAAGTGATAGTGGACATTACAATGTACTTCCACATTTAAAAATAACATGAGTGACAAAGTATGAAACTTCCAATTATTTCATAAAGTGGGTTGTGGTGTAACTTGCTACTTGATTCTTGAGAAGTTGAATGGCACCAATGAGCCTTGAAGTTGAAACTTGAACTATGAAAATGCTTGGGATTTGGAGTTTGGGATTTTGGATCTTCAAATACAAAACTTAGTGTTCACAAGTTGTAAGCTTACCACTTGAAACTCTTCAAACTTAAAAGCTTTTCTTGAAAACACATTGCATAAGTCATTGGTTTTACAAACCATCTATAAAGAAGCAACAAAAGCACTAATGGTGATCAATAAAATAACAATGACCTTTTCCTAGCCTTGGTCTGGGATTCAACAAGCATGACAATTTGGAATCAACCACAATGACAAACCTTAAACCTAAGATGGAGGAATTTGGCACATTGATCATGCATTCAAGTGCCATTGAATGGCAATAGGTGTAAGTTTTAAACAACTTCCCTTGTGAACCTTGATAAAACAAGATTGGTTTTGTCAAAAAATAAAATTAATTCATGGTTTTTTCAAGTTTAGAGATCACAATCCCTTTGCCATTAGTAGGGAATTAGTAAATAATTGCTAATAAAAAATAAAATTGCTTGTATGCACACCTTAAACCTAACCTTGGATAAAAGCATTTAAAAATCCATTGCTTAAGTCCTTTATCATATTTAATTAACATCTAGTTTTTCACACCTATATCCATTGGGGTGAGTCTTGTGACAAGTCTTCCCCCTTTAAGACATGTTGGGCCAATTACATGGATTTAGCCTTGAACCTAGGCTAAAATGCAAATCTAACCAACATTGGAAGTTAAAAAGTTGGTGAATAAATATGGTCACCTTTCTTGACAAGCCACCCATTAAAATAATTGATCTAGGTGGTAACATTTAATTGATTATCATCTTACATTAATTATGATTTCATACTCATTAAGGAGCTGAAAAAATAATTTGCATATTATTTTAGTTGTCAGAGACAATGATACTGACCTAACATACATGGTGTGGGTGGATATGTTCTTAAAGTAAAAAATCAAGTCAATTTTTAAAACTAAATATTGGAATATGATAGAATGGATTATAAAAAAACTTTTGATTTAATGGATTTCGAATTCGTCAAAATGAGATCACTAATGGTTTTTAATTTATTTGAATAATTTATCTTCCAAAAGTAAAAATCTATGTAAAGGTCAAGGTTTAACAAAGTTGCATCATGCTTTTAACATGTGTGGGAATTGATGATTTCTTGCAAAATTTTATTTTTAAAGAAACCACCAATTTGGAAGGGGAAATGGAGGAACAGAAGGAAAGGACCAACATAAATTTTTTTTAAAAAAGGTTTAAAAGGAAAAACATATCCCCATGGTGTTGATCATGATAAAACCCATCATTGTTTAGGTTAGGATTCTCATTACCACCTTTTAATAAATGACAATTTACAAAATTAAAATTTCTATTCAAAAGGGATCGATAATGATGACATCAATTAGAATGCAAACCCCATCGTTGGAGAGCACAATATTAACTCACTAACATGAAAAACAAAAGGGATAATGATGCAAGTACATACATGTGTCTTTTCATTGAAAACATGAAACCTAACATCTCTAACAATGAAAGCAAAGACATGCTAAATGAGATTATGGGATGCAATGTGTTTCCCTATGGGCATACAAGAGAAAATGTATTCCCGTTGGTCTATAAGTTAGTCAAAAATGCAATGAACCATGTGAGGAGTTGTTGGATGTAAAAGATTCAACCTAGTGCGTAATATTAAAAAAGAGATGGTTAAAATCATACAAAATGATGAGATGACTAAATGAGTAAAAAACCATGTGCCCAAACTTGAACTTATGCAAGACCTCAAGTGACAAAGGTGATGAATCATGTCAAATATTATGATGTTGGAAAACGAGTGCTCGTGCAAAGAGATTTGACATGCTTTCATGCAAGTTAGTTCCATTGTTGTGTCCAACTTGGATGTTTGGTAAATTTCATCCATGAATGTAGTTTTATCGATGCAACACATTTTAGCACACTTGTATCCACTTGATGAAGTTTGTGGATGTCTTCACATTTCACATTTATGGCCAATGGATCTTTATTTGTGATCAATTTCAATCCATGAAACAATGTTTCATCCAATTGGTCCATCGAACAAACACGAAGGCCTCGACAGGCGGATGGTGTATGAGAACAAGGATGGATGAAAAAAATGAAATCTAACAGCATCATGAATCTTCATGCCAACTCTGTTTTATGTGGCCTTGAAATGCCCTTCTGGGATGAAGGTGCTTGAGATATTTGGATGAAACCAAACGGACTTCATGCAAATCTGCTTCGACGCGCTGGGAAAGGTTTTAGGGTTTGGCGGTCTACCGCAAAACAGAGTCCTTTGCAAGCCTCTTTCTGTCTGTGTGGGAGGAATGCCGGAGCCGCATCGCCCCGCAGGATCGCAATCAGCAGAATATTCCAGTGGAGAAGAAAAATCGTAGATTTCTGTTTCCCTGCTGCAGCGGTGAGTTTTTGTTATGTTTCTGTTCCATTATTTTCAGTTTTTGGAGTCGTCGCTTTTGTGTTTTTTTTCTCTCGATCAGCAATTTTGTTCTATCTGAGGTGCTTGCTCTGAGGTTTTCTTGTATGCTGTGCAGAGTGAAGAAATGCAAGAAGAATGAATGGAGCCTATGTACCACCAGTCTATGTCCCGGATCTTCACCCTGATGAAAAGGATGATAACCTTCCACCACTGTCACCTTCACAAACCCAGCACTTGTTGGATCATGGAGGGTCTATGTCCTCAGCAGCAGCAGTGCAGCAGCATCCACCGCAGAAGCAGCAGCAGCAGCGGCAGCAGGCGGCCTTTCACTGGACTTCAGGAATTTGTGCCTGTTTTGATAATATGCCTGTTTGTATGTCCCTGCTCTTGTGCTACTGTTGTTTTCCTACTTATACATTCTTCACTTGTGCACAAGTCATGATTCGGTTTCAGTTTCTGCTTCTGCTGGTTTGTATTACATGAGAATAATGTGGGCGAGGGCAGGTTGTTTGGGGTGCTGGTGCCCGTGTGTGCTCTTTGGAAGGAATGTAGAAATGCTGGAGGGCAGGCCATGGCTAAGACCCTCTATCGAGCATGTTCTGCTTTGGGGCATTCCATTTGGTGTCTGCTGTGCTCTTTCCAATACAGCAATTGGTCTCCTTGTTGCTTGTGTTCCCTGCTATGCCTGCAGATTCCGCCGCGCTCTTCGCAGCAAATATAATCTAGAGGTAACAGTCTCCTCACCTTTATATCACACTACTGTGTCTGTAATTATGAGGGCATGACATAGTTAAGGTTAGCTAAATAGGAAGTATCAGTTGTGTTCCTCTTGCTCTTTCACCTTTGAATTCTCTTAGAATGTAAAGGTCCACACTCATCCTTTGAATTGGATTTGAATTCTTGTTTGGATGTCAACTTTGAGATCTCATCATGCTAATGATGGTCTTGATTTCTTGTCATGATGCTTTCAGGATGCTCCATGTGGAGACCTCTTCACACACTTGTGCTGCCACATGTGTGCAAATTGCCAGGAGCATCGTGAAATGTGTGAGCGCACAACAATGGCAATTGGCCTTTCTTTAGTCAGCCCCCCACCTACTCAGAGAATGGGTGCAGGCAAGTTACAGCTCTTTCCCCACTGGAGCATGCAGATTAGAGTCTGCATTTCAGTATGCATTTCTGTGCACCTGGTGTTGCTCTATGTTTTGCTTCACACTCCTGTTGAGTTTGAAATTCTGCTGTACTGTAGTATCAATTTCTTCCTCCAACTGTGGACCGTTTGTGCGTATGTAGTCCCTGAATATGTTCCCAGATATGTAATGCATGTTTGAATGGGGCATAGCCTGGTTCCTCCACTTGCCTTGTGAACAATATCCTTATATGTGGCATACTGTGGTATGCAGAATATCAGCCCTGATTTGCCATGGTGTCACCAAATTGGGAAGTCATTCTCTTGTGGTGACAGGGTTGAAGTACATTGCCAGAGCTGTGGAGGTGATGGAATGCCCTGACTTGAAGTCCCATCCAATTTATATAGGTTTACTTCTGACATCACATTTGATGTCAAGGGTTAGCAGTTTAAAGCTGCTTGGATGTACAGAAGATTGAATTTTGATTGATGGGGATTGTGCAGGCAGCAATGTGTTGCCAAATGTCTGGAACCTTTGCATTGAAGACTTTATGCACATGATCTGACTAAGTGGTTACCCAGTGGATGGTGGCATTGGTGGTTCATACAGAAAACCCTGAACTCATGGCAGTTTACATGCTTTCAAATCAGGGGTATTATTTTAAGGTCTCAGAATTGCTTTATTTGGATGTGGTTCCAAAGCTGTGCACCATACTCATGGTGGTTCCAAACATGCACAGTTGAGTGAGTAAAGCGAACATTCTAGTGTAAGCAGAGTCATGCAGGGAGGTGCAGTTGAGTTTTAGACTAAATTAGTTTACAATACCATCATGTTTTGAGTTCACGATTGGGTCCCCCTGTAAGTGTAAGACGGTTGATGGAAAGTGTGAAACATTAAGGTATTTTTCTTGTGTTTTGTCTTTTACACAATCCTCTTTCAGCTTCTCTGTGTTTTTCCGTTCATTGTGTTGACAAACTTGGTTTGTAACACATCATTTAAAAGATTTCAGTGTTCTTTTGTTATCACTGACGATGATAAATGCAGTAGTAGCTCTGTGTTTTTCTGTAAAGGAGACTTAAGGTTGCTTAATTCAATGAGATTTGTTCTCTTGAAATGCATTTTACATTAAGTTGAGGTTGTCAGAATCTGAAGTTTTAAAGTCTTCATAATTCTCTGAATGCCCCTAAACTAAACTAAACACATGGATGAATCATGAAATTAAGTTGAACTTGAAGATGTGGATGAAGTTTTTCACAAGGGATGATATGGCCCATAATGAATGAACACAAATGAACTCATAATTTGGATGAAATGAATTGCATGGATTAAACATGAATGAAATTGACCATATGGATAGCCATGGACCTTTGGTTGAACAATATAGATGAAATGGACAATATGGATGATATTAAAGATATGTGAAATTGGAACACATGATGAAATTTGGCAATATGGATGAAATAGTTGACAGCAGAAGCGACCAAAATTACATTAGAAAAACATGATCATATGAATGACACTAAATGGAGTATACCACAATGATGCATCATGGATGAATCATTTTAATTGCATCATTTGATCCACTTGGAGGATTCATTTTAATTTCATATTCATCCATGCCATGTGATCACTTGATCCACATGGAGGATTCATTTTTCATCCATGTTCATGTTAATTTAATCCATAATGGTCCTACATCCTGCTCAAATTCATCCATAATCACAAACTCCATTTATTATTCAGTTCATTTCCAAAATGGTACCTAATGGCCCAATTATTGAATGTGTGGAAATTTTCATCCATGACCATCCGAATGCGCATCGCCATCGCCGGACATATGTGCGCGCGGACTCACAAGCCTCTCTCTCTCTCGCTCTCTCTCTCTCTCGCGCACTCTCTCTCTCTCTCTCGCGCGCACAGTCCCACTCGACTGAACTTTGGAGCTCATTCGAGTCCCAGAACATTTCTTACTATAAATATATGCATACATTACTGTGCATGTGCATGCAAACCGTTCTTTGAGTGCCGCGTTTGAATTCTTAAGCACTGGATTCTTAAGATTTTACGGCAGGGTTGGAGGAAGTTCCTGCATATCAATGTTGTTAATATCAAGGCGGTAGCTGATTCTCGCTGATAGTTTTCTCCTCCCGTTGACAACAACAACAAACAACGAGCAAATAACAGGCAAGCAACGACATCGTCGTGGTCGTCGTCAGTTTGGACTCTGGAGCTGTTGCTTTTAAATAAGTGAGGTATGCATTTTTCGATACTGATTCTATGTTTCGATGTGATTGTTTTCTTCCTTTTTTTTTAATCGGATGTGATCGTGTTGGTTGGGAGCGCCATCTAGGTAGTTTGTTAAGGATGGTTTGAAGAAGAAACAGAACGTGTTGATCTGGTCTGAGAATGGATCGCGATGTTCTGAGAACGTGTAGAGTGATGATTCAGTTGCACAATCTCAAAATATGTTGTGATTCGACGACGACCTGCAAGTGTAACCAAATTGCTTGATCAAGATTCATACAGTATTCAGAAGATTTGATTCGAGATTTGCAGATCTGCTCTATATTTGTTCCAATTATGCAACAAAAAGCTGTAAGATCTGTGAACTGGGAATCCCCCCGGAGGTTCTTGAAGCTTATCACGTATCTGGTTTTCTTGATGACGAGCAAATCGGAGCAATGCCTTAGAGTAAGGACCAAAGTTATGGACGATTGAATCTTGCATGGCCGTGCAATCTCTAGAGGCATAGAGGTTATATATATTGACTGTGTTTGCTGCAAATGTTTCTGGAACTCTTCGAATGCAAAGTTCTATGAAATTGAAACTCTTCTGGTGACGAGCTGTGTGATGATCAGAGTATGGCAGACTGCAGGACGGGTCCAGAAGCTGCCGAAGAAGAAATTCCGGGTCTTCGGCACACAGTTTGGGATCAACAAGACCAGAAAGTACAGTATCCGAAGCTACAGAAAGATGTGAGTGCCGATGTGGTGGTCGTAGGAGCGGGTATTGCTGGCTTGAGCGTCGCCTGCAACCTTGTGAAGGAAGGGAAGAAAGTTATAGTTCTCGAAGCTCGTGTCATAGGTGAACGAACATGAACCTCATCGTGTTTGCAGAGTTTTCTTTCTTCCATTGCAGATCCAAGAGGAAAAGAGTTTCTCTTTGTCCAAGAGTCTGTTGTGAAATCCTGACATGTAGTAGAGAGATATGTACACTACTTGTCAGGTGCGGGCCAGACAGGCAGGACGACAGCACACATAATGCCATGGTTTGATGATTTCTACCACATAGTCGAGAAGGTCCACGGCACTCGCAAGACACAGCTGGTGGCCGACAGCTACAAGAAAGCTGTGGACTGGATTGAACAAACTGTGGAACAAGAGAACATCGAGTGCAACTTTTCACGCGTCGATGGGTACCTTTTTCCTCATGATGATTCAAAGCAAGCACATGATAGTCTACAAAACGTAAATCTCTTTCTCCACACCTGTTTCCCACATCTTCCTTTGCACCTGCTTTTCCCTTCTTTCAACTTCTGTTATATTCTACTTCAGCATCTAGATATGATTCATTGCATGCTTCCCTTTTGTTGACCCGTACAGGAAGTTATCCTTTGTATATTTATTGGAACACATGAGATAAAAGGGGTTTTTTTTGGGCATGCTATGTATAGCATACCAGAAATTTAGGAAGAGTCGATAAATGGATTCCTTCCCCAATGTAATGAACTTTTCAATTTCAGGGTTCTCAGATAAATTTTGTAGGATCCCTGATGCTTGAATCCTGAAGTTCTGTGTGGGGGAGGTGACTTGATTTACAAAGATGAATTAAGTATGAAGGCATTGCTGTCATTGCCTTCATTGCCTTCAGCCCTCAGTTCACGAGGTGGAAGGCAGTGACAGTGGTGCCTTCCCTTCCATAACAACTGAGAATCTGGACAATCTGGACAATCTGGACAATCCAAACTACCTTCAAAACAGCTCCCCTACCTGAGGGAGCTTATGTGAAATGACCACTCTAGGCTAGGGAGTGGGAAGTTGCACCTGGGAGGTACCCCAAATTGCACATAATATTTTAAGTATATCCTCATAATTCAATTCTAAGCACCTTATTTGGATTTAAATATATTAAATTTTACTTTAAAAAAATAAGTTGCCCCTACATTTTTCTGCAACACCATTTGGGAAAAAAAATGGAAGTAACTTCCCCTGGGTTGACTGATGTCTATAATTTTCTTTTTATCTCTCTCATATGCTTTGCAGGAATTTGATGCATGCCAGAGATTGAAGTTCAATGTTCAGATGGTAGACTTGCACAACGATCCTTCTTGTGGGAGCATCAGCACAGCTTTACATTTCCCAGATGCTGCTGAGTTTCACCCTTTAATGTGAGTTGCTTCAAAAATTATGCTGTCAAATATATACACACACAGCTCTGTCATCTTGCATTGCAGTGTCCAGAGCTGTGGATGTCGTCCTTGAGTGTGCACAGCACTCAATCTCCATCCTCACATATGAGGTCTGTGTGCATCCTAGAGTTTCCATTCTTGCTTTTCTTTTCATCAAATCTTTATCAAACCTGGAGAGAATCAAGAGGATTTCAGAATTTTATCATATAATTCCTCTTGTCAATTCAAGAGTCCATTGAGTTCCTTGATGGTTCTGAGAATCATTACAAAAAAATGATGGAAAGCAGGTACCTGAACGGGCTTGCAAGAGCAATGGAAAAGAGAGGTGCGCAATTGTATGAACTTACAAGAGCAATGAATTTCCAAGGAAACCAGGTGATCACAGCCGATGGAATTGTAGTTACTGCTGGTGCTGTGGTGATGGCTACCAATTCTCCACTGAATCACAATCTGGCAATTCATGCACGGCAAACTCCAGATCACAGCTATGTGGTTGGCCTCAAGCTTCCAAAAGGAACTGTGAGGTAAATTTTGTCTCTGGCTTTACAGTGTAATGATTCCATGTTTGGATCCCACAAATACATAACTGGAATTTCTGCAACTCCTCTCCCAAACTTTCTCATGGTTTCTCCCACTCCAATTGATGGTTTTTCTTTGTAACCAGGAGGGCTCAGTGGTGGGACACAGCTTCACCATATCATTATGTGCGAATTGAGCAAAAAGACACCCATGACATCTTGATTGTAGGTGGTGAGGACACCAGCACTGGCATGAAACAAAATGAATATCCAGATGCATATGCCAAATTGGAGGCATGGGCTAGAGCAAGATGGCCTTCTGCAGGGGAGGCTCTGTACAAATGGACAGGCCAGGCAAGCAAGAAATCACTTTCTCCCTCCATGATCAGTACTACTGTAGAAAGAAATTTCATATGCAATTTGACATCAAACAACAAATGCATAATGATCACAAAATTTGGATGTGGATAGTTGAAAACAGGAGTAAATCATGGAGGAAGATGTATTGAATTGCACATTCACTAGTTGTTGATATGTCACAGCAATGCACTTGAGAAAGAATGAATCCATGTTGTCCACAATGGAAATAAATAATCTCAGAGAAAGGCACTCACATAGTGCACATTGTCAGGTTTTCGAGCCTGTGGACATGCTGCATATAATTGGTCATGACCCACTGAAACCTGGTGAACATGATCAATACATTGTTACAGGTATGACTCAGCAGAAATTCAAATGTTTTCAGCCTTACCAAGACATGCAGATTTTGGCTTTGGTCAACCAGATACTTGGCTCACCAATCTCCGTACACACTGCAATGTGCAGGTGATAGTGGCCAAGGAATGACAGGCAGCACAATAGGTGGTATCCTCATCAAAGATATGATACTGGGAGTGGAAAACCCTTGGGCTGAAGTCTATGCACCCAGCAGATGGCTGCCACTTTCAAAGTCAACAATGTGCAGCCTCATTTCCCAATCTGCACACACTGTTCAGGTTTCTCCTTGCGCTGACCTGTGATCAAGGCAATCAAATTTGAGTTTTTCAGTTTAACCAACTTAAACAACAATGAGTGACCAATGAATGACAACATTTGATCCTCATTGCCTGAAAATGTGGATCAAAGTCTGATCTCTATAGTCCACCAAAAAACTTCAGAAACTCTTCAGACAATAATGTAACAAGCCATTGTATCACATGTACAGAAAGCACACCATGAAACCTGAGTTTATCCATACACTGTGTTTAAGTATCCCGTGAAGCTTATATTACCTGAGTGCTTGGGTGCAGGGATATAAAGATATTCTTCCATTTGCTGGTGTAGACCATGTAGATATTGAAGACATGGCTCCTTGCAGTGGATGTGTGGTCCAACAGGGAATTCACAAGGTGGCTATCTACAAAGATATCATGGGTGGTCTGCACAAATATTCAGGTCACTTCTATTTTTATTCCCCTTTTCATCAGTCCTGTGAAACTATGCTCATGTTAAGATTAGATGTTGATGTCTGCAACTTACTGAACATCAAAAGACACTTGAATTTCTCTTTCAACTAACAAGCATAGTCATTCTCAATTTCTGTCTCTCAGCTGAACATTTCTGTCTCGATGACATACAACATTGTTGGTTCTCTCCGTCTTAACTCATCCTGGTCTCTTATGTTCAAAACCTGTCATTCAAGTGACAATCCATTATCCTTCTTCTGCAGCTCTCCTTGACATCTGTTTTTGCAGAATTGACATAGGACACATCTAATAGAAACCAAAAACTCTATTTATTTATTAAGGAATTTTGATATGTCTGCAATAATTCATAGTCTGCCTTCTCCTGCAAGACTTTTAGATTTTCTCTCTTGCAGTTCTGTACTAACTCTGACAATATGGATGGGTGATGATGACATGTAGCGGTTTGCCCACACATGGGATGCATTGTGAAATGGAATCCAATCGACCATACGTTTGATTGCCCTTGCCATGGATCTAAATTTGATCATTATGGACGCTGCATAAATGCTCCTGCTAAGGCTGACCTCTCTCCACAGAAGTAGCTAGATCCCAAGTGATCAAAAACCAGGAGATAGGTAGTGCAGTTCTAAGTATGTCTCACATTTTTCATTGACAATGTCAAATGAAATTATTAGGAAGAAACGAGAGTGTACCTGCAAATGATTTTGCAAACCATACATAAGACACAGAACACACTTGCACTTTGTGCACTTCATAGACATCTGCATTCACACAATTTTGGTGTGTAAGATCCCAATTGTGACCAAAACTAGGATGCTGGTTTTTCAATTGTTAGCATACCTCGGATTGTTTCTGACAACAACAGAAGTGTGGGAGCAAAAAGGAACAGTGACAGTGTACTTGCACATCATTTTGCACACCATATGACAAACCTGAGAGATGCATACTTAAGCAGTTTTTACACTAATTGAGGAAGAATTATGGAAGGTGCTCTGAAAGGCTAGCACCTGTCAGACATTAAGCGACATAATTACTGAGTTTCTGTCACAAGACTGCACTGAAAATCTTGGCCATGCCTACTGGCTTAACTCCACTAAACCTACAAGAGAAAGAGACTACTGCCAAACCCCAAGACAAAACAGAAACATTCAAAGCAAAGAGAAAGAGAATAAAGCAAGAAATGATAAAACCCACGAAAAAGAAAGACAAACATACAAAGCAAAGAGAAAGAGAGTAAAGCCAGAAATGATAAAACCACAAAAAAGAAAAAAGAAAATGGAGAAAACAAAAGACCTTTTAAGAGCTCGAACTTTCAGAGGATAAAATAGGCTTAGAGAATCTCTGCACATACATTTAAGATGCCTATGAAATGAGGATTTTTGGAGATTCCAAAGGCAGAAACCCCAAACAGAAATCTTCTATTGTTAAAAACGTCTCCTAAAATTACTCAAACATGATGACAATGTGCCACATGCGGGACAGATATACACTGTGTCACTGACTGTTGCACAAAAACAAGTAGCAAACTCCAATCAACACAACAAGTATGCAAACAAAATTTTGGCTTAAACCAAAATTCTTCACCAAAATGGAACAAGCAACCAAGTATATGAAATCACACATCTTATGGTAACCCAATCTGCCAATCAGAACAAATATAGTAAAATCAATTTTTTAAAAATAGATTAAGTAGAACATTCCACCATGTCTATACAATTATGGAAGAGCAACTATCCCAATAGAAAGCCATCCAAACAATATGCATTAACTGGATGTTTGTGAATAGTTCATTTATACTTCTGAATATCCCCTTGTTAGATTCACATAAATTAGTTATTGTCTTGTATCAGAGTAATGCACTCTATATAACTAGGCTTACTATAGAATAGTTTAGTTGGCGCATTGCTGCTGCAATGCTCCTATCCATCATACTGCAAATTTTGCAGTTGACCCGTAGTCACTCATTGTGCTCTCTACTTGCTTGGTGCTCACTGGTGCTAATGATATTTATTTGCATCTTGACCCATGCTCTGTAGTGTCAGCATTTGTTGTTTAATTAAAACCTTAATCCCTAGCCTAACAACTCTCCCATCTCTACATCTTTTCACTCACCTATACACATGCATTAGCACTCCCATAAGCTGACCACAAGATAACCTTAGAGATCCAGGAAGCAAATGATCATTCCTTGACAAGGAGATGAAATTGCTAACAAAATTTATGCATCTACTTTATCTACAGATTTGAAACAAAAGATGTGTCACACTGCATTAAAAAGGAATATCCCTTGGACAGGTGTAAACTGCCAAGCAAGAAGCTACCACGTACATGTGATGATTGGTGATTAACACCACTTAGCACCATGAACATGCCACTAACAAATTGATGAGCCCAGATTCCAGGATCCAAATAAAGGCCATTACATCTGTGGTCATGCACTAAAACTTGCTGTATTCAACAACCCTACAATTTAGGTTGAAAACAGGTCTAGGGTAAGTGCAAGATGGAAACCACCTACAGCAGCATCTGGAGCTCAAGCATCCCTCAACCGCTGTCTCCGAGATTGTTCCTGCAAGTATCAAGTTCTTCAAAGCTTTTGATCCTGTAGGTCCACAATTGAGCACAAACAGATGTCTGTCCATGCTCTCCCCATGTTTTTGCACATTCTCTACTCAAACAAAACTATTTCAGGGTATGTGAGGGAGGGAAGATCTGTAACCAGTCATCAACTGACAAGAATTAAGCACAATAGTGAATACAAGAGAACAACCTGCAGCAATATTCCAAGGAATGAATCTCCACCTATATAAGAAATGTGAGCAAGCATCCCTCTTAACAAGAAGCATGCAGTGAGCAGACATGCCTTTAAGCACACATGTTCCAATTAACCTAAATGGTATAAAATGCTGGCCCAACAGAATTCACAAATAACCACATGTTTTGATGATGGCCTCACTTGTTGATTAACAAGTTCCCCTTCCACACCCAAAACCATCCACTGGGCATACTGTTCTTGGACATCCTTGATGCCCTATGGTGCAGAAATATGCAATTCTGTATCAATGACTGAGTTTTTTTAAGTGTATAGCATGTGTACTCAATCTCAAGGTCACCTAACATCTTCTGAAGTAACCTAACTTTGAGATGAGATATTTAGAAATGCCACAATCTTAAGGTTGCACTTTCGCCGAATAAGGTTTGCAATATGAGTTGATGACCTCAGGAATTGGAGAGTACAGGGAAATGCATTTTCGTACCAAAAGAGAACAAAGCATCATTTAAGGCAAAGATATCCCTTGGGAAAACTAATTTGCACCTTGTAAGAGATCATAAGAGAGAGGTAACTTGTCCCTGGGGGCTGTAATCAATTACTGGACAAGAAGACATAGCATCAAAGATAAAGCTGTATCAACTCATCACTTACAGCTGAGGGAGTCAGAACTCCCAAATCTGTGAACAAGAGAGTGAGATACTGGGGAGGAGTATAGTCCCTGGCAGAGTTTTCTACAGTTACTTCTGAAGGGATTGGCTCTGCAAAGTCTACATGGCGTGGTGATGGTGACATGTCCCTTTGATCAAGTGGAAACAGCCGTGCAAACTGCCAAAATCACACCCACAATAGCAGCAATTGGAATATACATCTCTACAAATCCAGATGATAAACTGCTCACATCCATAATCACTAAAGGACTTGCCTTGATTCAGAAGAATAACATCCATGATGACATCATAAAACCATCAACTTAGAAGCACTATTTGTAGGCTCTAAAACAAGGGCATATATAATCCCTCATATATGCATGTACATTCATCTTGGCACATTGTGATCACATGATAAGTGTAGTTAGGGATGAGGAAGGTACTGCATCACCCCTTTCCATCAAAATAAAGAAGTTTCTTCAACAATAACACAAGGGGTTGTGACTGCAGAAATACCTTGTAGCTTTCAGCAGCAACATAAACAGGTTTGTTCATGGTACGGGCAACCAGTGCAGCCTGGTATGTGCCAAGCATGTTAATGATTCCCCCACTCTCCACAACACCTTCAGCACCCACTAATACCATATCCACTTTCTCCATCATGTATGCTACACCAGAGTCCAGAATCAATGTCACAGGGATACCCACTGACAGCAACTCCTTTGCAACTTCTGCACCAGTGTTGTCAGGCCTGCCTTCTGTATGGGGCAAAATGAACTTGTTCATCAGTTACACTCATGCTTGACCAATAGGACCAGATGACTGGCTGGCACATCAAAGTCCACACCAATCCGATTCATGCTGGTCATGTGATAGAAAAGCCACATTCAATATACCAAAGGAATCATGCAAGGGCAACATTGGCAAGTGGGACCATTGATACCTGTACAGATAACACTAAAACGTTTGCCATTGGCAGTGGCCAGTTTGAGCAGAGCTAGCACCACCCTTGAGAAGCCATGTGTAAGAATAGTGCAACCATCATGCACAAAGTCTTGTCCAAGCATTGCAATAGTCCTACGTGCCTGAAATTACCAATTCCTCAATGTCATAACAACAGAGCAGCAGCATATGATCAGGCATGCTCAAATGGTGAAAAAATAACCAAATAGGAACTGCATAGAAAACTGCCTCAATCCATCTCATCAACTTGTGTGAAGGAAGTACCTTTTGAGATATCTCACCAAACCTCTCTCCACGTTCAATGAGACGAGCTTTGCCAGCTGCAATGTCTTCATACTCCACTGCTGACGTGCGAGTGACATAGCGCAAAAACAGGTTGCACCCTGCTGTCAATGATATAGATGTCTCATCCCAAGCCTGACCACACCATCCACCCCACCTGTAAGCAAGAAACTCCCCTTCATGCTCATGTTTTAGTCCATCAGCCACAAATCACATTCTAGTCTGTCATTTTCAATCAACAATTTTGACAGCATGTCATGTTTTTCGAGTATTCTTATAAGCTTTACATTTCTAAGAAACTGGCAGAATTTTGCAAACAGCTTTGAGGTTCATTCATCAGCAGTAAACCCCATTCCAAATACTGGAAAGGAGAATCCAAACAATGTCTTCATTGACATCTCCATCATCAGTACCTAGTAACCTCAAAAAATGTTCCAGATGTCAGCACACAGCACCAAAGATCCATCTTAGAAGCATCTTTACACAAAAGTTCATAAACAGCCATTATGTGCACATGCACAAAAACTGCATTGACTTGCATCCTTCTTTCAGTCATGTCTAGAGCTTTTTCAACTGGCAAGAAAACTGCTCGTTTCCTCTCCTGCTAGAATCCCCACAAATCCCTGTATGGTTTTCATTGTGAAATGGAGTCAGACTGATGAAACAAACAAGAACATGTGAAAGGCCAGTTGAGGGATCAAACTGACCTTCAGCGCATCAGAGGCATTTCTCAGCTCAATTTCCAGGCCCATCATGGTTGATGCCTCGCTCCTTTTTATAACAGCAGTCAAAGCCTTGATGGCTGCCACTGCTTCAGCAAGCTCTGGTTTACTGCGCCAGAAATTGAACTCCTCAATAACACTGAAGGGTTGGCCTCCATATACTCCTGCTACAGTGTGAACTTCTTGATCTCGATGTAAGCTTGCATCTTCTGCCTGCAAATGACTCCAAAAAACAGCCAAAATTAGTCAGAAGAGAAAGAAAATCATGGTAAACACATCCATCCAAAAAACACCAAGGTTACAAACCCTCAAAAGATTATTTCTTTGCCTAGAAGATTTCACTGGAGACCAATTTTCACAAGACTGAAATAACAACTTGTTGCAACAAACACCCAAATCACTTAAGGATCAGATTTTACCTGTCGCAGCCATTCAAATGTGACGCCTCCTGCTGGTATATCTTGGCCTGTCTTTACTTCAGTAACTGGCAAATTACTCACCTTCATCTTGTGGCCAGCTCTGTCTGTACATGGAACACAGAACTTTTCAATGCTTGGGCAACAGACAATTGACTGTGAAACAAGACATTGTTTGCAATCCACAACACAGAAAAACATATCCATTAACATGGAATCTATGCCACCACAAAACCTCAAACAGATTGTTGACACAACAATCTTACATGCAATAATCATGTAAGGGTGACAAGTACTAGCAAGTTGACCAGCAGCAAACATAAGCCCTTATGATGCCCAGCTTGTAAGGCTCCCAAATCTATGCTTAGAACCCTAATACAGAATCCAACTTTTATTTGAGAAATGTGGATCCACAGATTGTGAGGGAGTGGCTGAAGAGATTCACGCTGTTTCTTTAGGATCAGTCAAACTATGTAGTCTCAGATCACATTTGAACTCCTTGTAACCACTTTGGAGATACTCAGATAATGGGTGTCTTTACCAGAAACAAAAAGAGCTCATTCTCCATTATCCAGAGGGAACAGAAAGTGAGACCGAGATTATGAAGATCCAACTTCATGCCTGGTATTGAAAGGAGATAATAAGGGGTTGAGAGAAATAACAAACCAATGTGTTTCAGACACAAACAAGGGGAGGAAATTGAAGGGGAAAAAATTACAAGAATAGTGTGGGGGTCCAGGGAACAACTTCGAAATAACCAAGTCCAGTTTATTCTATAGCAATGACAAATCTCTCTGGATATACAATGGAGAAAGGAGAGAAATAAAAACCTCGTTCCATGCACTATGCCCTGGAGCAAACATGTGCAATCTTAGACTATGGAATCTGAATGGAAAACTTGCAAGAATTCTAAAGATTTACTCCCAAAAACTGGTTGCAGGTCAAGCATTCCTTTGTGTCCCCCTACTTCAAAACCATGAACAGTGAAATAAGCTTGCCAAAAACCCTAGAAGGCAGCTTAAACCCTAGAAAGGACCTACATGTGCTAAAATGGAGCTAGGACGACGTAATTCACGAACAGCATCAATTCTCCAGCAAGCACAAAATTCACCATTTGCAGGCGGCTCAAACAAGTTGGTTGGATCTTGAGAAGTAGATGTAGGAAACATTTGAATAAAAAGAAAACTTTGAAAATGCCAGGAAGAGACGGTCAGAAGGGGCCGGCGGTGGGCAATTTACCTACAACAATGCCGAGTAAGCTCCAAAGATTTCAGAAAACATGCCCCCCGAGCGTCAAATTCTCGTCAGCTTCCTTTCTTCCGATCGAATCCGCAGCCAGCCAGAATGAACTGCCGGTTGAATGAATCAGCGCATAGTGAACAAGGGCTCTACCACACACCAATTTTTACAAAAAAGAATCCAATTAGCAGATTTCCCACAAATCGAAAGGAGGAAAAAGACAATGGAGAATCCAGACTAAAACAATGCAACAACAAACAATCTTCCTACTGCCCAAATGCCGAGGAGCTCGAAGATTCGCAAGAAGACTGCAACGCGAAGAGCTTCAAACCCTAAAAACGAGTTCAGGGGCACGACGGACCGGACCGGTTCTACGCCTGGTACGTGGACCGGGGTACATACCCATTGTCTACCGGATTTGTGTCCCGATGCAGTACCCTGTTCAGTCCCAGTAAAGAACCGTAGGGTATCATAACTCTCTGACGAGCAAGAAGTAACTGCGTAACTACCTACCCCCAAAATATCCTAAACGGAGTTGATTGCACAATGATCAATTCCGCGACCCAGAATCGGTCCGTACCTCACGCGAAACATGTAATCTACCTACACAGCGAAGCGGAATCTGCTCATAATTTACGTCATAATTTACGTACAATAAATGGAGAAAAAAAGCCCATTCTGTCAAATTAATTAACCTAATTGTAACAAGAAAATGCCAGTTCTATCATTTAAGGCGATTGCAACTCATACAAAGGATTTTTTTTGGGGGAAAAATGGCCCAAAGTCGCCATATTTTTTAGGATGATAATTCTGAAATCGCCACATTTAGACAAAAGGTTTCAACAACTAGCCAAAATATAGTTGGATTCTCAACCCAAAAAATCTATTCTCCACCCTGATCTGTAGCCAAATTTGGCTTTGGCCACTTGTGGATGATCGATCACCAGGAGGGTTTTTTTTTTTAATATATAATTTTTAGGTTTTAGGATTTTTCAATTTTTGTAAGGTAGTTTCATTGGCGGTCAGAGAGAAAAGTAGAATTTCTTTTGAAACCCCACCTAGTGGTGAATCCAACATGCAAGAACCTAGGGTCTAAATATGGCTATTTCAACGTTTTTTCCTAGTAAAATTATGGTGACTTTGGCCCATATTTTCAAAACAAATTCCTTTGTATTATGTAGTCACGCACACCTTGTGTTTTCTTGGCACCAAGTGATGAAGTTTCGCCACAAAAAGAAAAATTTTAAAAATTGAGTGGAATAAGCGAGTGAAAAAATCAGGTAAGAAAAGGCGAGAAATAATGAGCCAGATAACCTTACCCTTATCTGTACCAATTGGGCCATTGATTGGAC
>Ga0209208_10004252_pt1 | contig 20399 bp, 17 predicted proteins | sample S1TSphfallax_3_FD_187694 | JGI IMG/M metagenome (GOLD analysis project Ga0209208, IMG submission 187694) | Host-associated microbial communities from peat moss isolated from Minnesota, USA - S1T2_Fd - Sphagnum fallax MG (SPAdes) (version 2) | ecosystem: Host-associated > Plants > Peat moss >...
ACTTTCAAACTAGTTAGAACATATCTATGTGCAATGTACTATGAAAATTCAATGACATAGTCAATTTAACAAAAAAAATCCCCATGATCTAATGGAACACATCAATAAACAACTTGTGCTTGACTTGCTGGACAAAATCTACCTTTGGGATTGATTATGTTACATTTTATTTTAGTGGTGAGTCCTATATTTTTCATGTCACAAATCTAATCACAAAGATTATGAACTTGGTGACCAAAGAGTGTTGAATCACATGTGTGAAAAGTGTCCAATAGTAGTCATAGGTTGTTGTAAGTTTTATTGTGAATTGGAAAGGTGATTTCCAACAAGGAGTTGTTGAATGCAACTTGGGTGATCTACCTTTAATATTGGTTGGCTTTTTAAAAGCGGAAACAACATTTCTAAGCCACTTGCCTATTATTCCTGCACATTTTGGGCATCCCCAAGGTTTGGGGATTTTTTGCTACTCTTTGTGGGTTAGTATTAAATCTTGCCTTTCTTGATGAGCAGTTTGCCTTTTCCCAACTCACCATGCAAAATCAAGCCACCATATTGCCTATCCATGATTGCAATTTGATATATGGTTATGGGAGAAGCTCAAATCCAATGCAATTTTAAACCAATGTTTTTATGAGTGGATTATTCTAGTGAAGTTGTGCATTGTTATGGTGTTGGGCAATGTGAAGGATAAGCACACCTTTTCCAACCCTGCCTTTGTCAAATCAAAGATCCAAGATTGTTTAACCATTTATATAGAATTGTTGTTCAAATGTATGTGCAAAATTTCTATTCATTGGAACCTTTCCCATTCTACATTACTATTTGTGAGTGAAATGAAAGCTAGTTGCAATATGGTGTCAATGTTCAACTCTACAATTCAATTGCATGAATAAGTTTAATATAAACTACTACTAGGTGAATGCATCAAGGGCTAGTTGCTAGTTTGAATTCATTTATGTATTGAGGTTTCTATACTCGAACCTCATATGGCAAGTCATGACAATGAAAAAAAAATTCATCTTTGATGAGTGTACTTTTTATATGGTGGTTGGCATGTCTTTATTTCACATTAGAATTTCATTTGGTATACAATGGTGGTTTTTGATGCATGTTCATGGATTAAGGTAATCCATGGATTCATTCATTTTTCATTTTGTATTGATTTTGTTTCTAACTAGGTTTGGGGTGTAAGTAAGGGCTTGAACTACAATGGGTAGCACCTTTATGGGGTTGGGGTTTGGATGCCCTTTGAGCTATTTAAGGTTTAGATGTCTATTGTAGTACCTTTACCATTTCAGTGCAACAAATTGTCGAATAATTAATTAAATTTTAAAATTTAACTTCCACACTTGATTTTTAAAATTTGAAATTTTCGATAGGTAATGATTATACAAAATAATAAATAGCTTCTTGACAATGATGGGACAATCTTATACGTTTAAACTACTTCAGTTAAAAATCATTGTCCTTGGAAGGTTTGCAGTTAAAACCTAACAATTGAAAATTTGATTTTATTAAAATTTTGACACAAATAATAAATATTTTTTCAAAAGTTTAGCAAAACAAAAAATAATTTAATTTATGCTGAAATGGTAAAGGTACTACGATATTCAATTTTAGTTTCTTCTTGCATTTTTGTAGAAAGTTTTTTGTGCCCTATGGTTGTAACTTCTACAAGAGTTGGAGAAGCCAAGGGGATTGTTAGTTTTCATTCCTAAATGACATTTTGTGAGTTTTGAATGGTATATGATTATCCTTGAGTTATAAATTAAGGTTTAAGGGTGTTTGTTTTTGCCTGCTTTATATCAAAGTGGCATTTTTCCAAAAAGAGATTAAAAAAAAAACCATTAAACCTTCCATGGCAAAAGCCTTTTTACATTTTATGTTTGCTTGTATGTATGGGCATTCTTTGTGAATGTTGTCAAGTTGTTTAAGGTTTGACAATTTGGTTTAGGCTTTATTTATAGCATTAGGGTTATGTATCTTAATTTTATTTATGTGTGCAAATTGTCAAATGGTGGTGTTTTTTACAAAGAAGGTATTGAATGTTTTTTCATTGTATGCAAATGGTTGTTGTGAATAAACAATTCATTGTTACCTTCAATTTAAAGGGATTAGTGTAACTAGAAGGGCAACTTGATAATTCTTGATTATAATTAGTAGATTTAACTATTATCTCCATCTTTGGAGGGTGACACCTCCTAGCCCAACTAGTTGCTAGGAAAGGAAGGTAGAACATCAACAACATAATTTCTAGAAGGTGATAGTCGACTAACTAGTTACTTAGAAAATAGGAATTAATTTAATGGAGGATTTGGAGAGGATTAGTTATTTTCATGGAAGTAGATTGGGTTTTGGAGAGATTTAAGGAAGGGAGGGGATTTCTCTTTCTCAACCTTACCTTATTTGTTGTTTATTTATTTATTTATTTATTGATATTTAAAAATTCATCTTATTATTCCTTTCCTTTCTTCTCTTCTTTTTTAGATTTACATCTTGGGATGATTTTTTTTTCTTCTTTTGCATACTATCTATTATTCATCGGATTGTCCCACTAAGGAGGCATTTCCCTTTTGGTATCTTTTATTTGCTTTTGGCCATGGGGGTTTAATACAAGGAACATGGTCCATTTGCATTTATAGTGCTTTTTATCTTTTGGTTGTACATTTGGAACTTATTGGGAAGGAAAGTAAGTGGAGTTGGAAGGTTAGGAAAAAATTGTCATTGACATCGTTACGAGGAAGTTGGATTAAAGACAACAATAGGCAAGTGAGAAAAAGAATCCCATATTAAAAAATGTTTTTTTTTTCTTTGTTGCTTGGGCTCAATTGGAGGTATTGCCTAAGTGGTAATTTTGTTACAAGGCAAAATTTTGTTCTTGGATTTGGCATTTTTTTCCCCCATTCGTTGAGTATTTTGTTGTTCTCATCTTAATTTTACATGGTGTTATTTTTGGTAGACTAGGTAGGCAATAATTTTGCTACATAACAAAATTAAAGCCACTAGATTCAATTAGTTTTTTATTTTCTTAGTGGGTGGGAATTGTCCATTTCTATTTATTTGATGATTAAAAAATCTGAACCTTTAGGAGGCAATTTTGTTGCAAGGTAAACTTACCATCCTTAAAAGGTCTTTTGGAAGTAACAACTACATAGAACTTTGTTAACTACTTTTTAAATAGTTATATTATAATATTCATATTGTGCTAGTAGTTTCATTAATTTTGTACATGAAACTTGCATTAATGAAACTTAAACATGTTTCATAAAAAAAAATTATGACTCAATGAACACAAGACACATTCTAGGTGCATTGCACGGACTACATAACATAGTCACTTTGAGAGACAAAATAATAATCTTTTGCATAGCCAATTGGACAAACTAGCCCCCAAAAAATATGCCACCTTGACACCCCACCACAAGTAGATGATCATCAAACACCTTACTTTGAAAAAATGAAAAAAACCTTCTAGTTATGACTAGGGTTGGTTTGTTTTTCAATTTTGTGATATCAAAAAAAATTAGCAAACCTTTCCCCCAAAAGACCTAAAAATTACCATAATACCTTTTCAGGTTCAGCATAAAATTATAATATTTTCACTTTTGCCAAAATTTTCAGAAAAAAAAAAACAACACTTAATGTTGGAAATTTTGAAAATTCAATCAAAGAGGCCAAATTAACCCACAACCAGTTCAACAAAAAAAATTGAAGCCTTTCATGAGTTCTAACCAAAAGCAAAGCAAGAAACTGATGAAAATATTAACAACATTATAGTATTAATTCCTTATATGTCTAAAATTTCAAAATTAGAAAACTAAAGCGCCGAATAATTTTCAAATTATATTAATTATTTGACCCGTTAAATCAAAATATTCAAATTATATTCATTATTTGACACATTAATGCCAAACCTGAAAAGGTATTAAGGTAATTAAATTTGCACTATAAAAGCAGAATTCTTGAAGATTTTCCCTCTTTTTGGTTTAAAAAAATACAATATTTGTCCCAAAAATCATTGATTATAGCATTTTGTTGGTGGCGATTCATTCCAAAAGAAATTGAGACCATTTTCGAGTCTCTATAATGAAACCTACCAACTTAATTAATAAAAAAGAAAACACCCCACTCACAAGGGGAAATGGAGGAATAAAAGGAGAGGACGAATGTCCTACCAAGAAACAACCCGCAAAAGCATAGACACACTACCAACACAAGCTACAACAAAAAAAAAAAAAAAAAAAAAAAAAAAAAAACCCAAAAAAAAAAAAAAAAAAAAAAAAAAGTATGAGAAAGCACCAAAGAATGTCAAAATAACAACAAAATAGGACCTAAAGTCCTCACCAGTTGCTTGCAACATATTTGACAAGGAAATGGGTAGGAAACCTGAAAAAAAAACACCTTACTTAGAAAACGTCTCTCGGTTGCTTGCGGGGTTTGAACCCTAAACCCTAAACCCATTTAACAAGGAAATTGGGCAGGAAACTTGAAAGAGCACCCAACCTAGAAAAGGTCTCATGCACATATTTGGACAAGGAAATGGGCACTAAACCTGAAAGAGCACCCAACAACCTAGAAGAGGTCTCCCTAGCCTAACTACAACAACAAGGGGAGTGTCACACTGGGTGGTGGCCTTGCAATTTACATTAAAAAGTATCTTAAGGAAAACGAAGAATTATGGAAAACTCAAATTTTGGATGAGAAAGGGATGAGTAAGAGTGATGGTTGGATGTAGAGCTCATCGTTTTCATTCACCAACAGGGGGGAGAGCGCAAATCACGTCGTCGTCACTGCGGGCGTGTTTTTGCTGCGCTGCTCTGCATTTTGGTCTCGTCGCCGTCGTCGCTGTTGCTGCTGCTGCTGCATTTTCTCTCGTCGTCACTGCTCTGCTGCATTTATTTTCTATTTTGCTCTGGCGCTTCATCCGACATCTGCTGCTGGCGTTGTTCTCCGAGGTTTTACGACGATCTCTGTCTCTGTCTCTCTATGTGTCTCTGTCTCTTTGTCTCTGTGACCCGGTCTTTCCAACTTTGACGGCTTCCGTGTCCAGGTATGTGTGGAACTTTGAAAGATGTAAAGCGATTTCGTCAATGTGAGCGTTTGAGTGACTGAAACAGTGCGGGAGTTTTTCTAACTATCCATTCTATACGTTTTCAATACGTTTTTTCCCTATACTGAGTGAGTTTCACGCCCAGTTTTCGGTAGTCTGGAGAAATCCTCTGTTTTTATTTATTTTTGCTTTGTTTGTTGCTTTTTTGTTTTATTGTGTTGTTGATTTCTTCCTTCATGCTCTCTGGCAAAGACACAATGGCAACTCACGCCCCCAAATTCTGCAAACAATCGATGGTATTGTTCCATGTCGTGTTTTTCTCACGTTTTCGGGTGTTCAACAACAAGTACACTCCTCTCTATTTGACGACGTAGGCTGAAGCAAGCAGATTCAAGTCAGGCTCGCCACAAAATACAGGTTTGAGATCAGTTTTCCTTTTCTTTCTACGTCAGATTCTGTGCTCTCTATTCTGGTTTTGTATTTTAGAGACAAACTCATCATGCAAGAATATGTGCATGGAAAGTATCATCATGATGTGATGAGCATATTATCATAACCAAAAAAAAAGCACTTTGTTAGAGGAGGCTTTTACTGAAGTCCTTTGCATCCAGTGAATCCCAGGGCTTCTCAGCTGAGAGTAGGGATTCCATTTTTTGTCTTCTTTCTTCTTGTTGCTCATCATCAATCTTCTTGAAACACACCTTCAGCTGGCACCAACTATACTCCTTTTTGTTTTCTGCTGCACAATTCTGGTCTTTCCAATGCTGAATCAGTTCAGCATCCAGTTCAATTTCCAGTTTCAGTTCCTGTACTCTCTCTGTTCTATCAAAAATTACAGTCTCAAGATTACATTCCATAATTCATTGCAATGTAGTTATCTTCCATTTTTGTGTTGCGGATTTTTCTCTGTTCTAATGTTTGATTTGTGTTTGTAACATGCTCTGATTTCAGCATTTCAAGTGCAGAGATGGATGGTGGGACAGTACAATTCCTCATATTTCTGCTCATCATCATACTGATTAAAGAAAGTGTCATGGAGGTCGTGAGCTTGGAAGCCACATCAAGAGGGCTAGCAAAATCTGGGAACACCATCACATGGGTTGCATGGAAGGACTTAACAACACCCTTGGAGATTGGAATTAATCCACAGTCCCTGAAGTCCTCGGATGACTATTGTGTGGGCTACACCTTACTCCCCTCCTGCAAGGGTTGGAAATCAGGTGCAGACTTGTACCAGTTCATGGCTCTTAACATGCAAGTTTCATATGGAATTGGGCTTTTTAAGAGTTATCCAAGAGATGCAGAGGCAGTGCCTTTGAATGAGGACCAAAACCCTCTGCCTACAGTGAGTCCAGCAGTCAGGTTTCATCACCCAAATCAGTTGTCCCCAACTTCTCAGCAACCAGATAAATGTGACACACCTTCAAATTCTACCGTTGGCTGGAGGGATCCAACTTCATTCATACTGCACTTCTTGGTGGACTAGATCCTGGCTCAGCAAGATACTTTCAGAAGGTAAATTGTGTTTCTGTCCTTGACCTCCCCTCTTTGTGTCCTCCCTTCGTTGGGCCTTGTTACAGGAGCCCTGAGGTGTATTTATATGCAGCAAAATATCTGGTAGTCTCCCATCCACTTTATGTTTAATACCTTTTAAACCCATGAGCTCTTTGGACTTTTCAGTCCACTTTGTGAAGCTTTGTTGCCTCTGTTGTGTTTTTATTTGTGAAATAATGTGGAATTCCACAGTGGTAGGGAACTTGTGTTCTCTAGTGCATGATCAGAGGTTCTTGGGTTAAAAACCTGTGCAAAGGAATTTTTCCATGTCTTTTGAGCTGTGTGTTGTTGTCACTGGCTGACTTCACCGATTGGTGGTGGTGAACCAATAGTCTTTCTTTCTGCCTGTCTCATTGGGGTTTCAGCACTGTATGATGAACCAATTATGCACATTGTCATAACATTGGAGGGCTTAGAATTATGACCAATCCATGCTTCATAGTACTGAGAAGATAATAGCTTCTGGGTTGACCTAATTTGTTGGAAAAGATCCGAAATCTTTAGATATTCTTGTAGGTCATGAACCTATCTGCCACTGTTGAGCACTGAACATATCAAAGCTGTCAGACCTTATTGGAAAAGTTGGAGCTGCCATATAAACTGTTTTACTCATGTGCACAACCACTATTCTGATTGGTCCAAGAATCCTCCTGGGTAATGGGAATGTTTCACTAACACATGCATTGGATCTTGGCAGCTGGGAAGAATCAAATGGGCTTGGAGCAAAATTTTCAGCTGCATAGCACCATTGGAAGAAGCAGATGAGAAAAAATGATTTTGTCTTTGGAGACCTGGCAATACTGGTGCCATACTCTACCTTCTATCAGGTTCAACAGGAATATGTCAACACACTGAAATAAGTTCTTTGTGATCTTGACAATCTTGCTAGTAAGCGTACCTTCACATGACATATTGGGCACATAAGTTATGGTCGAGACTAGGAACAGTTGCGGGGGATGCTTGTTTTTATTTTGGCCCAAATTTAGCCATAGCTGTTTGTTTCCCATTATCATGTGTGTGCTGGAAACCATGGATTTGCTGGCCAGCAAAACCATGAATGGGCCCTGTATGGAACTGATGGTAAAATAGGGTCCAGGGTTTCATTTGCCTGGGGACTTGAGTTTGCCCAATGGGAGTGGAGCATCAGCAGCAATGAATTTCTACTACTTGGATGACTTTGGCAATGTGCGTTTTCTCTACTTTCTACTTAGACAAAATTAGCAACTGATACACTCAGAGAATGAGCATAGGAGTAAAAATCTGTGCATCATCTTCTTGGGACACAGTGCAATGTATATGACTGACAGGAAGCTCATGGGTGCTGCAACTATAAAGTCATTATCAAATGTTTGAGTGGTTCTTGGTTGTGAGTCTTGCATTTTGGGTCATCATGCTCACAGCTATGTGCCAACAGGTACACTTTTGTTAAATCCAATTATCAAAGTCCCATCTAAAATTATGATTAATCACCGAAGAATGTAATTTCATCAATTGAAGTCTACACTAGAGAAGAGGTAGGTTCAAATATATCCAAGTCAAGTTCATTTGAAGTTCACTGTATTCAAGAGGTCCAGTTCATTTGGAAGCACTTGGGCTTTGGATGTACAAAGGGTTTCCTCCCAATTTTCTGCTTTGTTACCATTTTTGAAACTGGAGGAAATCCAATTCTTAACAACCTCCTAGCTTTCATTGCCATACTATTGACAGTGGTGGTCCATTTGGCAACCTGTTTGATTCTTGTCCTATTTGGTTTCCCTCAAAAGCTTGATTATTCCTCACTTATCTGCCCAACAATCATAAAATGAGGCAATAAAGCCATGGCAGTTAATCAAGTAATCTGCTGCTAATTGGATGCTGGAAAGAAGTATTGTGCAATTTCTTCTCCTAATCACAGTTCTTGGTTGCAAGGAGGGGCTGCACTTTATCCAACCACAAAGTATGTCATGGTAGGTGTTGATACTGCTGCTATGTATAGGGAAGCAAATAACTGATAAATCATCTACTTATTAAATGTTGAATAGAGGAAACAAAGAAAATGATAAACCCTAACTGCAGCTTGCACAACCTTCTCAAGAACAGAGGAAACAAAGAAAATGATAGACCCTAAATACAACTTACACAACCTCCTCTCAAGTTCTCAAAACTTTGACATTGAGGGACAAGTGATTTAAAAAACTTTTGATGTTTCTTGCATGTAATTCCAAGAAAAACAATCATTTAAAACAAATTACAATTACAGTAGGCATTTAAGCAATGCACATAAAAATTTATTTGTAGGCTGCGGTGAGATTCAACAGTAAAGGGAAACAAAAAGTTGCAAATTGCAGTAGACAGGTTCACAGTTTAAAGGTTGCAAACCTACTTGAATGAAAATGTTCTATAGACCATATTATGCTTGCTCTTCATCAATATGGAACTACAAAGCATCAGAAAGCAAGAAAGAGAAACTAATAGGCACTACAACTCACTTGCTCATGGAACCAGCCTCCTTCATGTGATTGACAAACCTATTGAAATAGCCACATAGAAACTACACATCCTTGTCAGGTGGAACACATACATTTAGTTTGGCAATATCTTTAATAAAGCCTCAGTCAATGCTGCTTCTTGTGGATGCAGTGGGGAATAATGGAGTTTCAATCATGCTCAATACATGGATGAGCTTGTCATTTGGCAGATACATCTGAAGCATGAGCCATGCCCAATTCAACCTCAGCCTAAAACCTAGACCTTTCCCTGTCAATGAAAGACCCATGCTGTTGCTCCAGGTTTAGCTATAACGCATGAACCAAAGTCTATTCGAGTACACTGCAAAACAAATTAGAAATGTCTAAAATCATCTCTAACATTCTCATTGCAAAAATTCTTCCCCGTATAAGTTATCTATTGGAAACCCCCCCACTGACTTATATAGCAGGTGCAATCTCGGCAACTTGCTTCTATGAGCCTGTGGCAAACTGTTTTCAAGCTCAAATTCTCAAACTGTGGCAAACTTCATAGAGGAGCTGAAATTCAACTGGCCACCATAATTCTGCTGGAGGTGCCCTTATGATTCAAATAAGCTTGCAACACGGATGAATACATGACTATTAGAGTAACAAATGGAAGAAAATGAACTCTCAGCCCTCCTCCCAATCAATTTCATCTTCATCTTCAAATTCTCCACTTCCACCCCCATTATCCTCTCCAATCATAGCTCCTGTCTCTTCCATGCTTCCACCATTTCGCAGGCCATTGCTGGGTCCTTCTACAGAGGAAAAGGCAGAAGATCATAATGAATCAGTATAATTGGTATGTCTAAGTTTGCCTAACAAGACAGAAATGAGATGAAACAACATACAACTCCACAAGCCACTCTAGAAGCTCACAACCAACCTTAAATATAAATTGAGTTCACTGTTCAGAAGGGCAATTCAGAAGGGATCTTGTGAACTCATGAACAAGATCAACTTTTTCAAAACTTTGCTTTCACAAAAACAAGCAATCTTATAGGATCTGTAAGAGTTTGCAAAAGATATATGTGCAGTAAACATGGTTTTGACCCTAACATACCTGTGGCGGTAGCATCTTCCCATTCAACCTCCTCCTCATCTTCTGCACCATCCATCTTCATTTCTTGTGCTGCAAGAGCTTCTGATGTACCATCTCCAACAGTACTGTCTCCTGGAGTGCTCATGTTTCCATTTGCTGCACTTGCTGCCATCTGTGCTGCCTCTTGCTGACGTTGCAAGAGTGCTGCATAATAAGCCTTCAAATACTCCTCCTGTCACAACAATTCCAATCATGAGAACAGCATATAATTTTCTCCAGTCAACATACAACCACACCTTTGCCTCTTATGGATGTAGTCCTTGAGAAAAGTGAAATATGATTCAATCAAACTTGAACAGGTGGAACAGAGAAGACAAGCAACTGTGGATAGAGAGCATAGGTAAGACAATAAAGAAACCTGGATCTTCTTTTGCATGGCCTCATTGTCCTCCTCTGTAGGCTTGACATCAAGAGGAGCGGTGGGACCAGCAAGGGCTGCACTGTCTTCGCTCTTCATCTCCAGCTTCGCCTCCCCACGTTGCTCAGCTGTCAGGCTCATGCCCTGTCGAATCATCCAGGGCGGCAGTACCTTTGTTGGACCTCCAGCAGCTTCATCTTTGCCTTCTTCCCTCTTTACATCACCCCCAGCCAATGCAACTTCCACCTGCACAAACACAATTCTCGCTTTTGAGCTCTACACATCAGATGATCCAAACAGGCAATATGCCATGATAGAATGTTTGCAACCAATATGTGATGCTTATGAATCAGATTGCCTTCTAACAGTAGGGGCCAACTGCTTGAGGTACACACTGCCCAAGAATAACTCTTGGTGGAGGATGTGAAAACTAATGAGGTGGAGCACAAGTCAGAGTGCACCTTTGTCTCTCCCAAAAAGGGCATGGGAGTCCCAGTCAAGCCCTGCCCATGAGAAGCCTTGGGCAGATCCACAATAGCCTCACCATTGGCCGACATGCGCCCTGCAGCAATCGCCCTCTTCTCCCATTGAGCAAGGGTGCCAAAATCTGGTGGGGTTAAATCTTTCACCCGTGACAGTTGCACCGTCAATGGCTGGAGCTGCTTCTGTTTTCCCCTCACAAACCAGACTTCTCTCTTCAGTAACCATGAAATCTGGGCATTGGACAATACATACTAGTGTGCAGGAGCCATCCAAAAGAATTGACTCATTAGAACTATGCTGTGAGGACTCCAGGGGTTTGTGCATGTTCGGAGTTCAAATCTGCCACACCAAAAGAAAACCCTAAGGATGATAATATCATAGAACACAATCCAATTTACATTACTGTTAATCCAGTCACAGTGCATGATTTATCTGGTCTCAAAGTTTTCTTTGCCTGCTGGTGCGAACCAATTTTAAAGATTCCACAACCTGCAAATTGAAATAGATATAGGATGGGATATGGCACAAACTCTTCACCATCCAACAATCACAGAACATAAGCCATTTACGGCTTGTTGCTATGGCTTCATGGCCACATCATGCTCTGAATTTGCAGAGAGCAAGAGAGGTGATGCACAAGAACATAATGCATATAGACAGGAGAAGAGTAACTAATACTCACATCCATCTTCTCAAGGAGCTCCTTGAGCTTCTCGTGGCGCCGCCGACGGGCATTGTCTTCACCATCTCCATCACCCAGCTCAACAGCTGCAAGCTTGTCACTCTCTGCCACGAGCTCCGCGTTGCAATTCTCACAGTGGAAGTTCTCATCAAAGGGGTTGACCAGGCGCAATGCATCAAGGGCAGAGTACCTGCCAAGAATGCCAATTGAAGTCCTATAACCTAGTGTGTCCTATCAAGGATTTCAATTCCAAGGATTCTCAAATATGAGCAAAGAACAGAAAGGAGTGAAGTGCTTTGCTCAGCAAGTAGGTGGAATCAACAGGAAGGAAGGCCATGCAGAAACCTGCGACCACAGCTGCTGTTTGGGCAGATGTACTCCTGGATAGTATTGCGATCCTCCAGTTGATCCTTTATCTTCTTCTTTGCACGGTGTATACGGTATCGCACAATGTCATAGACCTGCTCAGGAACAAACAAAAATAGCACCAGATTAGATCTTCCTTGTATCAGTACACAAATTTTGTTCCCTGTTTGTGCATCAACATTGTAGACCACAAATCATTGGTTCACATCCAGTGCCAGGGCTCTAAGAGATGATGGATAAGAATGTGCAAAAGAAGGAAATTCAGATAGGATTCAAGACAGATTACAGTCATTACCTGGGCATAGTCAATGCAGCAATACGAGTGTGTGTGCACCTTCAATTTCTCCTCGCCCTCTCTTCCACCTGGATGGTCCTCACTTACTGCAGCAATGGCTGCATTGTAAAGCTTGGCACCTTTCACTGTCTGCAGGACAATGAACAAGAAAAAAGCCTGCACGGTCAGAAGCCTAACTTTGCTAAGCTGCATGCATGCACAAGGAATGTAGGGGGTTCTGAAACTTCTCATGTCTCAATGAGCTACCACAGGGCAGAATGATATAGACTTTTTGGTTGGGAACTCAGAATCGATAGGCAAATAGACTTCCAGTTGAAGTGCCAGGGACAAAAAGTGAAGACCTCACGGCGGTGCTCACGAATGACAAGCATCTCTTCTTCCAGGACCCGCAGTGTGCGCCGCAATTGCTTGGGGTGCAACCGCAAGACCTTTGCCAAGTCGTCTTCCTTCACCCATTGCCGCCTAACCATATCCCCAACTATCAATCGACTTTTCTAAGGGTGGAAAACATTTCTTGACCCCCCACAAAAATCTATATCATGCATCTATGTGTGTGCCCGACTATATAAACTGTGACAAAAGTAGCAGGTTCCTGTATGGAACAAGATTACTGATGTACAGAATTATGCATCAGGCATAGGGGGCTTGAAGTCATAGAAACAAAAACCTGGTGAGGGCATCAAGAATAACAACAGCAATGCCACGGTTATCAGACTTGTCAGACTTGCTCCGATTGGGACCCTTTGCAGGTATTTCTTCGTCGTAGAACGCCCTTGCCACTATTCTGACTAACCTGCACCCCAAGCAACCTTGTCTACATCATTCTTGAATTCCAGTTTTCCCTATCTCGCTCTCTGTCTACCACACCTTGAAGGGGGAAAAAACCTATAAAGGACCTACACAAACCCACTCAAAAACCTAAAAGATCCCTCCCGTTAAGTCTCTGAAACCAGAAAAGCCATCCCAATTCGGGCACTCCAAGTAGCCCATGTGATGACGATCCATCAGACACGACCGAAAATACAACGGTGCATTCGTAGAAGTGTCAAGACTTGCATTTTATGCGATGCTCAAAGACGCATAGTAAACCCTAAAATCTAGGAAACCCCAGAAAACCTGAGAGTCCACCCCCAAATCCAGCTCTTTAAGCAGCCCCATGCAGTAGAGATCCACCAGAGAACATCTAAAATTGGCACCCTGCAATTGCAAACCCTTGAGACAAGCAAATTTCATAGCGATGTGGAGTCGCAGGCGCGCGTACCAAACCCTAAAATGCAGAAAAAGAAAAACCCAAACCCACACCAAATTTCCTTTCCGACTCTTCAGAGAAAGGCGTTTGTTGCAAATAAGAAAGAGGCACGAACGAGGCGACGAGACACGGAGAGAGAGAGAGAGAGAGAGTACAAGTCATTTCCAACGACTAAAAAATCAAAAGGACGTTTCAGGGATATGGATTTCCCATTAAGGACTTCCCAAAGACCCAAAAAAAACAATCACGCACCGAACATGATAGCTCAAAGAAATTAGGGTATGATGACAACAACGCCCTGGGGCGAGAGGCCGAAAAAAGAAAAAGAAAAAGCCACCTTCGGAAGGGCTCGATGCTCATGGCACAAATGAGAATGAGAGACAAGAGACCCGTCGATTGGATCCCACAATTCTTCGGAAGCTTGCATAACCCCCCCCCCAACTTCCGGTTTCGTGTTTTTGCTCTTGTTGGGTTTCGTTTTGTGAGAGAGAGGTGTGTGTGCGTGAGTTTGTGTTTGTGGATGGGATGAGGAGGATGAGAGAGGGAGGTGGGGGCTTTTTCAGCGTCTGTTCTGTGCCAGTGTGAACTGTTAACGTGTTAAGTTCGAGCTTTTGTTACGTACCTACCGACTTTCTGGAGGCTTCCACAGTTCACTAATAACTTGATTTTGAACTAAAAATAAATAGCCTACCTAAAGGCTATTGAATTTGTAATTTTCTTATATTTCAAGATAGGTATAGTAGTAGAACACGAACGGTTTTCGGCATAAATAAAAATTATTTCTTATTATTTCGAATTTTTTGAAAAAAATACTTAATATTTGTGCCAAAATATTTTGATAATTATTATAAAACTAAACTTTGAAACTTATTCGAAAGTTTAAAGTTCAGACCTGTCAATTCTTTGAATTTAAGGGTTTGTGTGTGTGGGGCACGGACTATTGCATTGGATCCAACTAGGGCCCAAAAAATAACAAATGCAATTTTTTCAAGTATATAACGTGGACTAGTGTGTGTCTAGATGATGGTCTCAGTCCTAACTTTTGAAGTTGTGTTGAAATCTTGCAAATTCCTAATTTTATAAAAAAAAATTGGCACAAATAATAAATAAAATTTCAAAAACTCCATAAAATGAAAAATAATTTAATTTATGCCAAAATTGTTCAGGTACTATGGTATTAACCAGAGAAGCCAGATTATCGAAATAGTCTCAACGAATTCACTGAGCAAAATAGTGAGAATCCCAATAGGGATTTAATAATAAATGATGACATGTTATTATTATTATTTATTTGATGTTTTTAATAATCCGGTTAGCTGTAGTAACCAAAGAATAGACATCTAATGAAACTGACCCAAAATATTTCTTTGTTGATAATTTTTTTCAAAAAAATAAAAATATTGTGAAAAAAATAATTCCCAATTTTTCTTTTTCTTTTTAAATGTAAAATTTTACTCCAAAATAAATAAATTGTTTGAACATACTTGGTCAAAATGTTGGTTAACTATCACAATCTTAAACAATATTAAAAGGATAAGAATGTGGATATTTTGTGTAGGGTTAAAGGAACAACTTGAAGCTCTTCTTAAATTCTTTGGCTTGGCCTTGAGTACTCTCAACATAGATATATTGTAATCTTCTCCTTTGGGCTACTAGTTATAGGTTACATGAATACTCCACATATAAAATAAAGTGTGGTGTTATTAAGAACAAGCAGTTCTATCACAAGAGATTTTGTCCTAAAATAATATTTGACATGAAATCTACTAAGAACATGCAATGTAAATATTCTCATTATTATGAACTCAGGTTAAATGGGTTAAAAAAAATTGTTATTATAATTTTACATCACATTTTTCTTTTTGCATGTGTAGGCATTTTTTTTGTAAAGGGTCTTGGCTATGCACAATGCAAAATCGAATATCTAAATGCTCTCAAAGAAGTGTACATTCGTTCAGGATTTAGTGACTTTGAAATAATGTAATTTATTTTTACAATTTTGTTTTGGTTACATTTTGGGTTTAGGGATTTGAATGGGTTGGGGTTGCCACTTCTTTGTTGTTGCGAATGATGAGTCTACTTACATTTTAAAAATATTTATATTTTCTTTTCATCTTGTGGCTGCTACTAGATGTAAAAGCTTTCTGGATGTGGTCTTCAATAAATAAATTTAAAAAAATTCTGACCATAAGATGTCCTTTGCATCTGGTGACCAATAAGTGCCAAGGTGTTTAATAAATAATGGAATATTTGGTGGCAATACATGATTAAATTATTTGGGGTTAACCAAATGACAAAAGTAGCATGTAAATACACACATAATCACATACATTACAGTTTACAAAATTAAAGACATCAGTGACTTTTTTTTATTATACATTGGAAATGTGTTTAATAATTTCAATGCAATTTAGATTAGTTTGTGAAAATATGGCCAATACACTTTTATTAGACTAAATTTACATTCATTTCCAAGAACATTTGTTCATATATAGTTTTAGTTGAAATTTAACTTTTGTGGTGCTTTTATTAAATCATGATTTAATTCGATTTTTTTCATGGAATTTAATACAATAGTCTTTATTTATTTTTGGAATGATTATTGTTTTTTAGGATGTTAATGTTAAAATTTCTCAAAATAATGATTGAATATTTTTTTGGTGAAAGTTGAATTATGGATTGAAGATTGTTTTAAAATGTAAACACCGAATGTGAATGAACTTTGTACACACATACAATTTTTATTTTTTGTGTGTAATAATATTAATAATTATTGTCGTGTATTCTAAACCATCAATAATTATTATATTAAAAAAATCCAAGTGCATGTGATGCCATATATCATCATTAACCTAAGTCTATTATGAATTGAAATATTTGAATATTTTGATGAATTTATAAGTTTTACATATTGATTTATGCATTATAATGTATTTTTATTTTTATAACCCATAAAATGTGAGACTGTTTACTGTTTACAATTTAACATCCGTTTGGGACCAAAGAGTCCATTAGATGAAAGGTAGATCATGGAAGACAGATTGTCCTCTGGTATTAGCAGCATGCCACAAACTTGGCCAGGGCGACTGTGTTCATAGTCTGCATGAGCTAAACAAAAATGCTAGTGTGGGTGAAGGGCAAAGCCAAACAAAAACGTTCCCTAACTTTTTGAATATTTGGATAGACAAGGAGCAAGTGTTCTTCATCTTCAACCTTCCCCAAATCACAACCTCAACAAAGCCTTTCTGCGTATGGCACACCCTTCCACACACCTAGCACTACCTCAAGTTATGAGTTGCCACACCAAAACCGGGCGAGAACTTTTTGTAGCTGAACACAGCTGATGTCACACAAGTGGTTTTTGCTCTCGTACGACATACCCTTGAAATGTAAATATCTTGTTTACACGTTAATCTCGATCTTGCAATTAATGAAGAACTTTTCAATGAAAGCCAACTGCATATTATGCTTCACCCTATTTACACTCAACATTGTGTGGGGAAAACTTGGAGGGGGTGGGGCCCCAGCCTCCTGGTTGATCAAGCCTCCTATTGTAGATCTAGCACCAACCAGTTACACTAGTTGTAGTGTGGCCAACTTAGCCATTTGAACTCCCACCTGTACGTTGTGTGTGTTGCACTAAAACACTTGGTTCTCTATTCGGCCTCTCACCCATACTAAACAGGTCGAATGTATGTGTGTTGTCCTAGGAATTGTTTCCAACAGTGATTGAGTAGTCTTCACGTGGAGCACACGAGTTGTTGCAAGCTGAGGCGTTGTTTCTAGCAATGGTTGAACTGGAGGCAAAGAACCTACCACCTCCTAGGACTGATGCTTGAATAACCATTTTTTCATGGATCTAGCCCAACATTTCTTTTTCGCAGTAAGCATACCAAATTGGGCTTCCCATGCCTTTCCCAAGATGTGAACTTTAGTGACCGTGCTCATATGGTTATAATACAACAACGCTTGTCCCCATGCAAAATGTTCAAAGGGGAATTTGCCAAATTCTGCCAACACAATGGATGTGCTAGTTGTTTTTCACACCCCAAATAGGGATTTGAGGAACCCTTGGTACACTACTTTAATAGCGTCTATTTTCTTGGACTCCACCCAAACCTCCTATGCATAGCTTGTTGTGGAATGCACCAACGTGTTGAAAAGGTCACAACGTAGTTTCACATCCATAATACGTAGCTCCGCATAGCGGCAGTTTAGTGCGAACAATGAATGCCTACTGGCAGCTACTAAATGTTCCATTGCATTATCCAAGTTCGAGGTGCTCTCGAGCAAGATACCCATGTATTTGAAGGTTTCCACATGCTCAATAACGTCACCTTAAAAAGAAACTTTTGGCATGGGTCAACAAAGTTGAACACCATGACTTTTGTTTTTTTCACGTTCATGGTAAACCCACGTTTAGCACAAAACTGATGGAGCATGTCTAACTATTGTTGCAATCCCACCTTTGATTTTAATGTCAGAACGAGGTCATCCGCAAAAAGCAATAGCCATACATGCACGTTTGCTAAGGTTGATGCATCGCATTCTTTGCCGTCCAAGCACCCCTCCAAGGCATCCAAATATAGCCCAAACAATAAGGGGCTGAGAGGGCAACCTTGTTTCACACCTTGCTGACACTTGAAGCTGGAGGTGACACCTTCGCTTGGGTGGTTGATGTATATGGTATCATTGGCATACATTACCTGTAAGCATCGCAAGAAGTGTCCTTCCACCTCAAGGCTAGCCAACACTTCACACGACACAATATCAAACGCCTTTTTGAAGCCCACAAAGTAACAATAGAGTGGCTTTTTTTTTATCCTCCTTTGTTCTATCAAAGTTCCCAATATGAATAGTTGGTCAGTAGTGCAATAATCTTTGCGTAACCCAACTTGACCCTTGGCATGTAGCACATGTTGTTTAGCCCACTCGTTTAGCCTTTTGTCAAGGATCATAGCGAACAACTTTGCTAGGATAGGCCCAATAGTTATCCCCCTGTAGTTGTCAAATTCGGAGGCATCACCCCCTTTAAAAAACATGTGGACCGCTCTAGTGGAAAGGGCTTTTGGAAAGCCTTTTGTTAGAAAACAATTGAACATTGTCAATAATGGCATGTGTAATAGTTCTCTCGCATCCAAAATAAACTCAGCTTTCATACCATCTAAACCAACAGCCTTATTCCTTTGTAGCTTTTTCAACACCTGAAGTAGTTCAGCAAGTGTGATATTTGTGTTCAGAGTGTGGTTAGGTGGAGGTTTTGTCACATGAGCCGAATGAGTTTGTAATCATATGGGTGGTGAAGACTGGCCAACTAGCCCACGGAAGCTTTCCAAAATCATAACTACACTGATCTTGTCCACAACTAGTTCCTTTCACCGATATTTTTTCTAGAACGAGAGCGCATCCACCTTAGCAAACATACACATATGTTGAGCTCTTGCAGTTTCCCAAATTTTTTTTTCTTTTTTAATAAATTTTTAAATTTACTTTCTTGATGTTAACAACATGTGAATCGGGGTTAGTTTTCAATTAGAGCCTCGGCTCACGTTTCGTTATACAACAGTCAACATCAAACCAGGGTTTATGGCAGTGTCTCTTTCTGCAGCTCCCTTTCGAGGGTTTACTGCCAAAAATAGACTCCGTTGCAGAACCCACGCACTGTTGTAGTAGGTCAGCTAACCCATTTGCCCCCAGATGCCCAATTGAGTTAACAACCCATAGGTTTCCAAGACTCGTTATTAAGGTAAACTGATAATCTTCAACTTTTGATTTATCATATTTGAATTTAGGCAAGAATTTGTTTGTTACAACTGTGTGTTGTAGCTCAACAAAGGTATAATCAATGTTCAACTATAGGCGCAATGGCATGTGGTCAGAGTCTCCCCCCATTGCGCAATAGTGAGTGTCATCTATAATCACCTCAAGGTGTGTAGCAATTTGCCAAATTGCAAGTGAGCCAACAATATAATCAACAGTGCTATGCCCCCCATTTGCCAAACAAGTGAATTCCCTTAATTCGTCACCGGGTGTTCGGCCATTGAGAATGAGCAACCCAGCGTCACAACATAGGTCCAAGAGCTCATGGCTCCAACTGCCAACATTGGCGTCGCGATTTTGTCGCTTAGCCATAACGCTTGGTTGTTTAGTCTCTATGAGCTCAAGCGCTTGTAATAGTTCACAAAGGTTGCTAGTGTCAATGGTATTTGGTAGTCTTGCAGTACGCACATTAAAGTCCCCTCCCAATAATACTATGCCCCCTAGAGTTTGAATTTCACCAATATTTATTACTAAGTTTTGAAACAAGAATTCATTTTCGTGTTTGGAGGCAACAAGGGCAATGTACACCATGTAGACAAACAAGTCAAGGTCAGAGACATTTGAAAATTATTGTCATGGTTCATGTCTCCCTAATGTTGGTGTAAAAAATTCATATTCAAAATTCGTATAATTATATAAAAATTATATAAAATTTTAAATTAAGAAATGAATGATATCCAAATTTTAGTTTTAAAAGCTATTCTTGAAACTTTCCACATAGAAACTTTCATGTTGAAAAGGAGCCAATAAATAAATAAATAAATAAAAATAGTTTGAATGCTAGATAGAGTTATATATGTTAGGTCATGTTTTTTCATATTAATAAAATATTTAAAAAATCATTTAATGAAGACTAAACCCTAAGCAAAGGAGAGGCCTAGTGATCAGTAGCATGAGAGGAAGCCCAAGAAAACCGTTTTTAAACGAGGGACCTGAAAATCTGTTCCTTTT
>Ga0209208_10004253_pt1 | contig 20391 bp, 14 predicted proteins | sample S1TSphfallax_3_FD_187694 | JGI IMG/M metagenome (GOLD analysis project Ga0209208, IMG submission 187694) | Host-associated microbial communities from peat moss isolated from Minnesota, USA - S1T2_Fd - Sphagnum fallax MG (SPAdes) (version 2) | ecosystem: Host-associated > Plants > Peat moss >...
GGGGGGGGGGGGGGGGGGGGAGAGGAGAGGAGGCTTCACAAGTGCTGCTATTTAGCCAAGTGTTGTTACCTAAGTGATTTGAAAATCCATTTGTATAAATATATTAGGGTTGCCAATAATAACCCAAGATTTTTTAGAAGATCCCTTGCTTGATTTTGTCTTATTAACTAAAATAGGTTCTTTTGAGAGGATATTTATTTTTAAGGTTTAAAACAAAATGGGGGCCCATTTTGTTTGTTTGGATACAAGTGTTTGGATAAACCAAGTGTGTGTATGTTGGTGCAAACCAACCAGCCTTGTGCATGTAGATTGGTTTCTTCGGATTTATACACTTTGTGTAAGTGTAAATCTTGCAATGAAATTTATTTACACTTCATTCATGCAAGTGTCCAATATCCATCTCCATTTGTGTAAGTGTCAATGTAGAATAGGAGATGTGTAAATGAAAAAAATAATATGATTTCTCCTTGTGGAGAGGGGGAGATTTCAGACATTTTTGGTGATGGGCCAACCAAATGGTCCATTGCAAAAAACATATGTGTTTTGGGATGGACCATAGCTAATTAAATTAAATAATACAAATGATGATGAGTAAAGTTAGGAATAAAAGTTCTACTTAAGCAATGAGATGGGGGCAAAATGTGCATTCAAGATATTTCTTGGAGTGGCACCCACCATAGTCTTATATTAGTAAAAAAATGCTAATGTTTGGGGAATATCAAAGTATCATGATTTTTTGTGAAGGGCAAATTAAAATGGCTCATTGCAAAAATAAAAATAAAATTGAGCTTTGGGATGCACCCATTACGAATTAATATGGTTCCAAAACATTTACATGAGGTCATGTAACTATGTGTCACAAATATATGCACTTACACATGATTTACATGAGGTTATGTAAGTGTACATGATTTACACTTGCACATGATTTACACATCATATATACATCTATTGACACATACACTCACAACACTAGGGCAACCCAACAAAGACACTAGTACCATGGTAAACCCTAAAAATCGGTAGATTTTTGGGTTGCTTGTCAATATTAAATATATAGGGTCTTTTATACTAGATCAGAGTCTCTAAGTACAATTTTAACATGTGCCAGGTTAAATTTTTGCTATAAGAGGCTTGCCCAAGAAGGTGAAGAAGGTACTTAGTCTAGGGGCCATGGTGGATGGAGTATAGGAATTGGTTCACTAGGCCCAAGGAACAAGCTAACATTTCCAATAAATTTCAATTTCCATTTTACCAACAAGGTGTTTGGTGAGACATAACCATCCACCCCGCCCCCTTTGCTCCCAATTGAGCTTTCTTCCATGCTTTGCATGGTAATTAGTGTGATGATCTTCATGGAGTCACTTGGTTCTATTGTAAGATCTCATTATTGGATGGTTAATTATTGGATAAATAAAAAGGAAAAAAGGTCCTTTTTATGTGCTCAAAAGTAAGCTATTAATAAGAATCTTGTTTTTTCTATGAAGAGATTATGGGTTTGAAATTATTTTAGGTCAATAGAACATGTAGGTACAATAAAAAACATATTTAATGTTTTTTTCTTGAATATTAGAACATGGAGAAACACACTATGAAAACATGCAAAATTGTGTAGTTCTAGGCAAAACCAAGAAGGGCACAAAAAGGACACCTTGAAATGAATGTTAAACAAAGTTTGATTGGGGTATTTAATATCTCCCAATCTTTTGGAATCATCAAGACACCAACATGAATGGCCCTTGATTTAGTTTTCTCTTTCCCCATGACAAGCATCATGCATTCAAGGATGGGTACATGTGGTTTGGTATCATCATCCATAATATAATAATATTGTTTGTTTTTAATTGTACCCTTTTTAATTTAACTTTGTTGGTTGTGTCTATAAAATTCATTTCCACTAAAATATAGTAAGAACCTTACAACAACAATTTGCTAGTGCTAAGGTGAAAATGCCAATGAAACAATCCATCCCAACACTTGCATCACAAAAAATTAATCAACCTTAGTAGTTGGAGCTCCTTGGACTAATACCGATGCACAAAGTGACAATGTCATTAAAAAGTTCAATGTTGTGGGAAAGTGTTCTTGTTTGTTTATTTTTTGATTCTTTGCTTTTGTTTGTGTTTTTATGTTTGTTGATTTGTGTTTTCGATGCCTAAAAATTATCAATTGCATGTATATTCATAAGTTCATGTCAATATGAACATTTTATTTTATCATGCCATGCTTGGAATATAGTCAATGATTCACACAATAAAGGACATAAAAATGTCCTTATTTATAAATGTGAGTTTCAAATTTGAAATTTTTTGTTTCACATATAACAATGAAAATGTTATTTGTGTGACGAACGCAAACATTAAACACCATTTTTCAATAGATGGAATTTTAACTAACTTTCAGTTAAGTCTTAGTTCATTTTTAATTAAATCTTAATTAAATTCTAGTTAATTCTTAGTTAAATTTTAATTGAATTTTAGTTAATTCATAATTAAATCTTAGTTAAGTCTGAATTAATTTTTAATTTAATTTTAATTGACTCATAGTCAACTCCCAATTAGGAAGGTTCCTAAAAAATTTCCTTACTTGATGCACACATAAAAGCTTCTTTGGAGGCTTTTTTGAATTAGGTCCTCAAATGGTTATAAATAGGAATAGGACCTTTCATTTCTTTTAGTCTGTTCAACACTAGTTTTAAGCACAATCTTGCACCATAGCCTTGTCATGTTTTTTTCATGTTCATGTTTGCATATGTTAGCATAATAAAAATTTATTTTCATTTCTTTTTACACATCTCGTGTTCTTATTCTTAGTTTGTGTGTTCTTATTTTTTGAATCACATAATCTTGTTTTGTTCCTTGTTTAAAAGTTCGAGTTAGACCTTTCCTTTAGCTTTTGTTCTTGTGGTTCTTCGTGTCTTTGAAAATTTGTTGTGAACATAATTTTAAGATTCTATTGTGTTGAATTTTTGCCTTCAAAACAATGGTTGTTATTTGAATTTTTCATCAATTCCATAGTATACCAAACCAATTTACATCTTTCATCCATTTCCAACATGGGTTTAAGGTGTACGACTTGCATAATCAATTGAGGAAAAATTCATATACAAAACTCAAATGTGAAGTTTTTCACCATGCAATTCAAAACAACAAAAAACCTTTTATGACATATAAACAAGATTACAAACATTCATGTGGAATTCATGATTTTCAACAATAGAAAATTTCTTTCAATGAATTCTCATGATTAGCCTCAACATGTTTAACTTTCTTTTCAAGCTTATTGATGATCTTTGTGATGGTCAACTCATGTTATTACAATGTTTTCCTACTAGACTTCAACCCATCTATTAGTGAATTTTGCACAAATCTGTGATCCTCCTACCATTCTTTAATGGTGGGTTAACACATGTGAAAATGGAAATGTAAAACAATTGAAGCACCATGCAATCCAACAATTTATTCATACAAACTCTAGTGCTTCCTACTTCCACCATCTTGAAAATAGGTTAATTCTAAAAACATTTAGCTTAAGGTTTGACCTAATTCTATGTAAATATGGAATGGAACTTCTTTTTTAAAACCTGCACCAAAAGCCCCATCCCCCATAATTACAACAAGGATGGAAACCAATGATTTTGGAAATATAAATGGTCATTGATGTTAAGAATTAATGAAATTATTGATCAAATAAGAACCAACAACTAACATATTTGTGTATTGTTATAATGCATTTGGAGCTTTTTCTTACTAATGTTTCAAAAATAAGGAGATACATTATTATGTCCCAATCCTTAATAATTATGTTCTTTTGTTCACTTTTGTAATGGACATTTTTAAGTTTTGAAAATAATTTTGAAAGTTTTGATAATTGTGACAACACATACAACATTCTTCTTCTATAGGTATATTTCATTTGACCTATTTATCTAAAGAGTTATTAATCACATACATTGGAAACATATATTAACAAATTAATCATAGGACAAATTAATCTAGGTCACATAGGCCTAAATATATTGTAGATTTTCTTAATTCTAGTATATTTGGTTCAATACAAAGCAAAATAGTTTTCTAATTAGAAAACACATAGTTCAAAATTGAAAACATTGTTTCAAAAACTTTAGTGACATAGAAATAATTACATCTATCATGTTTCAACAATGTAATAAAAACTTATTAACAATAATCCAAATTGCAATGCATTAAGGTGAAGCTAAAATTTGGTAAAATAACCCATATTACCTTTGTTGCAATAACAATGTGTGTTATGAAAAATTGAATTAATTCATTACATTACAAATCTAACTTATTATTGTCCATAACTACCAATGAATCATGATATGATCCATTTACCATGGATAAAAATCATTTCATTAAAGTTGACCTAATTATATGTAACTATTAAATGTGAAAAATAATGATGCATTTGTTTTTGCCCAACCTCCTAACATCCATACATCATTCAATAGATACATCACAAATTTAACATGCAATGAATTAATAATGAAAATTATGCAAAGTTTGGTCATTCAAAGGTTTGTACATTTTACACAAAAATATCAAGTGTTCAAAACATGTTTAACACATAAATAAATGTGTTGATGGATGAAATAAAAACTTATAAATGAATGAATGTCACACGAATTTTGCATCTTTATGTAAATATGTGTTTCAAATGTGTTTACAATGCACAATATCAATGTATAAACATACAAATTATGAATGAACGCATTTTGCATGATTTCCATTATTAAGTTTTGAGAGGCTAAGTTTGTAATGTGAAACATCAAATGTAATATTTGTTAAACATGAAATTATAATGGATTAAGTGTTGCAAAAAAAAACAATAAACGAAGTTTCCCAAAAAGCCTTTGAATTATATGTTTATAAGTTTAAAAAGTTTTCAAAAGGATCCCTAAAAAATATGTTTGGAAATTTTTAATAATTTTTAGAAAGATCTTTACGAAACATGCTTTTTTTTTAAGTTTATAAAACTTTATGTGAAAAATATCCTTAATTTTTTTTAAAATGTAAAATTAGTAGAAGCTTTAAAAAATAAATTAAAGAATAACTAATAGTAGAAGTTTTTTTTTTAAATGATTGACAAAAACTTATAGACTACATGGTTGGTGAAAACTTTTTAAAAATGTAATCAACAAATGTTTTTAGAAAGTTATTAATGTAAACTATAAAATGCTTAGTTGGTGAAACTTTTCAAAAGATTGATGATTTTTTAGAGGGTTACATTGGATAATATAAAAAGAGGTTTAAAGAGCATCACCCTTTAATCTCACAAATGCATGTTATGCCCTTTGTATTTATAATTCATTTCATGCATAATGTACATTATGTTTTATTTGAACAATAAAATTGTTAAGTTTCATCTCATTATCAAAAAAATTCAAATTCTTTGTTGATTAAGTCTTTTTTGTTTTTTTCAAATTATGTTTTTGTTTTGTCCTTGACACTAGCTTTAAATTTTGGTTTAAAGTGAAAAGGCAACTTGCGCATTTCCAATGATAATTTATGTGAACTATGTGACAAGTGTGACTTGTGGAACTTGTGCAATTTATGTGAGAGGTGTGTGACCTATGCGTTTGAAGTGAAAAGAAAGAGTGATGTGTTTGCAAAAATACTTGACACAATTGAGTTTCCAATGAAAAGACAAAAGGCTATTTGTGCAAGATCATGAGTTTCCAATAAAAAGAGGTTCAAATTAGACCTATGTGAATTGCTTTGACTATGAACCAAACAAGGACAAGTAGATGCACGAAACCATTGTTGACTTTTGAAAGATTGTTTTAAGGCCTTTAACATTCGTGCATGTGAGGAAAAGACCTCACTTTCCAAAACTTTCCAAAACCTCTTCCTCTCTCTCTCTCTTTTTCTTTGATTTTTGCTATTTTTTTTTTTAAAACTTTTTTCCAAAATCCCCAAAACCTTTCCCTAACCCTCAATCTAGTTGACATAACCTCTTTCTTTTTCTTTGGATTATTGGATAATACAATGAACATGAGGGTAATTAGGGCAATTGCTGAAAAGAGAGGAGAATGACAAAGAAACACGAGTTTTTAAAATTGTGGTGTGTTGTTGGAATGATGATTAATGTTGTTGCAAAGAGAGGAGGGATTCAAAAAGGAGAAGAGGGTGACACACATAAGAAAGTGGCAACAAGGTCATTTATTGGGTGCTCATCCATGTTAACCACCACCATCGCCGTTCTTTAAAGGCTTATATTTGCATGCATGTATGTTAAGGAAGATGATTTTGTTCGTTGAACTCAAAAGTTATTGTTGCATTACTCTTACAAAAGCTACTATCAATGCTTTTTCTTCTCACCAACTTCCTCTTCCCTTATTTTGAGTTTGGGTCCTAGAGATTGCGGGACTTTAAGGAATCGAGCACATGACTAGGTGTGACTTTTAAGCATATCAAAATCTATCAAGCCTTTCAAAATTTTGAAGTTTTATTTTAGTGTATTTAGAGGGACCTTGCACAAAATTCATGGTAGCCTCACAAAATGGTTTGCAAGATCTGAAAAGGTGCATCAACAACAACACTTTCAGGAAAAACATACAAGTGCAAACAAGTCATTGCTTTGCTAAGAAGCAAACCAAATCATTGAAAACTTTCTTGAGATTCAAAAAAACCAAAATGCATTTGCTCATAATAATGTGTAGCCTCACAAGATGGTTTGCAAGATCTGAAAAGGCGCATCAACAACGTTTCCAAGAAAATAATACAAGTGCAAACAAGTCATGGCTTTGCTAAGAAGCAAACCAAATCATTAAACACTTTCTTGAGATTCAAAAAAACCAAAATGCATTTGCTCATAATAATGTGTAGCCTCACAAGATGGTTTGCAAGATCTGAAAAGGCGCATCAACAACACTTCCAGGAAAAAGATACAAGTGCAAACAAGTCCTGGGTTTGCTAAGAAGCAAACCAAATCATTGAAAACTTTCTTGAGATTCAAAAAAACCAAAACGCATTTGCTCATAGTAATGTGTGATCCCTGGTAATAACTAATAACTTGAGAGATGTCAGTGTGATATTACAGCATTGTAATGAAGCTTCACCAACACCAAATCCAATGTTGACAATATTTGTTTCTTCTTGTTTTGCCACATCCATGTCATGCAATCAATGGAAAATGGATGATTAACAATGAAATCAATAATGATGTCATGAATCTATACTTAAGGATACATGATCACGCTGCAAAACTTGTGATCAAGGCCAGTAGTCTCTCCACATGTAGTTTCTTGCCATGAAATAAGTCCCAGATATCTCTGGTTGTACATTTTTTGAGCACAAGGTATGCAGGCACCAAGATTTGCAAAAATCATAAAATACAAAATGCATGATTTGGGTCATCATGCAAAATCGTCTATCACCGACCTCTGTATCCAATTCTCAGCAAACTCTAACACAAAGAAACACCCATCCATGACTTGAAAAAAGGAACCATCTTTTTTCTTCTTGAGAGCTTCCAAAACCACCAGCAGCTCGGGTGTGATTGCAACGATTATGGTTTCAAAGCGAGAGAATGCTTCTTGACACGAGTAACTCTGGTGTGATTGCAACGATTAAGGGGTTTCAGAGCTAGCTAGAAGAGATTCTTGACACGAGCAGCAGTTCCCGGTATGATTGCAAGGATTAGGGTTTTCAGAGCTCGAAGAGCTTCTTGACACGATTAGGGTTTCAAAGCTAGAAGAGCTTCTAGGGTTTAGGGTTTTTCATTCTTGTCAGCTACAGCATCTCTCTTTTCCTGAACTCTAACATGCTTGTCCTGCAGCCATTTTTGGTGCCTTCAAGCTCACTCAGAACTTGTGTTTAGGGTTTAGGGTTTGGGGTTTGCATTCTTCTCAGCCGCAGCATCTCTCATTTCCTGGACCCTACCCCCCCAGTTTTTTTTTGTGCATCTATTTTGGTACCTTCAAGCTCTCTGTGATACTCGCTCCGTCACCGACCTGATTATGTGGTTCTTTCTATTGCAGTGGGTTGGAGCTTAGAGGAAAGTTGACGGGTTTCTGGTTAAGTTTTTGAGGGGCGGCATGTGGAGGGCGGCAGCACGGCAGTTGGCAAGGAAAAGATTAGAGCAACGCACATCCTCTGAACATCATCATAGTTTTCCTTTTGTTTCAAACCTCAGTGAACGTCGAAAATTGGCAAGCTCGGCACTAGCAGCAGCAGGTCATGTAATAAAAAGGGGTGGAGACAGAGAATCATCTATTATCGATTCCCACTGGAGCAATCTTCAGGCATCCACAACAAGCTCAGCTCCTTCTGGCCTCCCATTATGCCCTTCTTCTCCAACAGCAGCCTCCTTGTTACCTCCTCGCACTCGTGTAGATGAAACCCTAGATGCAGCCCTTTATGGTCTTGTGAATCTTCCATGGCTCTTCTTGCAAAGCTTCTCAGGCCAAGATAGCATAAACCCTTCTTATCCTGTCTCTAATTCTAATTCTTCCAAGGCCCACGCTGTTGCTGGCTTGGATTACAACCGGGCATTTGTCAGTGTAGCAGAGGCAGTTGAAGATGATGATGAAACCGAAGGGGAATTGGAGACTGATGTGCCATTTTCAAAAGAAGGAAAGCACTCTACTACGCCAGCACTGGATGAAGCAAAGAGACTCCGGAAAAAACAGTATGAACTCCGGAAAAGGCAGTTGAAGGTTGAGACTGAAGCCTGGCAGAAAGCTGCAGAAAATTACAAGGAGCTGATGCTGGAAATGTGTCGCAAGAATCTGGCACCCAATTTGCCGTTTGCTCAATCTTTGCTCCTGGGTTGGTTTGAACCCCTGAGGTACACAATCATATCAATCGATGCCTCTAACCCTAATTCTTGACCTACTTCTGAACAATGGGTGTTATGTACATTCTGCAGTTTCAAATTGGCAGCACAAGCCTTTTACGGAACTCTGAAGTGCTAATGTTTGTTTCCCCAGGGATGCAATTCAGCAAGAGCAGAAAGAGTTTGAGAATTTGGAGTTCAGAGAGCACCGCTCAACATATGGCCCATTCATGGCTCAGCTGCCAGCAGATATGCTTGCAGTCATAACCATGCACCGCTTGATGGGTCTTCTTATGAGTGATCAGGAACATGGCTGTGTCAAAGTACTGATTGCAGCACTCCAGATTGGAGAAGCTGTTGAACAAGAGGTTCAACCCTAAACCCTAAACCTTAATGGTCTTTCTGCAGTATTCCTCCGGATCTTAACATTTTTGGGAATGGGATCACTGTTGCTGTATTCTGGACATTGAAATGATGGGGCTCTTGCAGGTCAGTATATTCAAGCTCATGAACAGCAAAAAAAAGTACAAGAAAAAGAAGAAAAAAGACTTGAAAGCAGCAGGCCATATCAACACTTCTGAGACTTTGTTGCGACCTGAAACAACAGTAGAGGATGAGATAAAGTCTACCAAGTTGCAGAAAAAGATTCAGAAGCTGGTGAAACAACAAAAACTTCGGTTGGTTGGGAGTATTTTGAGACAGGCCAGTAGTGAGGAGGCCTGGGGTCCAGCTATTCACGCCAAGGTAGGGAATTGTTTGTTGGGTCAACCTTGTCAGCTGTTTTTTGTACTATTTTTGATACAAGCATGCAATAAGGTTGCAGACATCCAATCTGATGGAGACACAAAGTGTTCTGGTGAAAATCTACTGAGTGTTCCAGGGTGAGGGAGATCAATGTATACAATAGAATGATAGAATTGTGCTTCAAGGTCTAGGAGATCCTAAACCCTAAACCCTGGGCTTCTAGGAGACCCAGGGACTGTTATCACAGGCTTATCTTTCAGATCTACTTGGTGCCTAGCACACCAGTATTAATAGTGTAGAGTGCATTGACTCAATCAATGGCACAAATACTTAGGTTTCTGCTTATGGAGAGGTTGATCATAGCAAGCTATAATCTTTGTTTTTCCCATATGGAGTTGGTCAGAAGGCAGGAAGGAGTAGACATAAGTGGCTCTCTACAGTTGGACCTGTTAACCAAAACCTTCAAGTCCTCAGGTTGGCAGCAGGTTGCTAGAGCTGATGTTGGAGACAGCCTTTGTACGGCCACCTGCAGATCAAAATGCTCATGATGTTACTGAGCTGCAGCCAGCATTCAAGCACACACAAAAAAACTATCCTTTGAAGAGCAGGTAAGCAATAATGTAGCTCTTACAGTGATGATGACATAACTTACCTTGCATAGTTTGGGTGATGTCTATAGTTTCCAGAGTTTTCATGCTATAAACCACACTTGATAGTGAGGACTGAATCAGAGGTTATCTAGCTGTGTAAAGCTTGTCTGAATTGTTACTGAGGTTGCTATAATGCTTGTTAACAAACTGAATTTTGTGCTTCTTTGTACCATTACTGTTGTTCAACACAGTTCTCAGGTTTTCTTTCATTGTCACTGTTCTTTATTGTTCAGTATCCTGTTTGCTGATTTGTAGTCAATGTGAAATCTTTGTAACCTGACTATTTGGTCATCACTCAATTCTATTCAGTTTGACTTAAATCATACGTATCAAGAAGTTCTCAGTTCTGATTAAGGTACATTTTTTCTCCCTTGCAGTGTGAACAGGATATATGGTGTCATAGAGTGTGATCCCCTGGTTCTTAGGGAGGTCGACAAATCAGTAAGTGTTTCCACTGTTAATGATTGATTTGTCACTTTTGAAGGACTGATCATTTGAGACATTGTCTGCATTTACTTCATCTCATAGCTTGCATTCTGTAGCAGAAGAATGTGGTTAGGAATACTTGTGGATGATGTTTGGTTGACCTGAATCATTGTTTGGGTTCTTTCTGGTTGGCAGGTGCGTCACATGGTGATGCCATACATGCCCATGTTGGTGAAACCTAAACCTTGGAAAGGGTAAGTCCTGATAGCACAATTTACTACACAACTGCATGGTTTTCTCTCTTATTTTTCTTCATTTTTTTTGGGGTAATGCTTAACTTGTTTGTTTGTTTTTGTCATGGGTTCACTGAGCACCTGCAGCTGGAGACACCCAAAAGGATGCCTGTTTATTTTAAGTAGTTTTGTTTGATTGCACAGGTTTTATGAGGGGGGCTACTTGCGTTTGAAGTCATCGATTATGAGAACACATGGTGCAAAGGAGCAACGGGATACAGTCATGGATACTCCACGCAGGAATATGACACAAGTTGTAAAGGTAATCCTCAGATATGTTCCCCAAAACTTGTACTTATAATAGATTTCCTCACTTGATGTCGGAGTGTGAGTCTGTCAGGTTCTGTTAGGGGATGGTCATGTGCTCTAATATATGCTATCTCTGGTTGCATTGTAGGCACTCGATGCACTGGGTGAAACTCCTTGGAGGATTAATGGAAGAGTCTTGGATGTTTTGGAAAGGATGTGGAGGGAGGGTGGACGATTAGCAGATCTTGTTGATCATTGCAATGTATTGCTCCCTCCTTACATTCTATTGCAAACAATGTGTTTTTGCTTGCCAATTTCTCTTCAAGATAACTGGAGATAGTGGTCTCAATCAAACAAGTTCAGTCTCAAAGAGAGATACTTAATTTTAAACTGTTCTTTTATAACTCAGATCATCATGGTAACATTCTGCTGTGTTTTTGGGTGGGAAATCAGTTGTAAACTGAATGCATGGTGTCTGCTTTACTTTCATAGGTTCCTGTTCCTGATCGACCAAATACTGAGGATGCATCTGAACTTCGGGACTGGAGGAGGGCATCTGCCACTGCGAAACGTATCAACAGTGAGCGCCACTCAATGCGTTGTGACACTGAGCTTAAGCTTGCAGTAAGTACCTAAATATATTCCTTTAGACATTGGGCTTTATGCTTTTCTCAGGGACATTATATATAGATTCTGCTATAGCTTCTCTTTGTGACTAGTCATGACCAAAAGATCTGTGGGCCAGGTGGCACGACAATTACGGAATGAGGAATCCTTCTTCTACCCCCATAATTTGGATTTTCGAGGACGAGCCTACCCAATGCATCCCCATCTCAACCACTTGGGATCGGATATGTGTCGTGGGATTCTTGAGTTTGCAGAGGGCAGACCATTGGGCCCAAATGGGCTTACGTGGCTGAAAATTCACCTTGCAAACCTGTTTGGAGGGAAAGTTGGGAAGATGGCTTTTCAAGACCGTGTTGCATATGTGGACAACCAGTGGGAGAAAATTGTTGATTCTGTTGAGAGACCGTTGGATGGGCATCGGTGGTGGCTTGAGGCTGAGGATCCATTTCAGTGCCTTGCCACCTGTATGGATATTTGTGATGCAGTGGCCTCAGGACACCCTGAAACATATGTGTCATACTTGCCTGTGCATCAGGTATATAGCTTTCACACATGTCTTGGTTTATTGAGGTGTTTAGTGACGCCAAAAGAGTTCATCAAGTCCATAAATTTCCTTCTCAGAAGCTACCAGACTGGCACCCATTGGCAATAATAGCATATGTTTTCGTTGAGTTTGCAAAAAGGCCCTGTGTATGCCTTTCAAGCCATGTTTGTTGATGACTCAAGTATGGTGTGTGGTGCAGGATGGATCATGTAATGGTCTGCAGCATTATGCAGCTCTAGGGCGAGATAGAGTGAGCAGCTCCACCTAAGCAACTTGTCCTCTCTCCAAATTTGCTTTTGGTTTTAGTACAAACTTAAGAGTATCGTACTGCATCATGGAGTTCCTTGTGTATAAACAAGCTTGCTCATTTTGCTTGCAGCATGGAGCTGAATCAGTGAACCTCATTGCAGGAGATAAGCCTGCTGACGTTTACTCAGGCATTGCTGCCAGGTAGGTTTCTGTCTGTTCTTTGATGCATTCAATATTAGGCTAAATTTATGCTGTTTCATATTTCCTCCAAGTGTGGTGTACTGGCTAGTCTATGGTCCATTTCAGTTCTTCTCAGAAGTACAAAATGATGTGTTTCCATTGTAAGGTTATAATGAGGCTTGTGGTTTCAAATGTAAACTTCTGTTCTTATGTTGAGGTTGACTGTCCTTTCATTGGACAGAGTTCGTGGCATAATGGAAAAAGATGCACTAAAGGACCCAGCAACCAACAGGAGTGCAGCAAATGCAAGGCTTCTGCTTAATGAGGTATTGGGGGCTTGGCCGCCAGTCTCAAAACTGTTTTAGGTTTAGAGTTTAGGGTTAAACCTTAAACCCTAAACCAATTATCTATTTTAGATATGAGTGTAGGCTTAAGGTTAAGAAATCGGTTTGGTCAATCCCTGCTGTAACAGATCTTGGTTTTGGGGCAGATTGATCGGAAGCTTGTGAAGCAAACAGTAATGACATCAGTATATGGAGTTACCTTTGTTGGTGCTCGGACACAGATCTTGAACAGGCTCAAGGAAAGGGACACCACAATGGACCAATCTGTGATGTATAGTGCAGCTTGCTATGCTGCCAAAGTAAGCATTGAATTTTTTTGCTTTTCTTGCCTGATTGAGCAGGATCCTTGTCCCTGTTAGCTGGATATCCTGTGATGGGAGATGTACATTCTATTTTGCATAACACTTCCCCTTCTTGCTAAGAGTACAAGAGTAATTGATGCGGTTGTAATTTTTGCATAGACAACATTGGATGCATTGGGGGAGATGTTTAAGGAGGCACGGTGCATTATGACCTGGCTTGGCGATTGTGCAAAGGTGGGTCTTCCTTTATGTCGTAAAAACTGGTTTTTATAACTAGACCTCCTTGACATGAATGTTGTCCCCAATGGCCTGTGGTGCATGCCAGACCCCGGTTTTAGTTGCTGCCTTGTATTGTGGTTCTTTGGCCTGTTCATGCACCTTGAGTAGAGCATTACCGGACTGATGTGCTTTGTAATGATTTTCTTGGGTGCAGATAATTGCATCAACTGGGCAGGCAGTCAAATGGAACACACCATTGGGGCTTCCAGTAGTGCAACCTTATCGGAAGCCAGGAAGACACCTTGTATGCCCAAAGCACAATTCCTTGCCGCTCTTCACTTTTGCTTTTCAATGCTGAAGAGAAAACTTGTGTCTGTCAACTGTCACAGCTACAACACATAAATGCTTCAACCACCATCTGTACATTTGTTAACAAGCCATCTTGTTCATGTAGTAGTGTTCCATTGGATTGGTATAAAGGATGTCAGGGACTTGGTCTTTCGCTCTCTTTGAAGTTGCTTGGAATTATGTTTTGCAGGTGAAAACATCATTGCAAGTACTGGCCTTGAGAAATCTGGATGCTGATCAACCAGTATGTTATCTTTCCCTATGTTCCATTTCTGCTGGTTTATTGGCTTGATGTAGTACTTACTCCCTGAGTTCGCTCTTTTTTCTCCTTTGGCTGTTGGGTTGACGAGTTCTTTATTTGTGTTTTACTTTGGAGTGTTTGAAAGTAAAAGTTGTGTATGGGGGAGCAGGTGTTGGTGCAAAGACAGCGCAGTGCTTTTCCTCCTAATTTTGTCCACTCGCTCGATAGCTCCCACATGATGATGACAGCTCTTGCTTGTAAAGATGCAGGTCTTCTTTTTGCAGGTAATCTGCAATCAAGTGATCATCTGATTCTTGTTCTCTTTTGATGAATGGTTTTAGTTAAGTGTTTTGTCTGCTTTTTACTTACAAAATGGCCTTCAGTTGGCCAAGTGAGAAGTTTAGATAGATTCAATGTGTTTTAGCTGGTGGCTGGGGATGGAAGAATCACTTGAGGAGGGTTTACTTGATTCTGATTTGTACAGTTACTGGGTCCAGGTGTACATGACTCATACTGGACACACGCCGGGGATGTTGAGAAAATGAACCACCTGCTCCGGGAGAAGTTTGTGGAACTCTACAGTAAACCAATTCTTGAAAATGTGAGTTTGGACTTTGTTGGTGAGAAAGCTTAAATGCAGTGTTCTCAAATATCACAGATCTCATGCCTAAATGTGCCTAGTCATATGACATTTTCCTTCTTTGGGACACAGCTGCAAGATTGAACATCTTGGTTGTAGGTGCAACGCTCAGTTCACTATGGTGAATGCCTGAGGGCTGCCTAGGGATATGCATAGGATTTGTAGTGCTTTCTGTTGTAGAATCCTTTTCTCTTATCTGGAGAATTCTGATGGAAACTTCCAACTGATTGCATTTTTGTGTTGTGTTGGGCAGCTACTGAGTGATTTCCAAGAACAGATGCCTAATTTGAGTTTCCCTGAGGTTCCAGAGCGAGGCAGCCTTGACCTGGAGGAGGTGTTAAAAGCAACTTATTTTTTCAATTAGAAGTTTCAACCTAGTCATTAGCCCCTCCTCCAGTGCATACTTCAGCATTCCTAATTGCACTTGTTATTTTTTCAAACAAGTCAGCACTGCAGCAGTAGAGCCAGTTTAAGTCATGTTCTCCCAGTCAACTGGATCTTGATTACTGCTAGATATTGAAGACCTGAGATACCTAGAGGTAAGGGACTAGAAACTGATTGCTGTTAGATACCAAAGAAGTGAGATCAGTAGAGGGAGTTTGAAGGGAATGGAGAATTGCCCCTATGCTGCAATCTGTAGAGAGCATACCCAATTACAATTTTGGCTTGTGGGTAATGTTCTGTTAGGACATGGTCAATGTTCATTCCTTTGTGAGAAAATGATGAATTCATCAATATATGCTCTTTAGAGTTTTTGTGGTCAGACATTTGCCAACAATTCTGTTTTTTTTTGTATACTCTTCACTGTGCAATATACTAGTTATTGTCTCCTTGCTCTCATTGCTATTGTGTCTGTACACTCTATATATGAATACTGCAAGGTTAACAAGAGCCAATTGAAGCCAGTCCTGATGCATATGCACAAAATAAGAGGCAACCAGGTGGGTGTACCAAGCCTCATTTTAATTGATGGATTTAATTGCTGTCTGATGAGATTGGAATATGGATAGAGATTGGAATATGCATAGGGGTGATGCAAATAATTATTATTGAATACATTTTTTTAAAACACAAATCACCATTGCATGTTACTTGATTGTTGTATGAGGGAGCCACCATCTCGGTGAACCCTAGCTTGCTCTGCAAGGGACAGTGCCATTGCTAACATCATTTGCTCATCAAAGCTTTCAGGCACCACCACAGCACCCTTCGCTCCTGCATCCATGCTGGTACTACTTTCGCCATCTCTTCTTTGTCTATCAGGTTGAATATCTGGTGCCTCCCATGCTAAGTCTGATGCAGATGGAATGCTGTGAGAGAAACTTGTCCCAATTTCCACTTGCTCCAAGCTTTGATCACCTGACCATCTACTCATTGATGGAGCAGCCCTGTATTCCCACTGTCTTAAGCCCACCCAATTGGCTAGTCTGTCACTGGTATTTGCATTCTCGGAGTCCCTGATTGGGCTTGCACTCTCCCCCTCCCTCTGCGACTTCAAAATCTCTATTTCTGTAGACATCCTTAACATTCTTTCCCTCTCATCCTTCACCTTTTGCAGCCCTAATTTTCTGACAGCTGATGAACCAGTGTGCTGCCTCCTTTGAAGTGGCTCACTTGGGGAGGCAATCTCAAGTTCCTCCTCCCCGTGGAGTAGTACCTCACAGGCTTGATTTGTTCCAGCAACTTCTTTCCTTAGAATGACCACAGCAGCTGGATCAGGTGGCAAAATGCTGACAGTTGATTGCTGCGCAACAGATGTTGTGTCACCCCCAGCAACTTGCCTTTCAGCCAATGCTGCAATGGCACCTGCTAATCCACCAGTAACTGAGCTGCACCTCCGTGGAGCTTGCACTTGGGTTTCAAGAACTGACAGTGCTGGTGATGGTGGTGGCAGAGCTGGTAGCAAAGGAGGGGGTCGTGAAGGCATAATTGCTCTCACATCTGTGCTGCCTTCAGAGTCAACACCAGAATTGGTCCTCCCTGTTGACAAGCTGCCTGCCATCGCTGCTCCTGCTGCTGCTATACATCGTTCATTATCTGTATATCTGTGCTGAGCCCCTTCCTCCTAAAACACCAGCACATAGAAGAACAGGGTAAAAATTCTTGGTGAAGGTTCAACCCAGAGGTAGACTGCACAAAATGTCCTCATTAAACACAAGCCTTCCACTGGGATTGCAAGGGATTGAGAACAGACCCATATTTCTATTTACTTTCAGTTGGCGGAATACCTGAATAGAAAGCCAGATAGCTTCCATGACCATTATGTCCTCCAAATCGAGGTCAAATTCATCGTCCCTGGCATCATTTTGTCACTACTTGTCAATTTTCCAGAATTATCCAATTCTCTGCCTTTTTTTCCCTTCAGACTTTGTATTAGAAAAAGACAACAACAAACTGTTGGGTTAACAAACTGTTGATCACACCTGTTTTGCTGGGAATATTCAGAGGTTGGTTCTCCACTTGTTAACTGAGCAACTGGAGGTGATTGTGGTGTTGGGAACTCAACGATAGCATTATGCCTGAGGGCAGAAGGCAGTACGTTTGAAACAAAGGCAGGCCTTGCTTGTTGTTGAGCAGCTCTGCCTTCATCCTCCTCCACATCGCTTTGTTGACTGCCTTGTACCCACAATGAGTCTGCTGGTTCCACTATTGGAACTGGTCTTCCAACAGGTCTCTGAGACAGCCCCACTGATACTAGATCCTGTCCATCATCCAGAGTGATAAGAGAGTCACTTCTTGCAGGAAAAGAAAGAAAGATTCTTTGGGACAAGAGAGGGGAACTCAAATCTTCCCACATCTGCCACCACCACATCCAAGAATCCTGCTTTTTCAAAGCTCTCATATGTGATGGAAGCTGGGAACTTGGAATTACTATATTCCTAGTGCTTCAATGCTGTGATTTGGGTGGGATTGGTAAGAAGGATTCAAATCCAGGCTTACTCATCTGCTTTTGGTTTATGGGGCCACACAGCACCAACAAAGTTATCAAGCTTTAACATACTGCAAGTGGGTGAGGGGAACTGACCTCTGAAGGATGACTGATGGATTCCCATACTACTTGCCAGCTATCCTGCTCCAAATCAGGAGGAGGGAATATGGCAGGAAGACTTGGAGCAGGAGGGGATGGAGGATCACCATCTTGGTCATCATCATGCCATTGTTCACGTTTCTCATCCTCCTCTAGTTCTTTTTGCCGCATTCGTATCTTTGCCTCTATTACTTTTTGCTCTTCCTGAATTTGTAAACAAAAGATAATATGGGTACAAGACAGGATAGTATGCCAAGAGATTGAAGAAGAAAATTGTAGCCTGCTTTGAAAATTGTGAACAACCCTAAACAGCTAAACAAGCTTTGCACACTGTCAAGTTTGCAATGGAAAAAGCATGTAAACAAACAGATATGCAAGCAAGTAAAAAAAAACCACATCATCAAGATAAGAAACTAATGAGTAAGCAAATAAACATGGAAAAGAGATTTAGGGCCAGACCGCTTGTTCCACCCCTTTCTCTTCCATGCTCTTTGGCCCCCGATACTCAACCGAATAGTTTGCCATTTTGCAATACGGGCATCTATCACCACCCTGTTAAGGAATCATCTTGTGGCACATCTTTAGATCAAAGATGTTAGTTATGACTCTACCTGAATCACCTCTTTTGGATTTTTCAACAGCAAAAAATACTCCCCTAAAAAGCTTCCCAAAATTCATCAGCAAAGATGACAAAGATCTAAGGTGAATGGCTCTTAATGCACTCACATCCCTGCCAGTAGTTTGTCATATCCACATTGCTGCTGCTTATGACATAATCTGTCATGATAACCTGATTCTCATTTACTGTCTTCTAAATTAGATAAAGCACTCTGCATTCATACCATCCTGAACTGTTGTAATCATTTTCCAAACATAGCTTGACCATGGCAGGGTAGTAGTTTAAAAACAACAACAGGGTGGCACCCCAACAACACTGAGTACAAAAGATTATGAGAGCATTCTGGATACTGAGTTGGTCGAGTGACATTTGGGGATTGCATCTGCAAAAAACACTCTGCAAAAAAACCACAAGAATAGTATGGCTCAATACATGCTACCCAATAGCTACCCATAATCAAGCACACTTCACATGTTACTTGCTTCAACTGTCATGTATATAACACAATCGACATACAAAGATTTGTGGTAAAAGGTGAGAGTTGTTGGCTCATTGGTGCTGCCATCCCTGCTGTACAATACTGCTATTCACCATGAACCTTGACCTCAGCTGGACATATAAAACCAGCAACCCATTTAAAGCAGAAGTCTCTTTTTACATCTCAACTGAATGCCGCATGAGTCTGCAGCCAACGTATGAAGCTTTTAGAGCATGTGGTTGTAGGAATGCAGTACCTGTGCAGATGCCTTTGGTGCAACATTTGGAGCGATTGAGACTTGGATAATGCTGTCATGCCCAACCAACTGCAGTTAGAGCTACCTGACAAAGTTTTGCGTAGAACAGAAAAGACTTTGCAGTCACCTGTCAGAACAGATAATAATCATGAACATACTTAATAAGAGTGTTGGATGTAAGAAGAACATCTTGCTTGCGGCTATGATCTAGAATATTATTTTATATTGAAGAAGAAAAAAAGGTGAGAAATTGTGAGTTTTACCAGGAAGCAAATTGGACATTCTTCAAGCTCAACTGCAGGCTCCTCTCCTCCAGGATAGCAAGGAGCCAACTTGGAATCGAGAATGAGGCGCCGCAGCTTGCGTTGATCAATGTCTCGGGAAGGATATAATCCTTGGAGCCGTGTATGGCGATCATCAATTGCCGGCCGCCTACGAGTGATTTTATTGCCCATAATTGCAAAATCCAAAAAAACGCTAACCAAATGCCACCATGTGCTCCATCAAGCGTAGAACTGCTCACCTCCAAGCTGCAAAATAAAATCATGGCATGTCATAGCATGGCAGGCTTAATCAAGTTGCACTAATTTAGTGTCACCAAGGTGGCCGAGAAATCAACATCCAAGAAATTGATTTGCCTAAGATTGATGTTGAGTGTAAACTGTCTTTGGGCATGCACTTTTTCCATCAAAAGAATTGCCCCCAGAATACTGTGCAAGATAGGATTCTTCTTCACCACTGCACTTGCCCTAAAACCCTAAAAATCTCAACCAAGAATATTCAAAGATCTGAAGAACAGAGACTGCATAAAGCCTTTCAACATTCTGTTTCCTGAAAATGCACTACGATCAGAGATGCTGCTTGATCTGATGGTTGGGCTTTTTTCCTGCTGCTAAGGAAAAAAAAACAGAAAATTAAAACAGAGCAGGAGGATGAAGAACTTGCTGATGATTCACCCCCGCCCCCCTCAACAAGAACTAACAACCACATCATCAACACAAAAGTAGAAGAAAAACTGCAGATTCAGATATCCATCCCTCAGACTTCAATTTTCAAGCAGTTTGAGTAAGTTTTCTCTCCCATAAGACAATCCAACTCCACCCAAATCCCAGGAGGCACCCAAAAAAAAAAAAAAACAAACAAACCAAAAACAAC
>Ga0209208_10004254_pt1 | contig 20389 bp, 26 predicted proteins | sample S1TSphfallax_3_FD_187694 | JGI IMG/M metagenome (GOLD analysis project Ga0209208, IMG submission 187694) | Host-associated microbial communities from peat moss isolated from Minnesota, USA - S1T2_Fd - Sphagnum fallax MG (SPAdes) (version 2) | ecosystem: Host-associated > Plants > Peat moss >...
ATCACTATTTTCTTAACATTTCCAAGTGGGCGTTTCAAAATTCTCGAGTTATAAATCCCATGAATTTGTAGTCTCATAATTTATTCACATGAATTTTGATTGAAGAGCTTCTAACTCCATAATTGTAGCCTTTGATGAAATGTTTCACAAATTGAATCACACTTTTACATTGGAGGTTATTTGACCCTTCTTTCTCAAGTTTTAGTGGTCATGAGTAAATTGTTAATTTAACTTTTGATTTTTTTTATTGGATTTAACTTGCAACTCAAAACTTGAAAAATGTTAATTCATTTTCAATATCTATGTTTTGAGAGCTTTCTAATTGTATAAAAGATTTTAGATTTGAAAAAAAATTATCCCTTGCATTTTTGTCCCAAATATTTGGGACATTTTAAACCTCCCAACTCCCAAAGTGAAAGTTCATTCCAAGAGTTTTTCCTTTTCAGTTTTCAAAAAAATATATATATATTGTTTCTTTAAATTTCTTCTTTTGCCTTGCCCTAACCTTGGTCACAAGCCCAATATTTAGGTTGTGACACTAAGTTTTGTTTTAAAGTTTTAAAACTATTTTTGTCTAACAAGCTCTAGATTCAAGCTTTACGCTTCACAATCCAATACACATAAAATCATGGAAATTTTAAGTGATAAAACTTATCAATTATGATTTAGAGGTGAAAGGTAAATGAAAGAGGTAGGTATATAGTATGTATATAAAAAAAAAAAGATGGTGGGGAAAAGATAGAAGGTTTGAATGAAAACCTAAAATGTTCAAAAGAAAAAATAAAAGGTAAAAAGTAGCACGTAAAAAATGGGAGACAAAGGGTAAAAACTAGAAGGAAAATAAGTTAGTTGGTCAAAACTACAACCCATGTCAACTTATTTGAGGTTCATTCTCATCTTAATCATAACCAATGTATTATGTATTATTTTCCACATATGAATATGCATAATTGCTAGATGTGGATAGAACCATATGTGAAACTTATGCAATTTACAATATTTAACATGGTATGTAGTTCTACTAAAATGTATCATGAACATTAACATGATATGTATGCATATCTTTCTTAGAGGTATGTGCACATTATTCATATATGTTCATTAAATATTGAAGGTTTCCAAATATGTATTGCATGTACTACCTTCTAAAAAGAGGAGTGAGAAATTATTGTGGAAAATATGATTAATATTAGAAGTGGAAATTGCAATAATGCATATTATCCCATGGGACACATGGGGCAACCAAATTTTGCTTTAAGGAAAGTAACACTTGGACATGGACATGGAAACCTTGATTTGGAGAATATTTGTCCATCCATTTCCCTTATCCAATTCCACATTGTGTTCCCATCCACATTTGATGCCTCTCCATCAAGATAGCCTCATTTTCCACCACAATTCAATCATCTTGGGTTCTTCAATTTAACCTTCATTAATTTTGTCCAATAACCAAAAACAAAGGTGATCTCCTCTCACCTTGCTCCATCACACATCATAAAACTAAACCTTAAAACCATGGATTCACCATCATCATCTAGCACACAACCTACCAATGCCAAAAGCCAATGTGATTCCATCAACATACATCCATCATGTTTCAAATGTATTTAAAAACTTAATTTAGGGCTATGTTGCAAAGTTCCAACAAATGTAAAACAACAATTTACGTCAAGTTTTGATGTACTAGAAAATGAATTTCCCATGGCAGATAATGCTAGGATAGCCTTCTAGTAAGGCGAGCCTAGTACGTGAGCCTTGGGCTAGTGCACATGGCATAGTCTACCATGGGCATCTTGTTCCCCGACATTAAAACTATTGTAGTGACACATTAAAACCCTCACAATATTAATTATTTTCAGGGCTACGAGAATTTTATTTTTTTTGGTCCAACCCCTTTGTGGGAAGACCTTTTATGAGAAAATATTATTATTATTATTATTATTATTTTGCTGTTGTGCAGTAAAGTTTCCAGTAAAACAATTCCCATTAATTATATTTATAAGTTTACATTCAATTTTTTTTCCTATGAAAAAAAAGAGTTGTGGATCAGAAATTAATTAGTGAATGGTTGTTGATCAAGAGCCAAAAAAAATTTTAAAAAAATGTCTCCCAATGCCACCACGGGAAAATTATGTGAGAAAATTTAATCAATTGCATTTTTCAGAAAGTGTGAGGTTTAACATGTCACTATGGTATATTGGAAAGATGCATGTAAATGGTTAGCACATGGGTAATCATGGAGGTTCTAAGGTATAGGAAGACAAGCAAAAGTGCTTCCTGTCCACACCATCCATCCATCCATCCATTCATCCATCCATTCATTCATCCATTCATCCATTCATCCATCCTATATGGTGTGGCTGGAAAGGGTGCTGGTTCATTGTGGCCCCAAAGTTGCTTCTGGGAATGTTATATTGTTGTGTGGGTTATGTATTATAATGGACGAGACGGATGACAGGATGGATGGATGGAAAGGACGACCGGACAGACAGACACCTAAAATATTATATATATAGATTGTGCCATATATGGGCCATTGTGGGTTTTAGGGTTTTTTTTAGGGGCATGTAAATTTGTAGAATGGATTTTGCGCAATGGGCATGTAGATTCGTAGAATGGGTATATGGATTTTGCACAATCGACAAGTAGATTTTGAACAATGGTTAGGTTAGGGAGACCGAGGAAGACCCATGGTTAGGTTAGGTAGACCCAAGAAGACCCGTCCATTGTGCCTGGTGTAAAGGGACTTCAAAACAAAGAGGCACACAAAGGGCGCACAAAAACCATTATTACGTGTGGGGGTGGTTATATGAAGAAAGAGAGGCTGAAATGCCAAGAGGACCCACAAGCCCTAAAACCAAAGAGCAAAGCAAAAATTGACCACACAAATGTAAGTAGAGTAAGCACCCAACCGATCGGAAGCTAAGGATTCTGCAAATCTCCCTCCCACAATCTGGACCGTTGAAATGCCATGAAACCACATTTTGGATCGTGTTCGACTCCCGTCAAGGATTCTGCAATCTCTCTTCCTACACCCCCCCCCCCCCCCCCCACAATCTGGACCGTCCAGAAAGTGGAAGCACAATCTGGACGGACCGTCCTAGACTCGAATACAAAACCGGTCGTGTGTTCGAACCGAGTGCAGTGCAGGAAGAGCGTCGTGTGTCAGCTCGAAAAAAACCCCGCGATCTACGCTCGATTGAGTGCGCGCGAGCGACAACTGCAGCATGCGTACAGCACGCGTGGCTCGCTCTCTCGCTCGCTCGCTCGCTGCGCGCAACAAACTGCGCTTGCGTGCGCGACAATTGTAAGTAGCTCTCGCTCTCGTGCCACTCATCACTCACACACACGCTACATCAACGTGTTGGCCGGCTGGCTGTGCGCGACATTTGGAAGTTCCGCATTTCGGACTCAAGAAAACAAAAAAACAAACCAACAAACAAACAAACATCTCAAGAGGAGGGACGGACGGGGTTTTGTTTTGTGGCCTAATTTCACTCTTTGGGGCTGGGGAACGAACTCTCGGTTGTTTCTTCTTCATTCTACGTTTTCTGTTTCCCGTTTTGTTTGTGTTTCTGGATTTCTAGCTTCCCGGAGGAAATATGAAGCACGAGGAGGAGGAGGAAGAAGAGGAGAGATGGAGATGCGGTTTTGATACTTTGAGAACAACGAGATTGGAAGAAAAAACCGCGTGATTCTTGTAGTGAAATTTGGCTACTCCTCCTCCTGCTGCCCGTAATCCGGTGCACAGAGAGAGAGCGAGAGAGCGAGAGAGAGAGAGTTCAATGCAATTGGAGGAGGAGCAGTAGGAATTCGTAGAGGTGGTTGCAGCGAGAACACGTTTAGGGTTTGGGAATCATCCCGGCGGGGGGGTGTTCGAGTTTCGTGCAGTGGGAGGTGGGTGTTTGTTTGGGTGGTGGTAGCATGCTTGTCCTCCAACAGAGGAGGTTTTGTAGTAGCCACTTTGCGGTTTGTGCACTTGTGGATTTGCGGAGGTGGGAATGGCGGGACCTCCTCGTTCCTTCCATAGTACGGCGACGCTTCACTGCCAGCAGCTGAACGACAAAGCCAATGCTCCTCCAGCAACCAGCTCGATTTCTGCTGCTGCAGAATGCGTGACATGCAAACGTTTTCTGAAACCTGTGTGCTCAGTGGCGTACTTGAACCGCCGCTTTACTACGGACGAGAAGAAACCAGTCGGGTGCTGTGTCACTTTGGACAGTGTAGCGGTTTTGTGTAGTCGAAACCCTTGGAAAGACACACGGGGGAAGAGAAAGGAGGACATTGCGGGATTCAGCAGGAAGCTGTTTCGCAGTTCTTTCCCGCAAGGAGATGATCCACTGGTTTTCAGCAAATGGACAGCAGCAGGCAGGCATCAGAAGGAATGGGGCAAAAGATCAAAAGTCGGTGGAAGACCTGCAATTGCTATGATAAGGGAAGTAGTAGCTGCAGGTACAGCTGCAGCGACAGTGTCCACTAATGGCGGCCATGCAGTTGTGCTCAGAGTGGCCCTAGCTACTGTAACTCAAGTAGCTGTCACCGCAGCTGCTGTTGTGTATGGTGCATATTTATCTCCTTATGCAGATGGCATTCTTCGACGGGGCACACCCAAGGATGAAACCCCCTGTAAGAAGACATCCAAGCTTTGTGCTGCTGCTGCTTGTGGGTGTTGCAATGTCAAGACTACTTTTGAACTTTTCCTCTTCAATAAGAGAAAGAGCACACATTGTAGTAAAGCTTTGTTTTTTTTTCTTTTTTGTGTGTGCATATAAGTGGATGGACATGTACCTCAAAAAAATTTTGACACCAAAGATATCATGTTTGTGGTGCAGCTATGCTCGTTTTTGATGGTGTTGATGTTACTGACTACAAAATCTTTCAGAAAGTTGAGGTGAGCAGCTCTGGCTACCTGTGGGCTGAGTCATTGGCTCAAACAATTTGACTTTCACAGTTCCTTTAAAACTGACTACATGGTTCCATTCATTGTAATTCACTTTCTGTGCATACAAACCAGTGCTACATGCACACAAGTTTTAGAGGATTTTCTCCAGTCTTCAGCATTGCCTTTCTGCCGAAGAAGTTAGATCTTTGAGATTTATTGATTTCAGATAATTATAATAGTTGCAGATGTACAAAATCGCTGCAGAATATGACCTTCTGCTTCCAATAGAGAGTGATTTGGGCTCGACTGGTGGTGAATTTGCCATCGAGACTGGACAGATCCATCCCAATTGTTCCATCTTTGTATGCGGTGGAAGTGTTCCAACAGTCATTTTCATACGGTTGATGCTGCTGTTAAAGCTACAACACATCATAGTTGCAATTTGACATGAAAAACCTTCCTTGACCCAATGCTTGTTGGCCTTGTGGATTTGATTATTTTCTTGCATTTAATACAGCTGTGAGAGTACATGCTGCAGGTACAGAAAGCAATAGCATATGCAAGGGAAGCACACACGGGCCAGATGAGAAAGACTGGTGAACCTTACATCACACATTGTGTCCACACCGCCAGGATCCTTGCAGCCTTGGTTCCAGCTCATGGGAAAAGGGTATGTTGTTTTGTCTGATTCTTCTGAAATCCTTGCAGTGGTATGTGTGGTGGTTTACTCAATTTTTTGTCAACAGCCAGATGATTAACGCTGTTCTCTGTACTTGAGCACTTTATGTCAACTGTGGATCCCAAGATTGTCTGAGAGTGAAATGGCTTTTGGGATGCCATGTTTTGTGCTTGAGCAATGTCCATTGGTTATTTGATAAATTTCTTCTCAGATCTAATATCAATCTTTATTCCATGATCTATTTGAGAATGTCATTGATCCTATAGATGTGGAAATGCATGTATATCCCTTTAACTTGTCTCTGATATGAACCATTGCTCACATGTGACTGACCTGTTCCATGGAGAGTTAGGACTGCTCCCCATTTCTATGATCCAAGAATTTTGTCATGTTAAGTTCTGCAATTGATAGCAGACTTTCTGGGGCATTGATGCAACAGGCTGTCAATACAGTAGTCGCAGGTGTGCTTCATGATGTGGTAGATGACACTGGGCGCGATCTGCGAGATGTGCGGGAACATTTTGGCGATGAGGTTGCTAGGCTTGTAGCTGGTGTCTCTAAGCTGAGTCACATCAATCAGGTACAGAGTATTCCCTTTGGTCAAGGGTTTGTAGATGGTCTCTCCTGCAGCCAGTGTCTGTGATCACTGCTTACCAGGGGTGCTTATGCATTGCCTATTTTTAGGATTGCTGGAGGAGGAAGTTTGTGGGGGAAATTGGCAAGGTCAGAGAGAGGCATTTGTTCAAAATTGGGGTTCCCAGAAGGTTTTGATGAAGTTAACTAATGATGCAGCAGAATGGTTTAAATGCATAATGTCTGTTGGGCTTGAAATGTAATGTCTGGAATTGACTTGGTTTCATTGCAGCTTTTACGAAGACATCGGAGAATTGCAGCAGAAGGGAATCCTGATGAGGATGATGGCCTCAGTCCTGCGGAGGTTTGTGTTTAACACTACTTGTTTTGTGCTGTCTCATGGACTCCATGATCTATGATGTACATTATAGTGACCAATGGTCTGTTTTAACAGAGTAATTGATATCCATGTTTCCAGGTCTTTGCTGAATGGTACTTGAGATCAGTCCCCATTCTCCTATATGATTTGAAGTGAATTGTGTTTTGGGCCTCTTTGGATATGCAAATTTGGTAGTTTGCTATAATAGAGAACCATTTGTGAGACCATTTCTTTTTGTTTCTGCCAGCATGACCCACTGGAATTAAGGGAATGCTATGGCTCTTGCAGGTAGACAGCTTGCGAATGATGTTACTGGGTATGGTAAATGATCCACGTGTTGTTCTCATCAAGCTTGCTGATCGCCTGCACAACATGCGGACTATGTATTCTCTCCATCCTGAGTTGTTGCACTGTGGGACTGCATTCAGCAAGAGTCTAGCACTTGGGGGTAGTAGGGGAGAGAAGTTGTGGGGGCACGAGGAAGCAAATGATTCTTGGTTCAACATAGTTTTCATCAAACAAAGTGACAAGTTTCAATATCATCAACGTAGCAAGAAAAGTCAAATAGTCAAATCTACCTTAAGACTACTGAAAATGCAAACAGTGACATAAATGTACAAGTGCATTGAAGTATGGAAGAAAGGGAAAGAGTGCAGTTCCAATGGGAACGTCAAATGTCTTGTGTGTTTCTAGAACTGCATGCTTCTGATATCTCGTGCTTTGGTTGCTGCACAAAAATGTTCAGCTATGCATTGCCTTCCTCCAAGGCTTGTGCTGTGGCACAAGAGACACTTGCGGTGTGGTGTTCACTGGCATCACGGCTGGGAGTTTGGGCTGTTAAAGCTGAACTGGAGGACCTTTGTTTTGCTGTTTTACAGGTGAGACTTTTTCTGCTATTCCTGTAGGGTATATGTGAACTACAATCATGGAACAATAGATGCAGTATCAGCATTAGCATCCACATGTTCCTTCCAACAGTCAATCCTTTTGAGAGAGAGGTACTGGAGCTGACAGGAATCTGTGTGGGCTTTTGCAGCCACAAACATTTCGTCAGTTAAGGGCTGAGCTGGCAGCAATCTGGAGCCCCCACAAGGACTGGAGGTACTTGCGGCGAATTACGAAGCGGGCAAAGCGCCATGCTCTTTTGTATGGTGAGCAGCTGGAGCAAGAGTCAGAGCGCAAGCATGACCCAGAGGATGATGAAGAGTTGACCATGCAGGTAAGTGTCTCACTTCCCAGCTGGAAGAAGGTTCTCTCACATTGACTGATCTACTTTTGCACGGAGTTCTGACATTTCTAATTGTCCAATGTCTGGGAGCTCTAGATATCTGTAAAGTTGGTTAGACTTCACAATGACTTTTGGAAAGGGTCCTCTTGGATTGGTGCATTTGCAGGGCATAGTATTGGAGTCATGTTAAAAAAATTCCCATCAATGTGAGTGAGAGCACTTTGTACAAATTATCTGTTTGCAGCTCTGGCAGCTCCTATAATGAACTACGTCTCATCTTAAACATCATTGAAAAAGAAATTCTGACACATGTTAATGGGATTCAGGAACTTTTAAAAGCAGTTGTGCCATTTGATGTGCTGTTGGATCGGAAGCAACGAAATTGGGGACTGGGTGCACCTGCAAGGCAAGGAGACGGTCCAATGAAGAAGAAGACAAAGGTTGTTCGTGATGCTGAAGTTGCTCTGGCAGCACTAGCAGCATGTGAGGAGGCTCTTGATCGAGAGCTGTTGATAGCCACCTCGTAAGTTTCCTGCCCAATACACCACCAGCTACAGTAGCATTCTTTGAGAGTGGAATACTTGGTTGGGATACTAGGAGAATAACTGCCCAGTGTGGTTGGCTACTACATTTCACAATTCAATTTGTCTACAGCTCCTTGAAGTCACACAAGTGGTACCTTATGTATAAGCTCCAATTATAAGTTAAACACTCCATCAGCCCACTTAAATATTATTCTGATTGCCTGCAGATATATCCCAGGGATGGAGGTTACTCTTTCTGGTCGCTTGAAAAGCCTGTATAGCACACATTGCAAGGTGAACCTGATGCCTAGTTTCTGTTCTCTAATGTTCACTGTGTGGAAGAACACTTTTATATCTACTACATGCATGCCTGCCCTGTCCACATGTTTACACCAAATGAAAGTTCTTCTTGCTTGCTTCTGAAGTCATGTGATTAGCATGAGGCCATTTGGTCACTGAATGTTGCTATCTTGTGAAATGTGTGACAACTTCATAATAAAGTCCTTGCTCTTCCTCATATTGTAAAAATGCTAAGGATGCAGATGCGAAGAAAAGGGGTAGGAGTGGATCAAGTTTACGATGCACGGGCATTGCGTGTGGTGGTAGGAGATGGTGGTGGTAAGCTGCATGTGGCTGCTGTGGAGGGTTGCTACAATCTTCTGAGTGTTGTTCACAGGTACTGATTGAACATTAGATTCTTGTCATATGTCCACTGGGGTATGTTATTACTCCCTGTTATCTTACCCAACTACATAAGCATCTATATGTCTTCTGTATTCTTTCACCTTCTGCTTGATGTGGTTTCTACATACACTGATAAAGTGCTTAGAGTAAATAAGTGCTAATTGAACACAACAAGGATGTTTTATGTTCTTTTCTGATTGTATACACAGCCTTTGGATGCCTGTTGGTGGAGAGTTTGATGACTACATTGTCAACCCCAAGCAAAGTGGTTATCAGGTGCCTCCTCTACATTTCTTTCTACTGACATCTATTTCTTTTTACAGTGTCATTTTGTGTGTGTGGCGAGCATTGATTAAACCTTTTGTTTCACTTGCAGTCACTCCATACAGCTGTAAGGGGTCCTGATGGTGCACCTCTTGAAGTACAAATTCGAACTCAGGTCTGAATCTTCTCCTGTAGGTTGTGGATATGATACCACATCTTCAACACATTAGACAGAAGTTGACTCATGTATTCTGCTTTGAAGATCCAGTTCAGATCTTTATTCTTGGAGATTTATTTACATACTGGAGCTACTTTGGGCAACCAACTTATTTTCCTTCAGCAACGTAACCTTATGGTGGGTTGTGTGAAGGGAATGCATGAGTATGCGGAGTATGGTCATGCAGCACACTGGATGTACAAGGAAGGGGATAATTTGGTTAAATCACTTGCCCCAGTGGGACCTGCAAGTGTGCCCTTGGAACGGAGGGCAGAAGGCTCACAACTTCACCAGGAGGAGCAGGAGGGAGGTGCTCAGGGTGGCTATAGCAGTAGTATTCATGGTCTTCAAATGCACGGCCATTTGAAACCCCTGCCTAGAGAAGTGCAACCTGGCCACCCAACTTTACGCATTGAAGAAGGACGGCTTCTTGCTGCTGTGATTGTCAGGTAGCTTCTTGCCTTCTTCTTAGTACTGATCCATCCCCAATACAGCTACACAGAAGTCTTATGTCCACTGGAAGAATTTGCAGAACTCTGAAATTAATTCACAAACAACTTATTGAGATCTAGCATTTTATATTCAACACTTCGGTGTAGAGTTCAAGGCATCTGCTGCTGCCAAAATTACTCTGATGAACAAATGTCCTCCTCTTCCTGTGGCATTTGCTGACACTAAGTATGTGTCTGTGATGTAGAGTGGATGATGGTGGCAAAGAGCTCTTGGTAGCTGTAAGTTTTGCTCTGCATGCACGGGAGGCTGTAGCTGCTGGCCGCTCAGGCAATCAAAGAAAACGTTGGGAAACTTATGCCTGTCTATACAAAAAGGTGCAATCTGCTTCTGATCACAATACATATTAAACAGTTGCAATGAAAGCATGGTAGCATGGATTAATTCCACATATTAAATTCTGTTAAAAAAAGGTGGCAGATTAGGGATGGTGGCTTCTGCTTGACCCTCTGTTATGGTGAAAGCCTTCCGTCTTCCTGCCCTTTTCCAGTGAAGCTTGACATGCAAGCAAAATAGGGTATAGCACAATCAATTTGTGGGGCTCTCTGTTAATTCACTGTCAAAGCTTCATACCTGTTTCTCAGATAGGTGCTGCTGTATAGGGGAAGTCATTTATTGAACTTCTAGTTTCAAGCCTGATTGTGGTGTGCATGTTTCATCTTTGGAGAGATAAGAGGATGTTTGTGTTCACTGGTGAAGGAATCTTGTGCAGGTCTCAGATCAATGGTGGTTTGCCCCTGGGCATGGGGACTGGAGCACTTGCTTGGAGAAGTACACATTGTGCAGGGATGGATTGTACCACAAAGTCTGTATCTTTTTTTCCTTCACTTGCTTTGTATCAGATGCAGGTGGATTGAAAGTTAGTGTTTGAACAGTCCATTAGGGTTGTTCTTTCCATTTTCAAGACATCTGGGTAGCAAATTTCAAGCTAAAGTACCACAGGCTGGCAATTGATGATCTTGCTCTCATTCTCAGTTCTGGATGACAAAATCTCACACAAAACTGCACATAATCTCTGGTCAAATTTTGATGGTCAAGTCTGGAGACTAAACTTATATCTTGCATCATGCTTTTGGGTGTGAGTTTTCCCCATTTGACTCATTTTGGGTCTGTTGGTGCAGCAAGACCAATTTGACCGATCTCTCCCAACATTCATTCAGCTGCTGGAGCTGAGTGACCAGGAGAAACAGGAATACCAAGAAGTGATGTTGATGGTAGAAGAAGGGAAGGATGTGGAGCAAAATTCAGGCAGTGGACATAATGACAATAAGCCTGTTCCTGATGACAGCAGTGCTGAAGTGTCCACTGTCACTCGTCTAAATAACAAGGTTAAGACTTACACACATAACAATGGAACATCTTGAGTTGATGTGTGTGTATGTGTGTGTTTGTGCAAACTTTTGATCCTGTGAAATTACTTTGTGATGGCAATGAAAATACATGCCAAGTCTTTCCAGCAGTAGTACTTGATGCTGAGAGTGCCTGAAGGGTTGTGGAACAGGTAAAGTTGCTGCGATCAATGCTCCAGTGGGAGCAGGAGCTGCGGCATGAAGTAGCAGCAGATGGATCAGTGACTATCTTCAATCTCGATCACCCAAATTCAGCAGCATTAACAGAAGTTCTAGTCATCCGGTGGCCAGATGGTGAAATCATGCGCATGCCTGCAGGCAGCACTGCAGCAGACATTGCCCGCCGCATGGGCATGGATGGGCGGATTGTGTTCATTAATGGCCAAGTTGCACTTCCCCACATGGCACTACGGGATGGGGATCTTGTGGAGACACGGTTGCAGTGACCCCACCTTTGGTGAATTCTACAGAGAAGAACTCACTTCCTTCATTATTCTTCTTTATGTGAGAAGGAACTATTGTACAAAAGAGAAAACAGGTGGGGTTAAGTTTGAATAACAGCCAGAAAATTCAATGTCCTTGAATGGTTGAGGTGGGTCCCTTTGTCACAAATACTGATCATACAGAAGACAAAGGATGCAATTCTTTATTCTACTTTTAGAGCGTCTCTGTTTCACATTCAAGGCTTTCCTCTCTACTACCTCCATAATCACCTATACCAGTGCCCTAGCTAGAATTCTGATCCCATGCATAGTACACAGAGAAAGCCTTCTGTTGTAACAAGCCACATATTGTACACATGACATTACTTGTATCCTACAAATTGCTCAGTATTCGACCACAGACAAATTATTGTCGATGGTTGTGGAAGGAAGAGCTGTTCTATCTTGCTTCACCTGATTTGGTGTGAATCTGTTGTGGCTTATAGCAGCTGGCTTACAATTTTTGGCTACTCAACAGCATACACCTGTAACCAATGAGGTGGGCTCTCTCTGCATTGGTGTTTCTCTCAACAAGTAAGGTCCTGTCTATGATCTACAAAGACTGTATACTGTTCACATTCAAAGGTAATGATAAATCTAGTTGTCTTGCTTTAAGAAGTAATGTGAACTTAACATGTTCACTGCCATGGGAGAGGCTTAACAAACATGCTCAACAGATGGGCTATAAATCCTATGTACCATAATCCTGGGTCAGGGAAGTAGTTCAAGGTTTTTCTTTCAGAATACTAATATTTAGGTTATCAAAGCAGTGAAATTTGCAATCAGGTGTTTCAGATCTTTGGAGCTCTTATTCAGTACTTATGGATATATGATTGAACTTGGTAATCTGATATCTGTAAAACTTTTGTTTCAAAAAGACAGACCATACCCTGAGAATGGTTGGCAGTTATTTTTTGAATTGGAGTTTTTCTGGTCAAAAGGTTATTGTCAACAGTGTTCCAGACTGCCTCCACCCCGTGGTGGTGGTTTCTATCCTTTTGCTCCAGAGGAAAGCTCACAAAACATGAGTGCTTGGAATCCTGTATAACCTGCCATAATTAGCTCTTCAAAATTGCTTGCTTTCTGTGAAGTAAAGTCTAGAGCACTGCAACATGTATACCAATTGGGCTCTTCCATAATCTTGAACTGTTGTATTGAGAGTAGTACCAACAGTTTGTCAATGGTGGAAGTAATGTTGTAGTCTTCTAACTTGTCCCACATGTTCCATAATCTTGAACTGTTGTATTAAGAGGCACTAACCGGTTGCCAATGATTCAAGTATTGTTGGAGACTTCTAACTCATCCGACAATCTTGGTGTCTAAAACACAATGTTTTTTGAAGGAAGAGCCAAATGGTAGAAAGCTTTGTTTCTTTCTCAAACAGGGTGAGCAAGTCAAAGTGTCCAATTGTAGAATTGCTACCTTTTTCTTGAAGGGTGAGTGAAGTCTGTTGGGACTTGGAATACCATAACATGGTGTGATTGCAATTGCTGCATTTTGAATCAAAACCTCAATTCCTTAACATTTCATACATTGGGCAACCTTAGAAACAAACTTCACCATTTTGCAACCATTTATCAAGTTCAGAAATAAATTGCACAGAATGATTGTTGGTGTTTAGATAAAGCAAAAATTAGCTTGATATCCAAGTTCCTTAGGGAAGAGAGTTGATTTCCTAGGCTAATTCCTCACAGGAAAGCTGTATATGTATTATGGCCCCAATTCCCTAATATGATAATCTGGCTTCACAATCCTGCCTTGGCTAGGCAGCTTTCTGTGGCCAAGTTGGACAGCTTGGCCCCAGGACTCCAGGAACCCTCCCCAACTGAACAATTTGGCCAAATCTTTCCCCAACTAGGCAACAAGTTTGTTCCAACCTTTCTTTATGCTAGTTCTTTGTGAGGGTAGAGCCTAGCTCAGTGTTTGCTACCACAACTTTGTAATCCCTGAGGTAGCAATAAACAGGTAGGAACTACTACTTCTATTGATTTAAGAGGCGATCCCCTTACCTTTAGCTAAGGTTGTAGAGGAAACTTAATGATTCTGTAGCTACCAACAAAATAGGATTGGATTTTAAAGGTGATTCCATAATTTTTGGTTAAGGATGTAGAGGAAACTGAATGGAGGGAGGAAGGGAGAAGACCAAGCTTATAAGGAATGGGGGAGTGTTTTTGTGTTTTCTCTCCTTTTACTATATGCTTTTGATGGACAAGAAAAGGGCGATGTATGTTGTGCGGAGAAATTGCACATGCATGCATGCACCCAATAATCTTGCTAACAGTAGAATAGTTCGGAGATAGACACTGTAGGAGGCAATACACTACTGCTATCTCATGATCCATCATTAGAATCGATTGATTGATTAGCACGCTCCTCAATCTCTACTGCAATGAAATACTCAAGAGACCTAACAACAATCAATACAAACTCAAAAACTATGTGTCCTCCATGTCGATTTGATCAAACTTCATCATCATTACTTGAGAGTGAACTAGAGCTGTCACTCAAAGAAAAGGAGCTTGAGGAATCCATTTGTTGGTACTAGGCACAAGTCCCTACCAGACTAGTCGTGGTACAAAGCTGGTATTGCTTCAGATCATACCAGCCTGGTAAGGTCCTTGATACCAATGTTGATACCAGGCACCAGTCCCTACCACAATAGTACTGGTACAAACCTGGCATTGCTTCAGTTCATAGTTCATACCAGTCTGGTAAGGTCCTTGATAACAGTGTTGATACCAGGCACAATTTCCTACCAGGCTATTACTGGTACAAAGATGATATTGCTTCAGGTTATACGAGTCTGTAAGGGTCCTTGATACCAGTGTTGATGCTTGATACAAGTAGCAATTTTACATACTAGACCAACACTGGTATAAGGGCCGACTCATGATGTCATGCCATCATGAATTGATTAACTTGACATAAAGGGTCAGATTGGGATTGCCATCTCAACAAAACTCCCACCAACTAAGCCAATGAGACAAAAGCAAGGAAACTGCAGAAGAGAACTCACCCAAATGATGATTGGTAAAATTCAGTTGAGCACACTGCGAGTGGAAGTGGTGCATACAGGGAGCCACTCAAACTCAGTTAACTGTAGCAATGATCAAGATCAATCACCAATCATAGTTAATGTACAGATGCCCACATCTGCAAACTTATATTTGGCAAACAGTGAGTGTTGCCGACTAAGTGCTTTGCAGATGGCAGCCTTTGAATCACATTCTTAACAATGAATGACTAATTTACAAGGCAATTGTGTGACCATATCACTAACACTCAATTCACACTAAGGGCATTGCTTCAGCATCCCCAAAAAATTATAATGTACAGTTGTACTGACAATGGGTTTGATTTGTCAGTGGAGGTCCAATTGGCGTTGTGCCAGGATAATACAGGTGTCACCTTCCAATAGGTTGTCTGAGCTTGGATTGACTTCAGTCTGAATGTTATCTCCAGGAATGCATTTCACATCAGGTGCAATTCCTACATGATCAATCTGGTGAAGAGCAGGAGAAAGGTACTTGGCTACTGTCACAAAGAGTGCAGACCCATCGTGGAGCTCAGTTACACTCTGCAGTTGCAATATATCAATCAACAATTAGGCCCACACAACCCTAGAGACAAACCATGGAATGGAAGGCATTGAACAACAATCCTCCATCTTCTAACTGCTACTTTCAAATAGTTGAAAGGACTTGGATAGCTAAGCCATTGGTAGGAAGGAAAAATGTCATTTGACAGAATGTAATGCATGAACAAACTAACTCTTTGGAATAAGTGAATACTGAATCACCAAGATGCCAATTATCAATACAAAGCAGACTCTCTTACCTGAATCTTCCCTTTGCCATATGTATTTTGACCAACAAGAATAGCACGTCCATTGTCATGCAAAGCTCCAGCTAAAATCTCACTTGCACTTGCACTCCCCTCATTGACAAGCACCACCAATGGATCATGGGTTAATGCATGGCTATTAATGAGGTTTATGGGCTGCAAGGAGCCATTGCGGTCGACAGTGTTCACTAAAGTCTCATCACCATCAAGCCACATCTCTGCTACCTCCAGCCCTGCTTTCACCAACCCACCCTGTCCCCAAAAAATTGTTGAATTCTGGACACATCAAATTGAATTCTTCAGTCCAGAAAGTCTGAACAATAGCAACACACAAAATCCCAATTCCACATCAACCCTTTGACACTAAAATGTTGGGATAACAGGTTGAGGCATATTTACAGGATTATCGCGTAAGTCTAAAATATATGAATCCACTCCAGCATCCTCCATTGTTGTAATGGTCCTCTCCATGTCAACAGCAGCATTCTACTCCAACCCTCATACAACCAGCAATCACAGTGAGTAACACCAGGTGATTTTGTTTGTAGCAGGGGTCCTAAGAGGAGCTATCCCAAGTCTCACCAAGTAGAGTTAAGGAATGCAAATGAGATTGCAAGTTGATCAAGTATTCAACTCAAATTTGGAAACCTAAATTGATGTTGTTTAAACTATTCAGTAGGTCTGTTTTGGTGGGCAATCCAACCTGAGAGAATGCTGATAAGTGAACATAACCAGTTTTCAAGTCCTGACCATCAGGTGCAACATGGTGAATCACTGTTGAAAAAACTGGAGACAACATTATTGTTTCACGCTGTAGCTTGATTTCAGTAAGCTTAGTGAGGTCCTTGGCAGTAACTCCATTTGCCTGTCACCAAATTTCCAGTAATGTTAACGAGAGAGTGACCATCACAGACAACCCACATACACCAAAACCAAGTCAGAAACATAGAACTTTACTTTGGCACAAATGGGAAAAACCTGAGGATAGTCTTGATGAGAGTAGGAATTCACCTTTTTCACAACCTACTCACAGTAGCACATATTAAAATGCATACAGCAATGTGCATCCCAATTTATGCACATTGCTGTATGCATTTTAATGTGTTACTTCAAGTAGGTTGTGAATGAGGTGATTTGCTAACTCTCATCTCCTGCCAAACAAGTCCTTAAACCAAGTGACATATAGCCTTGGTTATCATCTTCAGTTATATACAGGTGGAATTGTTTGTAGCATACAGAGCGACGCAGTTTTAGAGTAACTGAAGTGCCGGCACGCCCCCGAAGCCTGGTGGCAACTTCCTCATTATTCATCCCTGCCAGTGCTTGATCTGCATTACAATCATACTCGCAACAGTAAGCTTGTAGGCAGTAAGTATTTATGGTAAGTAATCAAAATGATGTTGTCACCATAGCTTCAAAAAGTGACCATTATGAATAAGGCAGAGACTCCTTACCATCAATCTGCACCAATTCATCCCCTGAAATTATACCTGCCCGGGCAGCAGGACCACCCTCTATGGGTGATAGCACTACCTGCAAAAGTCAAAACTCCTATTTCAGGTGGTTTAAACATCAAAACTCTGACTAGGCACCACAATTTTGATGAAAGCTCCACAAATCTTCAGAGGGAAAAATAAATTTTCGCATAATCTGGGCATCAGTATTGAATGATATCCTTTGAAGTAGGCCTAATCAGTTTACCAGACGGCCTGAATCACGATCTGATGAAATAAGCAGGCCCACTCCCTCTAAGGCACCGTCATTGTTGATGCGGAAGCTAGCATACTCCTGCAACAAATGACCTCCTCTCAGATCCAAATTCTTCTAAATTCAAGCTTGGATTAAGATCCATATGACTATCAATTCACAAGCGAATCAAGGACATGAACTGAAACAAAAAGTTTACAAAGCAATACTATGACCAGATACGATACCTGAGGACTGACAATGCGTGTGAAAGGGTCCCCCAGGGTGGCAAGCATACTGCGAATCTTGGCAAATGCAGCATCTGATGTCTTCAATGACAAAGTCTCTCCCAATACCTCTTGCAACTTCAAATCCCAATCTGACCCAAGAAGCCCAGGAAGAAAGAAAGAAAGACAGTGTTATATTCCCATGAAAGTGAGTTGTTTTTTTTCCACTCTCTAAATCGCAGCTCTAGGACTGAATCCTAACTTATTGCAGCAAAAATTGTAGATACAAAAAAATTGAACCTTGATTGTTGAAGGTGGGATCCACATACGTCCCTTGCACTATACCCCATGCCTCAACTAAAGTCTGCTGAACGGTGTTCACCTGCAATCATTTCATTACAAATCCCTCTTTTATGACAATGACCTCCAGAAGCTGCTGATACAATAGTGTTCATGTTAACATATTGACACTCATGCAGGCACAAGGAGAGAAGAAAACAAAAAAAGTTTGGATGGTTGTAAGTACCTCCTCCATGTTGGAACCGGCAAAGGTAACAGTCAGGTTCTCTGCTCCTACAGACAAGCAGGTCTGCAAGAAAATCACTGCAGCTGCTCCTGTTGCGAGGACTGCACTTGTACTAGCACTCTCACAGACCTGCTGCAGGAGGAGGTTGTTTTCTCTGGGAGATGATGACTTGTTAGGAGGAGTGCAATTTGAACAGAAGTTGTCCTCTTGTTTTCTTGCAATTGCAACAGAAAGCTGCTGCTTCTGCCTAGTTCGTGCTCCAAAAGATCTCAACAAACGCTGATCATCTAGTAACTTAGTGCTGGTGCTGCTGCCATAACTCTGTTTGCTGCAAAGAAAGTTTCTCTGAGAGAATTTGAACTCCTGAGTATGGTAATAGAGGGAGCTTCCTTTGGAAAGATGACCAAAATGAGGCAACAGAAGTGTTTCCATCCTCACTTCTCAGCTCTGTCACAGCCGAGACCGGGAGTGCGCTTGTTCACACTTGCAAATCGGAAAAAACACTTCACATTCACTCTTGTTAGAGAAGGATCTCCATGGATCGCAACGTATCCATCCACGACGAAGTACAAGATCTCTTTTCCGGAAGTCCGACAGAAAAGCCCCGGAAATAAAATCACGAAATTCCCGCAATCATCCCTCAAAAATAGAACAAGCAACCAGGACTTCACTTCTGACCACTGCTGCAACCCTTCTCTCCACTGTTTCCTCTTTTGATCTCAAGATCACACAAAAATAAGCTCTCCAAACTGCTGCTCCCGATACCTGAAAGAATACAGCAAAACTCTAGCATTAAACATCGCAGAAAGAACCCTCGCATTCCGAGGGAGGCAAGCTCTTGCGGATTTTCTCTTCTTGTTGAAGAAATAAAGTAAAAATCGGAGAATCAGTCACATAAAGACAAAAGAAAAGAAAAAAGAGAGAAGATACAGCAAGCATCCTTGAAAAAAAACCAGGAGCGCAAAAAACCACACCTGCACCTTTCGCTCGTCCAAAGCTCGTCCAATTTTTTACGTAAGCACAAAAAAGCCGAGACAAGAAAGTTTCACCTTACTTGTGATATTATTATGGAACACGCAACCTCGAATGCAGCAGCAGGAGCAATGTCATTGCAGAAAATAATGATGCGTCGAATTGTTTTGGCGAGAGAGTGGAGAAGAAGAAGAAGAAGAAGAAGAATGTGACAAAGACAAAGCAAGTTGGAAAGCGGAGACTAGTTTTTTTCTTTTTGTGTGTGTTTGTGTGTGTGGGCGCGCGTGCTCGCTCCTCGTCTTCTTCTTCCTCCTGCTCCTCCGTGGGACGACTGCGACGAGTGATGGGAACTTTGGCGGGCGTAGTAACGAATTTTCGGTTGCGAAATCCGACAAGAGCGGAGCCCGTGAGACGAACACGGAATCCCGTCCTTCGCGCACCACCCTCCCTTTGTATTACGCCAGTTGCAGACGACCTACTCAACAACCCCCTAAGGCCAGTTTTGTCATTAAACCATGCTTTAAATAGTGAAAGGAATTTTCAGGAAAATATGAAGTTGCAGTGTGAAAAATTCAAATTTTAAAAGAAAATTTTGAATCTTCAAGAATATTTTATTCATCCAAATGAAAATTTTGAAAATTAATTAATTATTCAAGAAACATGTGTCTATGCCGCCAAGGTATTATTACTGTTATCATCAGAAATTTTAATTTTTCAAAATTCACTTGATTTTCAAATAGGGCAGTTCTTGCATATACTCAAATTATTTTTTTTAAATTCGCTTTAAAAGTATTGAAAATAGATGAAATCTTGTAAAAAAAAATTCAAAATTTACAATTTCATAACTTGATTCTTTTCAAAAGCTCCTTCAAACTCATCTAATTCCTCTTTTAAATTAGCATCAATCTCAATAAAATCTACAAAGCTAGAAGGGAGCTTACAACGTATCCTAGGATTATTTAAACCAAATTTTGTTGACAAAGATCAATTTGTCCAAAACTTTTGATTGTAAATGACATCTTCTAAGATTACTAAAGATTTCAACTACAGTAGAACCTTTATAATTTTATCACATAGGGACCAGCAGCCAATGATAAAGTTTGAAAGGTTATAAGTTATGGGAGAGTTTGGAACTGTGAGGCGATGACGATGACGACGACAGCCAAGAGCTTCCAGTGGTCACATCGGGGGAGGCATCGGAGATGCTTTCCAAGCTCCAGCTCTTCTGAACACAGCAAAAAGACAGTTATCCTGCTTTTGTTGACTCGATTGTGAAGATGAATGACAGAGTATGCCATCTCCACCAGAATAGTCTTAAACAGAGGCCTATCACTAGCTATTTCCACCATAACTGATCGAGAAAT
>Ga0209208_10004255_pt1 | contig 20387 bp, 20 predicted proteins | sample S1TSphfallax_3_FD_187694 | JGI IMG/M metagenome (GOLD analysis project Ga0209208, IMG submission 187694) | Host-associated microbial communities from peat moss isolated from Minnesota, USA - S1T2_Fd - Sphagnum fallax MG (SPAdes) (version 2) | ecosystem: Host-associated > Plants > Peat moss >...
CGGTTTGACCGATGTCGAATGCCGCGAGACCCGCCGCTACGCTGAGCCCGTAGTCGATGTTGCGGCGCTCTTCCGCATCCGGTTCGCGCGGCGTCAGCACACCGGCTTTGGCCAGCAGCGGCTCGAGGTACGCGGTCGAAGAGATCAGCTCGATGCCTTCGTCGGCGAGCACTTTGGCCACCGCGCCGAGCAGCATATCGGTCGAGCGTGTGCGCAGGTTGAGCAGCAGCTTGGCCAAGCGCCAGTCGGGGCGGATGCTTGAGAAAATCTGCTTGTGCTTCACCTGGCCGGCCATCACGGCGCGGGTCACGCCGGCCTGCTGAAAGGTCGCGATCAGCTTCGACAACTCGCCGAGCGAAAGCCAGTGGACTGTAACGCCCGCGTCCGCGCTGGCGCGCGCGTCGATCTCCGGATCGGTCTCTTCGAGAATGGCCGCAACGACCACTTCGCAGCCTTCGGCGCGGGCCGCATCGAGCAGGAGAAAGGGGAAACGGCCGTTGCCGGCGATCAGGCCCAGCTTCTTCGTGGACTCATGTTCATTCATACTTGGCGGCTTCGGCGAGCTTCAACTTTGCCTCGTCCGGTTTGTTCAGCGCTTGTAACACCTGGGCGTGGATGTGCAAGTCCTGCGCTAGAGCGTGCTTATAAGAGTCGCCGTGTTCAAACTTGACTTCCTCAGCCCACGCGATCCCCTTACGCTCGAAGTCTTCGGCGACGTTCAGATCCTGGTCGGCAGCCGACAAATCTCCCATCCGGGCCTCGACCATCCCTCTTACACCATAGGCGGCATTGCTACCGGAGTTGTCGTCGTGGCCAAGCTTTACCTCGTCTACAGCCTTATTGCCATACGCAAGCGCCGCTTTCAAGTCGCCGTTGCCCATCAGGCCGTACGCCGCCCAGACAAAGGCTGAACGCTTCTCGATGTAGCGAACGTCCGGTCCGAATTCGTCCGCGGTCTCCGCCGCTCGCCGGCACGCATCGGCTGCAGCTGCAGTATCGCTCCGGGCCGACACGGACTTCCGGCACTGGTCAGACAGCGGAAAATATCTCTGAGCGATCTCCTCGTCTTTCTTCGCACTCGCAGAGTCGATCCCAAGACTGAATTCAATGGAAACGCGGCCGCTAGCCGACACCGGGGAGCCGTCTTTCTCAAACGGGCGATAGGTCCATTGCTTCACGCAGTCAATGGCTGCACTCTGCAGCATGGCCGGACCGCTCACGACCTTCGTGGATTCAATCTTGCCGGTTGTTCCGATGCGAACTTCCAGAACGACGGTGCCCTGGACCCTGGCCGCATTAGCGATCGCCGGATAGACCGGGGCGACCTTGTGGTCCAGGTGCTGATTGAGCGTCGGCTGATCTACCGCAATCACGCTCTCGGAAAGAGCATGAAGGGAGATTGTCGATAGCGCGAAAACGAGTGCTAGTCGCTTGATCGATTGCACATAGTCTCCCAAATATGACAAACCAATCTTAAACGCAAACGAATGGGGGCCTCGGCAATTTCACTTGATTACTCCGCGCTCACTGCGCTCAATGAAGGCGATGAGATTGGCGATGTCGTCCATCGCCTTAGGGTCGCCCGTCAGCTCTTTCATCTTCTCGACCGCGGCCGACGTATTCAGCTTGGCCGCCAGCAGCAGCCGGAAGGCTTTCTGGAGCAGCTTCAGACGATCTTCCGAGAAGCCGCGGCGGGACAGGCCGACTTTGTTGATGCCGAAGGCCTTGTTCTCGCGCCGCGCCGAGGTGAGCGAATAGGGAAGCACGTCCTGGGTGACGATGGTGCCGCCGCCGATGTAGGCGTGGTCGCCGACCGAGCAGAACTGATGCACGGGGCTGAACGCGCCCACCGTCGCATAGTCGCCAATCGTCACGTGGCCGGCCAGCGTGGCCGCGTTGGCCAGAATGCAGTGGCTGCCCACCTGGCTGTCGTGGCCGATGTGCGCATAGGCCATAATCAGGCAGTTGGAGCCGATGCGCGTGAGGCCGCCGCCCTTGGCCGTTCCGCGCGAGACGGTCACGCACTCGCGGATGGTGTTATCGTCGCCGACGACAGTCTCGGTCGGCTCGCCGCGATACTTCAGGTCCTGCGGCGCGATGCCGATCGAGGTAAACGGGTAGACGGTGTTGCGCGCGCCGAGCTTTGTTCGCCCATCCAGCACCACGTGGGAGATGAGTGTGCAGTCCTCGCCCAGCGTAACCTCGGGGCCGATCGTACAAAAGGGGCCAACGGCGCAGGACTCCGGCACCACGGCGCCGTGGGCGATCACTGCGCTGGCGTGTACTCTAGCCCGGACGCTCACTCGCCCGCGCCCTCAGCCGCCCCGCCGCGCTGCCTGGGGACCACGGCGCAGGTCAGCGTGGCTTCGCAGGCCAGCTTGCCATCCACATACGCCTTGCCGGCCATACGGCCTCCGCGCGAGCGGAAGGAGAGCACGTCGATCTCCAGACGAAGCTGATCCCCAGGCGTGATGGGCCTGCGGAACTTGGCCGCCTCGATGCCTGAAAACAGCACCAGCTTCTTCTCGCGATCGGCGACTTCATGCAACAGCAAAATGCATCCCGCCTGGGCCATGGCTTCGACCACGAGCACACCGGGCATGATGGGATAGCCGGGAAAGTGTCCCTGAAAAAACTCCTCGTTGACGGTCACATTCTTGATGGCCACAATGCGCTTGGCGCGCGCCAACTCGACGACCCGGTCAATCAGAAGAAATGGGTAGCGGTGAGGGAGAAAATCCATAATCTGCCCGATATCCATCGTCAGGGAAGGCATGTCGATCTCCGGGGCTTCGATCTGGGACATTGTTTCAGGGCTCCGGCGCGGCAATGCTGGCGGAATGCGGCGCAAACGAGAATTATAAATGGGCTTCCGGGCGCACCGCGCAAGCTGCTGCGCGGCCGATTGGGGGATGCGGGGCCAACTCCATCGACTCGTTACCATGAGTACGTCTGGCGCGTGAGCGCGTTTGGGGATCGAGCGCGAAGCCGCGCATTCCGGTACGCGTGGCAACTGGCTATTTCTTCACGATCTTTGCCGCCGCCGCGTCGGGACTGAACTCATCGGCGGGAAGCTCCTGGTTGTAGACCGCCTTGAACAGAAATCGCTGATTGACCATGTCGCCATTCTTGAAGCGGGTGATGTTGAAGGGAGTTTCGAAGCCGTCGACCGGGCGGTAGTTGTCGTACTCCTCGGCGTCTTCATTCTTATCGTGATAGAGCGGGTCGCGCCACTCGAAGCTGCGGCGCAGTGGCAGGTGGGTTTGCGTGTCCATTTGGATGGTCACCGCTTCATTGGCGCCGGAGATCAGCGTAACCTGGTCGGCCATGTGGCTTTCCGCAAGGTGCTGCCCCTCGTAGATCAGGATGGTCTTAGGGTCGTTGAGCCATTGCTTGACGACCGTCTCGATCGAGTGGTCGCGGCGGCGCAGGTAGTCGTCTACCTGATCCTGCGGCAGCGGCTTCTTGCCGGAATAGATGATCTCCCAGCCCTCGCGTCCGTTGTAGATCTGCACGACATCGCGATGCTTGGTGAACTCGTACCGATCGGTGTCCGGCCACGCGTGAATCTCCCAGTATTCGGCCGTCGATCCGGACGGTTTGCCCTTGTAAAAGCCTGCGGTGCGGCCAATATACTCGCGATTGCGCATGTGCAGCCAGGCATCGCCGCCCAGCGCCTTCACCATCAGGTCCAGCGCGGCGCGGGCCTGCTGCGCATTTTTTGCCGAGTCGTCCTGCTGCAGGGCGGGCGACGCGATCGCCAGGCAAACGCCCAAGAGCGCGGGCAAAGACTTCGATAGATACTTCAGCGGCAAGCTCCTCGCCATTGTCGATTCTCCTCAGCTCAGGGCCAAATTCAAGCCGTGTGATCCAGCACGATCTTCCATCCACCGGGCCCTTTGTGCCAGACCAGACTGAAGATGCCGTCGTCCTTGGTCGCCTCGCCCTTGGCCGTCCGCTCGAGATGGAAGCGCCCGGTCGCGACGGCATATTCGGTGACTCCGCCGGCGGTGGGCAACAGGCGAATATGCAGATCGTGAAACGTGAGCGTACCCATCTGCTCGCGACTGGAGTAATTCTTCTTGTAGCGCTCCAGAATCGTCTGAAAGCCGCTCTGAATCGAATTTGTGCCGACAAACGTCGTCTGCGGCGAATCCTCGTATCCGGCCATGAAGCCTGTCACGTTGGCGCTGTTCCAGTTGGCCACCTGCGCGTCGAGCACGGCGCGAATGGCCGCCGCATCGTCGCCCTGAGCATGCACGGGATGGTAGGAAGCAAACCGGCCGCAGCTTATCGCCGCGACTGCCAAAACCGCGCCCAAGACCAGGCTAACTCGCCGCATGGAATTCCCTCCGCCGTCCTTCTACAATGAACGGATGGCCGCAACCAGCGCAAGCTCTCCCTTTCGCATCGTGCATACCGTCTGCTCGCACGACTGCCCGGACTCCTGCGCGGTGCTGGTCACGGTCGACTCCGAGGGCCGCGCGGTCAAGGTGCAGGGCGACCCCGCGCACCCGGTCACGCAGGGCTTTTTGTGCGGCAAAGTGGCCAAATATCTCGATCGCGTCTACTCCCCGCAACGCATCCTCCATCCTCTGCGCCGCAAACCGGGCGTGCCGAAGGGCCCGCTTGAAAAGGGACGCGAACTGGAGAGCTTCGAGCGCATCGGTTGGGACGAGGCTCTCGACGCCATCGCCGCGCGGCTCCAGCAAACGAGCGACCGATATGGCCCGGAATCCATTCTGCCCTATAGCTACGCCGGCACCATCGGCGTACTCGGCTACGGCTCTATGGATAGACGCTTCTTTTACCGATTGGGAGCATCCCAGCTCGACCGCACCATCTGCGCCGAGGCCGGCGGGCAGGCGTGGAAGCTGGTTTACGGCAAGAAACTCGGTACGCCGAACGAGGATTTCCCCAGGGCGAAGCTGATCGTCGCCTGGGGAGCCAACATCCACGGCAACAACGTCCATCTCTGGCCGTTTGTCGAGCAGGCACGGCGCAACGGCGCGCGGCTCGTCGTCATCGACCCCTACCGGACGCGCACCGCGGCGCTGGCCGACTGGCACATCGCCATCCGCCCCGGCACGGACGCGGCGCTGGCGCTGGGGATGATGCATGTCATCCTGCGCGACGGCCTGGAGGACCGCCGATACATCGCCGAAATGACCCATGGCTTCGACCGGCTGGCCGAGCGGGTTCGCGCATACACGCCGGAACGCGTCGCCGCGTGGTCCGGGCTGACAGCGGCCGAAATCGAGCAACTGGCTTGCGAGTACGCGACGGCGCAACCTGCCGTCCTGCGCATGAACTACGGCGTTCAGCGGTCGCAGAACGGCGGGACGGCGGTGCGGGCGATCGCCATGCTCCCGGCGCTGACTGGCGCCTGGCGGCACCGGGGCGGCGGCGCGCAGCTTTCCATGTCCGGCGCCTTCAAGTTCGACTCCGCAGCCGTCGAGCGCCCCGATCTGATGCTTGCCTCCCCGCTCGGCCGCCCGGCGCGCGTGGTGAACATGTCGCGCCTGGGCCACGCGCTCACCGAACTGGGTGGCGACCCGGTGGATGGCCCGCGCGTTCATGCGATTTTCGTCTACAACTCGAACGCCGTGGCGGTCGCGCCCAACCAGAACACGGTTCGTCGCGGCTTCGAGCGCCCGGATTTGTTCACCGTCGTCCACGAGCAGTTCCTCACCGACACCACGGACTACGCCGACTACATCCTGCCGGCCACCACGTTCCTCGAGCACGACGACATTCAGGGTGCTTACGGGCACTACTTCGTGCAGCGCTCGCACCGGGCCATTGAGCCGCTGGGCGAGGCGCGCTCGAATGTGTGGCTCTTCTCACAGTTGGCCCGGCGCATGGGGCTCGACGAGCCATGCTTCCGCGACACGCCGGAAGAGATCATCCGCCAGGCGCTGAATCCCGGCGAATCGGGCCACAGCCGCAACCCCGGCATGGAGCACATCACGCCGGAGATGCTCGACGAGCAGGGGCACATCGCGCTGCATTTCGCGGACGCCGGCAAGCATTTCCTGCCCTTCAGCGTCCCTGAGCCGCTGCCGACGCCGAGCGGCAAGATCGAGTTCTACTCCGAGGCATTGGCGGCGGCGGGGGAAGACCCGCTGCCGGCGTTCCACGCGCCGGAGGAATCTCGGCTTGGCCCAAACGCGGACCGTTTCCCGCTCGAATTTCTGCCGCGCAAGGCGGACAACTACATGAACTCGACCTTCGCCAACCTCGACGGCCACCGCAAGATGGAGGCCAAGACCAATCATCGCCTGGAGATGCACCCCGTGGACGCGGCGGCCCGCAACATCGCCGACGGCGATCGGGTCCGCATCTGGAACGATCGCGGCGCGCTGGAGTTGACCGCGCTGATTTCGGAGCGTGTTCCCGCCGGAGTCGTTGCCGGGCGCCTCGACTGGGCCAAACTCAGCCCCGGAGGCCGCAACGTCAACGCCCTCACCAGTGAGCGGCTCTCGGACATCGGCCGAGGCGCCACGTTTTACTCCACGCTGGTCGAAGTGGCTCGCGCATAGGACGCGCTCAGAACGAGTCGAGCTGGCTGAATATCTCGTGAACGTTCACAAGAATTGGCGTACCCGCAACCGACAGCAGGCCGGAGGATACTAGTTCTAAGCCAGTTCGCGTTCCCGTGTAGACTGCTCGCTTGCGCTTGCCGCCGGGCTCAATGACCCAAACGTTTTCGACGCCGAAATCCAGATATTCCTGTACCTTTCGGTCGGCTTTCCGCAGGGTGTCTTTGGGCGACATGATCTCGATGGCAATCAGAGGAGGCGCGGTCAGTACCGGTTCGCGGCGCGTACCCATGCGCATTACGGCCACGTCGGGAATCAGGCACCGCTTCGGATTGAGTTGAATGCGCTGTTCCGGCAAACAAAAAACGCGCCAGTCGGCAATCCGGTTGTTGAACAGAGTCACCAACATCGCTTGTAAGAAAGAATGATCGAATTCTCCCAAGTTGCGCTCCTCGATCACCCCGTGGTTGAACTCCCGATCCGGCTGGAAGTCGGAGTCGAGATACTCGGCGAGCGAGACGAGAGGCTCGGCAATGGGCATGGTCGCCATAGGGCGATTATCCCGCCAAATCGCCGGTGGCGCAACGGCGCCGGCGGAAATCGCCGCGGAAATCGAGTTGCCAAGCGCAGTCCGAGACGCTAGACTCGGCTTTCGACAAAGGCTGCTCCCAGACGAGGTTCCAGTGATGTTTCCCGCGCCAAATCGCCGCATTTCGACCCTGCTGCTAAGCCTCCTTTTGGCCCTCCCGGCATGCGCTCGCTCTCAGGCCCCAGCCGTCCTCAAGATCGACCTCGGCAAGCCCCTGCACGCGGTCAGCCCTACGCTCTACGGGCTCATGACGGAAGAGATCAACTACTCCTACGACGGCGGCCTCTACGCCGAGCTGGTCAGAAACCGCACCCTCCGCGACCCCGCATGGAGCCAGCAGGACTGGCTCGTCGTCCAGAACGCCGCCGCCGGCGCCAAGTTCGAGAAGGACAAGACCACCGGCCCTTCGAGCGCGCTCAACGACAGCATCAAGCTAACGGTGACCTCCGCGTCGGCGACTGAGCCGGCCGGGCTGCGCAATATGGGCTACTGGGGCTATCCGCTCAAGCCGGATACGACTTACAACTTCTCCGTCTACGCCAAAGCCGCCGCGCCGATCCGGCTGCGCGTCAGCCTGGTGAACAACAAAACGGGCCGCAGCGTCGCCAGCGCGGAGATCGACACCATCGCCACCGATTGGAGGCAGTACACCGCCAAGCTCCACACCGGCCAGATCGCGCCGTCGGAAGCGAACCACCTTGAACTCACAGTCGCTCAGCCCGGCACTGTCTGGTTTTCGCTCGTATCCGTCTTCCCGCCAACTTACAAGAATCGGCCAAACGGCAACCGCATCGACCTGATGGAAAAGCTCGCCGGCCTGCACCCGGCGTTCCTGCGCTTCCCCGGCGGCAACTACCTCGAAGGCGACCACATTGGCGAGCGCTACGAGTGGAAGAAGACCATCGGCCCGCTGGTCGACCGGCCTACGCATCCCAGCCCGTGGGGATACCAGTCGTCGGACGGCCTTGGCCTGCTTGAATTCCTCGAGTGGTGCGAAGACCTGCACATGCAAAACGTGCTCGCGGTCTACGCGGGCTACTCCATGAAGCAGGAGTTTGTGGCCCCCGGTCCCGCCCTCGAACCCTACGTGCAGGACGCTCTCGACGAGATCGAGTACGCCACCGGCGGGCCGGAGACCAAGTGGGGTGCCGAGCGCGTCAAAGACGGCCATCCCGCGCCCTTCACGCTCGCCTACGTCGAAATCGGCAATGAGGATCAATTCGACAATTCCGGCAGCTACGATGGCCGGTTCCAGCAGTTCCACGACGCGATCAAAACCAAGTACCCGGACCTTAAGCTGATCGCCACGCGGCCCATCGCCAGCGTGAAGCCCGATGTGGTGGACGACCACTTCTACCTGAGCGCCGAAAACTACTTCGACGATGTCCATCACTACGACAAAACCGACCGCAACGGGCCGAAGATATTCATGGGCGAATACGCCACCATGGAAGGCTCGCCCACGGGCGACTTCGGCGCGGCCCTGGGCGATGCAGCGTGGCTCACCGGCGTCGAGCGCAACAGCGACATCGTCGTCATGTCCAGCTACGCGCCGCTCTTGGTCAACGTTCACCCCGGCGGCATGCAATGGCACCCCGACCTGATCGGCTACGACGGCCTCACGAGCTACGGCTCGCCCAGCTACTACGTCCTCTCGCTCTTCGCCGCTAAGGTCGGCGACACGGTGCCTACATCGAGCCTTAGCGGTGCCGGGCCGCGCGTCGCGTACTCCGTCACGGAGGACAAAGCTACCGGAAAGGTCTACCTCAAGATCGTCAACGGCGTCCCTTCCGCGCAGGAGGTGGAGATAGACCTAAGCGGAATCGAGGCAATCGCAGGCCCGGCCAAAGTCACCAGCCTCCACGCCAACTCGACAGCCGACACCAACTCCATCACCGACCCTGAACACATCGTCCCAACGGAGAGCACTCTGCCCGCGACAGGCACCAAGCTGAAGTTCAACCTGCCCGGCCAAACCTTCGAAGTCATCGAACTCGATACCAAGAAATAGCTTTGCTCTCTTGCAAGGCAAGGAAATGCGGGAAACCACAAAAGCCCGCACGGAAGCGTCTCGAACGCCACAAAAACGAATGGCCGCCGCGAAAGAATCGCCGGCGGCCAATGTTCTCTTTGAGGCTTCAGCGGCTACCCGTTCAGCATCTCCTGCAACTTATTAATCGTCCGGTTCAGATCCTTATCCGTTCGGCGCAGCTCGTCGATCTTGGCGATCGAGTGCATCACCGTCGTATGGTGCTTGCCGCCGAACTGCCGTCCGATTTCCGGCAGGCTCGCCTCGGTCAGATTCTTCGCCAGGTACATCGCAATCTGCCGCGGGACCACCACCGCGCGCGAGTTGTTCTTCTGCTTCAGCTCGCTCACCCGCATGGCAAAGTTCTCGGCAACAGCCTTCTGGATGGCGTCGATGGTGATCTTGCGCACCTGGGTGTCGATGAACTGCTTCAGGCACTGCTGCGTGGAGCTGAGTGTGATCTCCATGTTGTTGTGGCTGCACCAGGCAATCAGCCGCACCAGCGCGCCCTCGAGTTCGCGCACGTTGGTCCGCACGTTGCTGGCAATGAACATGGCCACATCGGTCGGCAGATTGGCCTGTTCGCTCTCCGCCTTCTTCTGCAGGATGGCGACCTTGGTTTCAAGATCGGGCGGCTGAATGTCGGCAATCAATCCCCACTCGAAGCGCGACCTAAGGCGCTCCTCGATCTCCGCCAGCTCCTTCGGCGGACGATCGGAAGCGATGACCACCTGACGCATGCTCTCATGCAGCGCGTTGAAGGTGTGGAAGAACTCCTCCTGCACCCGCTCCTTCTGCGCAATGAACTGGATGTCGTCGATCAGCAGCACATCCACGCCGCGGAAGCGATCGCGGAAGCTGGTCATGCGGTCGTTGCGGATCGAGTTGATCATCTCGTTCAAAAACTTCTCGGCCGTGACATAGCAGATGTTGGTCACCGGCTGGCGGCGCTTCACCTCATGCCCAATGGCGTGCATCAGATGCGTCTTGCCGAGTCCGACGCCGCCGTAGAGGAAGAGCGGATTGTAGGCCTTGCCGGGGCGCTCGGCGGAGGCCAGCGAGGCGGCGCGGGCGAACTGGTTGCCGTTGCCGATGACGAAGTTGTCGAAGGTGTAGCGCGGGTTCAGTTGCGCCGCCGTGGACCAATCGAAGGTGCGCTGCTGCTCGGCTGGGTGCGAGGCTGGGTACGAGGCCGGATTTCCGCCGCGGCGGCTAGGCGCGGCGGTCTGGCCGGCGTAGCCGTTGTTGCCGTGCGCGGGCGGCGCCGAGGGCGCGTGAGTTGGGACCGGGGCGAAGCCGCCGTCGGGACGGGTAGGCGGTTGCGAAGGATCTTCCTGCATGGTCACGAACGCCACATCGTCGAACGCCAACTGCAGCAGGTCGATCGCCTCCTGCACCAGGTCGCTGTACTTGTCGCCGATGTGCTGGAACTGTTCGGAAGGGATCCGGACGTAGAGCGTACGCCCCACGACGTGGCTGAAGCGCGTCGGTTTCAGCCAGGTTTCAAAGGACTGGCGGTTCACCTTTTTTTCGAGGGCCGCCAAAATCAGCAGCCAAGGATTGGTCGGGTTGTTGGTGTGAATCGCCGACGCCGGCGTAGGAGCAAATGACATTATGAATTCCTTGCGTAATCTCTGTTCGACCGTCAAGTCCAACCGGTGTTTCCAGTTGCTGCAACCCGCAAAAACAATGCTTCGCCCCCGGCGCGCGTGAGGCGACTGCGCGTCGTTGGATCAACAAATCTGCCGAGAGGCGGTCAGGCGGAATTGCCTGCAATTTCGAGCGACTTCGTGGGCAAAACTCAGTTAAGCAGCGGGTTCAAAATCTTTCTGGAACGGGTCTGATACTAGCACAATTTGGGGCCTCTGCAACGTCTCATTCATACAACTCCCGCAATTCCATTCGCCTTGCACCAGCCATGGTGAAACCTTTACAAACAACCCACTTCCGTGCTTGCGGCAGCCATTTCGCGCTCCCATTTTCCGAGCGCAAACGGTTGCTTTTTCGTCCCGCGAAACGTTCCAGCGGAATCCAGGCACAGCCGCGTTTTCCTTCCAGTTTCCCCAGGCCACGCAGGGCCACGAGACTGGATTCTACACCTATTCGCGGGGATGGAAAAGCGACGCGACGCGCGATTTTATCGAGTTCTCAACCGGCTTATCCCGAACTGGGCCAGAGAGCGCACTTTGCCGGAATTCCGTTTCCGCGTATACTAAAATTTCGGGAGCCGAGTGCAGACAGTTCTCCCCGCCATGGACTTGTATCCGTGTCCATGCCCGGGATTGGTCTCAGTGGAAACGGTTTGTGTGCGCGGGCCGCGCCGATGTGCGGCCGTTGCTTTGTCTCCCAATTCCCGGCATTGCCCGGAGACTATTTTTCAACGATTTTGGAGTTCGAACCATGGCACAGGTATGCGACGTATGCGGCAAAGGTCCGCAGTTCGGCAATAACATCTCTCACGCGCACAACGTCACCCGGCGTCGCTGGAACCCCAATTTGCAGGCTGTCCACGCCCTGGTCAACGGAGCCGCCAAGCGCATCCGCGTCTGCACCAACTGCATCAAGAGCGGCAAGGTCGCCAAGGCGTAGATCTTGTCCGCCGCGCCGCGACGCTACGGCGAAATTGATTTGACAGGAACGGCCGCGGTTGGATCGAGCCAATTGAAACCATCCGCATCCAGTCCTCCCGGCGACCAGCGATCCACAATCGCCTTACCCAGTTTCCCTAGCGTCTGCTCGGCCTCATTGTCGCCGGTCCAGCGCTGGTCCCGATTGTCTTGTGTGAAGGCGGCAATCGCCACCGGGCCGGCCTTGGTGGCAATCAGCGCCACATCGTTGCGCACCGCGTCGAGCGCGCCCGTCTTGTTGGCGATCGCGGAGCCGTGCTCGCCCGTATCCAGCGTTTCCAGATACCGCGGCAGGCTATTGCGGTCCTGCTGGTTGCGCAGCATGCGCAGGATCGCTCCGCATACCGGCCCATCTGCCGGCAAAGCCGCGCCGCCATTGAGCGACAAGTGGCAAGTCGCCAGCCGCTCCATCAGCGCCTCCATCTCCCGGGCCGTCGTCTTTCCCAGGCCAAATTTCGGTTGGTCGGGCGGCATCGGCCCGGTCGCCGGCGCAAATACCTTCTTGTAGAGATAGGTGTCTTTCAGCCCGGCGGCGCGCATCGTCGCGTCGATCTTGTCCAGGCCCAGCCGGTCGATGGCCACATTGGTCGCTGTGTTGTCGCTCACCACTACCATCAGCGTCAGCACATCGCGCAGCGTGAGCGTCATCGGCGTATCCATCAGCCCCAGCACGCCAGAGCCCGGAGCCTGATTGGGCTTGGTCAGCACCAGAGTCTCGTCGAGCGACGCCTTCCCCGCGCGCAGCTCTTCCGCCGCATCGAGCAGAATCCCGAGTTTGATCACTGACGCGGTTTTCACCGGCGTATCCGCGTCAAGCGCCGCCGTCTGGCCGGTTTTCAGATTGCGCGCAAAGAGCGTGACGCGGCCGTGATGCGCGGCGGCAATCGCCTGGAGCTGGGCGTCCAGAACGGCGTCTTCCTGCGCCAGGAGAGAGCCGGAGCAGGCCAGGAAAAGTACAGCGGAAATCCAACGGAGAGGCATACGGGCAGGATACCCGGCTTGCTGCCAAAATCAAACGTGCGGCGCAACCGTCCGCGCCAGCCAGACGGCAAATTCCCGCCACCAAGCCGTCGCCGCAACGGGAGCCGTCAGCGCGCTCACCGCAAAGGTGAGCGGCGCGGCCCACAGGGACGCGCCGTGTACGCGCCGCAGCGAAGCCATGTCGTAGGCGACCACCAGCAGCAAGAGCACCGCCAGCGCCAGCACCGCCGCGTTGCCGCCCAGCGCCGCGAGCCCCATCCGCTTCCAGGGAAACCGGATCAGCGCTCCGCTGGCCAGGCCGATCGTCGCGTAAAGCACGAGCCGCTTATGCGCCCCTGGATCCCGGCGCGCCCGCCAGGAAGCGAAGACCACGACGGCAAACAGCGCAATGCCCAAGAGAGATTCCGCCAAAAACATGGCCGACTCTGCCGGTACTGTTGCCACGCCGTCCACGAACACCCGCTCCCGCCGCAGCTCGTCCAGTCCGGTAACCGCTCCCAGCGGAACCATCAGAATCGGCAGGCAATAGGCCACTGTCCCCAGCGCGCGATGCCACGCCACGCGCCGCGCGGAAACCAGGCCCGTCTGCACCAGAAACAGCGCCATCCAAAGCGTGAAGCAGGCCGCGTGGACATGGACCAGCAGGTTCGGCAGCGGAGCTCGCAGCATTCCGGCGCCAAAATAGCTATGCCCGAAGCCGGTCACCACCACCGCGGCCAGCAGCAGCGCCATCCCGGCGAAAAACATCCGCTCGGCGTTGGGTTTGACGGGGCGCGCCAGCGTATGACCGCTCAAGACCGCGGAAGATGCTTCAGTGACCAAGGTCGTACTCCGGAGGGTTGGCCGCCGCGGAACAGCTCGGCGTTGAGGCTTTCCATGGAAACGTATCACGCAATCTGCGCCGCCGCATCCGGATTCTCACAAAAGAGCGCTGGAGGCCGTTGCGGCCTCCAGCGCGATTCCAGCGCGATTCCCTATCGAACGGGCCGCTGCTATTTTTCCGCGCGCTCAAAGGTCAGCGAGGCCGAGTTGATGCAATAGCGCAGCCCGGTCGGCTTCGGCCCATCGGGGAAGACATGCCCCAGATGCCCGCCGCAGCGCGCGCAGGTTACTTCCACGCGCCGCATACCCCAGCTCGTATCCTCGTGCTCGGCGATGGCCTTCGAGTCCTTCGGAATGTAAAAGCTCGGCCAGCCGCAGCCGGACTCGAACTTGGCGTCGCTGTCGAAGAGCACCGCGCCGCAGCCGGCGCACTGGTACTCGCCCGTCGCGTGGTTTTCGGTCAGCGCGCCGGTCCAGGGCCGCTCCGTGCCTTTTTGCCGCAACACATGATACTGCTCGGGAGTAAGCTGCGCGCGCCACTCGGCTTCCGACTTCTCAATCTTTTCGGTCATTTCGATTCCTCTGCGCATTTGATCCAGGAAGGTCGCGCTTGGTTGCAAAGGGTCCGCGTCGGTCCTTCGTCCGGATGTGCCGTGCGATTTGCATCCCGCGCATCGGCGTGGGCCTTGCGTTCATGGCCTCAAATCCTGCGCGGGCGTTGGCGGCTTGCGAGGTTCGCGGCGGAAGTATAGTGAGGCATGTCTTTCCGGAAAGAGGTCGAGGCCCTGCATCCGGCGGCCCACGACCTTGCGCATCGCCGCTGGATTTATGTGCCCTATGACCGGCTCACCGGCCGCGTCGGCCCTATCGGCGAGCAGTCTGCCAGCGAAACCGGCATCGTCATCGTCGAATCCACCGCAAAGGCGCTTCGGCGCCCGTATCACAAGAAAAAGCTCGCGGTCCTCATCTCCAACATGCGCCATTTCGCTCTGGAGCAGCAGGCCAGGGGCGTCGCCGTGCTCTATCGTTTTTCGCCGCTCAGCCACGGCCAGGCTCTGCTTGCGCTGCAACGCGAGCTGGGCCTTCCCACGCTCACCTGCACCGCGCCCGCCGAGCGCGAACTGCGGCTGGACCTCGACCATGCCCGGCAGAGCGGTCTGGCGATCGAATTTGCGCCAGACCCCACCTGGGCTTCGACTTCAGCGGACTTTACGGAAACGTATGGCCCGTTCCAGCCCGGCAAGTCGTACGTCATGGACCGCTTTTACCGCCGGATGCGCCAGAAGACGGGGATTCTGATGCAGGGAACCAAACCCCTCGGCGGCCAGTACTCTTTCGATGAGGAAAACCGGAAGCCCTTTCGCAATCAGGTTCCGGTTCCCATGCCGCCGTCGTTTCCTCCGGACTGCATCACCGAAGAGGTGATCGAAATGGTGGAGCGGACCTACGCCCACCACTTCGGCACCACGCGCAATTTCGACCTGCCCTCCTCTCAGCCGGATTGCGATCGCTTCTGGCGCTTCTTTCTCGACCATCTGCTGCCCCACTTCGGCGCCTACGAAGACGCGATGCGCGACGACCATCTGCAACTGTTTCACTCGAAGGCGTCCGTTCTTCTCAACCTGGGGCGCCTGCTCCCGCTCGACCTGATCCGCGACGTCGAAGCGCGGGCTGCCGCTGGAGCGGCGTCTCTGGCTTCTTGCGAGGGATTCATCCGGCAGGTGCTCGGATGGCGCGAGTTCATGCGTCATATCCACGAGCAGACGGACGGCTTCCGGCTCCTGGAAAAACACGTACCCCAGGAAGAGCATCCGCGACGGCAGGAATTCTCGCCAGATCGAACGGCCGCTGCGGCCGAAGCGTATCCATCCTCGCAGCCCAAAGACCCTTACGCTGGCGCGCGCCCGTCGGCCCTCGGCGCGTCGTTACCGCTGCCGGCCGTCTACTGGGGCGTCAAGTCCGGGTTGCACTGCGTCGATACCGCCGCTGCGCAGGTGGTCGAAGAAGGCTGGACGCATCACATTCCACGCCTGATGGTGCTCTCGAACCTCGCCACGCTGTGCGGGTTTTCCCCGCGCGAGCTGACCGACTGGTTCTGGTTTGCTTTCGTCGATGCCTACGACTGGGTCGTCGAGCCCAATGTGCTGGGCATGGCGACCTACGCCGACGGCGGACTGACGGCAACTAAGCCCTATGTCTCGGGAGCGGCTTACATCCATCGCATGTCGAATTATTGCGGCCATTGCCAGTTCGATCCAAAGCTCTCGGCCGGCCCAGGCTCCTGCCCGTTTACCGCGCTCTACTGGACGTTTCTCGAGCGAAACCGGGCCAGGCTCCAAAGCAACCCGCGCATGGGAACGCCATACATGGCGCTGAGCAAGCGACCCGAGCCAGAGTTGGTGCAACTGCGCGCGCGGGCCGCTGAGGCCGTCGCCGACCTTGCCAGCTTTCGCCGGCCCGAATACGGGCATTGAGCGGGAATCTGCGGCAGAGAACGCATTCCTAAGCTCCGTCGACTACTCCCGCGGCGCCATGTGCTTCGTATTCATGTACGTGTACGTGATGCGATTGATGACCGTGATGGTAGACAGCAGCGCCAGCACCCATAGCACCGGCGCCATCACCCCCCAGTGGTTGAAGAGCGCGCCCAGGATAATGAGCACAATCCGCTCCGGCCGCTCCATAAAGCCCACCTTGCAGGAGCCGATCAGCGCCTCCGCCCGCGCCCGCGTGTAGCTCACCATCAACGACATCGACAAGACAAACGCCGCCAGCCACACGTACCAGAAGTGACCCGCCCGCGCGTAATACACAATCAGCCCAAAGAACAGCACCACGTCCGAATAGCGGTCGATCACCGAATCGAAAAACGCGCCGAAAACCGTCACCTTGTTGGTGCGCCGGGCCACGCGGCCGTCCACCATATCGAAGACGCCGGCACCGATAATCACCAGGCCGGCATAGAAAAACATCCGCCCGGCGTTGGTCGCGTTCGCCCGGCCGAAGAAGACCGCCGCGCCGATATTGATGACCAGACCGATAAAGGTGAGCACATTGGGCGAAATCCGGGTCAACGCCAGCCCATGCACAATGCGGTCCAGCAGCCATCCGCAGGCCCTGCCAAACGCTCCCGTCCAAGTCACGGTTCAGGCCCCCACTTCGTCGTGAATCGTGACCAGCTTCAGGATTTCGAGCTCGCGCTTGCCGTTCGGCGTCACCACGGTGGCCACGTCGCCCAGCTTTTTGCCGATCAGTCCGCGGCCGATGGGAGAGGTCGTCGAGATCAGCCCTTTCGACACATCCGACTCCTCGCTGGTCACCAGCTTGTAGACAATCTCCTCGTCCTTGGTCGTGTCGAAGACGGTCACGGTCGCGCCGAAGGCCACGCGGTCGCGCGGAATATTGGCCAGATTCACCAGCGAAAGCTCCGCCATGCGCTTCTTCATCTGCCCCAGCCGCGCGTTCACAAAGTCCTGGCGCTGCTTGGCCATGTGGTATTCGGCGTTTTCGCTCAGGTCGCCGAGCGCAACCGCCTTCTTGATTTCGGCCGGAAGCTCGTGCTGCAGTTCATGTTCCAGCTTGGCAATCTCTTCCAGAAGCTGTTTTTTGATGTGTTCCGTCATTTGTTTTCCGTCGCGGCGGGCGTGGGTCAAGGACTCGAAGGCGGCCGAGTCGCTAATCCGCGCCGCTGTCTCAAAATTCTCACCACGTCCCACCCAAAAAGAGATAGGGGGAACCCTGAAACCTCGATTATACCCGCTGCGCAGGCTGCATTTCGATGCCGCTATCCTCTTCGGGCAGGGGACTGAGATACACCCGGAACCACGCCGCCAGCTCCGGCTCAGGCATCTCGCCCGCCGCTAGCGCCAGCATCGTGGCTACCGATTCGGCATCCGTAGCCGCCAGTTCGAAGCCGTTGTCCAGCAGGAAGACGTAGGCAACCACGTACGCGGTCCGCTTGTTGCCGTCCACAAAACCGTGATTGCGGCAAATCCCGTAAGCGTAAGCCGCTGCCAGATCGGCCGCATCCGGTGCGCCTAACGCTGCCAGATTCAATGGCCGCGCCAACGCCGACTCCACAGGCGTCCGGTCGCGTACTCCGGCCATGCCTCCATGCTCGGCAAGCTGCGCATCGTGGATGGCAAAGACCACCGCCTCGGCCACCCACCGCCAGACGCGGGATTGGCCGCTCACTTCGCCAATTCTTTCAGGACATTGCGCCGCTCCCGCATCGCCCGCCGCGCGAGTTCCATCTGGCGCTCAAACTCAGGATCGTACGGCGTAATCCGGTAGCCATCCGGAGACTCGGTCAAGAACACCGTATCCCCCTTCACAATCTTCAGTCGCGCCAGCACCTCTTTGGGAAAGACCACCCCGGTTGAGCTGCCCACCGTCGTCAACTTCAGCTTCACCATGGGAACCTCCAATCTTATAATAAAAATTATAATAGTGTAGGCCGCAACGCGTCGAGAAACGATTGCAAAATCAAGACTGCCGCTACCTGATCCACCAGCGGCTTATGCTCCTGCCGGCTCTTTCCGGCGGCGTAGAGAATCTCATGCGCCGCCCGCGAAGTGAGCCGCTCGTCCACAAGATGCAGCGGCAACTCAGACATCGCCGACAGCTCTTCGGCAAACGCGCGCACTTTCTCCCCCTGCGCGCTGGCCTCGCCGGAGAGATGCTTCGGGTCGCCAACCACGATCCCCACGCAGCCAAACCGCCGGCAGAGCCGCGCCAGCGAACGCAGGTCGTCGCGCGGACTGCGCTTGCGCGTGAGCGTCAAAACCGGCTGCGCCATCAGGCCCAGCTCATCCGAAACAGCCACGCCGATGCGCTTCGTCCCTACATCCAGCCCAAGATACCGATCGGCCATCGACTCCGCCCTCCTTCAGCTTACCCCCGTCCTTATAAAATTGAGGGATAAGGAATCGTCGCGGAACGCTTCCGCGTCTTATCTCGTAGCGGTTCGCAAGAAGGGTTAAAGCAAGGAATGGCGCGCAGCAGGTCGACTCGTAGAAGGATCCGTAAGAAAGGCGGGTCGGGCGCAACCATTGTCTTGTTGGGGTTGTTCGCATTGGCCGTGGCGACAGCCGCCGGGGCAGTCTGGCTCCTCTACCTGCCCGCCCCCCCCATCCGGTCCGGAACAAGGAACGAGACGTTCGTGGAGATTGCACCGGGAAGCACCAGCAACCAGATCGCCGCGCAACTGGAGCAGGCGGGCGTCATTCGCAGCCGCTATGGTTTCGATCTGATGCGCCTGTGGAAGCGTGGACGGCTCAAAGCTGGTGAATACCGCTTCGACCACCCGGCGCCGGTCACCGAAGTCTACGCCCGCATCGCTCGCGGCGACGTCTTCACGCTCCCGGTAACGATTCCCGAAGGCTCAACCCGGTTCGACATCGCGGCCAAAGTCGCCCAGGCCGGTTATCTCAATGTTACCCAGTCCGGCTTTCTCGCCGCCACCGTCTCCGAAACGCCCCTGATCGCCGATCTCGACCCCCACGCGACCAGCCTCGAAGGCTACCTCTTTCCAGACACCTACCGCTTTCCCCGCAAAGCGACCGCCGCGCAGATCGTCGCAACGATGGTTCACCGCTTTCGCGCCGTCGCCGCGCAGTTGGGGATTGCAAAGCGACCGCCGCCGCTCCAGACTGTCGGCAATATCCACGACCTGGTCACGCTGGCCTCGCTCATCGAACGCGAAACCGCCGTCGCCCAGGAGCGGCCGCTGGTGGCCAGCGTTCTCACCAACCGCCTCAAGTTGAAGATGCCGCTGATGACCGACCCGGCGGTCATCTACGGCCTTGAGGTTCAAGGCAAGTGGCGCGGCGCCATCTACGAGTCCGATTTGAAAGACCCCAAGCACGACACGCCCTACAACACCTATCGCCATAGCGGCCTGCCGCCTGGCCCGGTCGGCAATCCCGGCCTTGCGTCCCTGCGCGCCGCGCTGCACCCCGCCGCAACGGATTATCTCTACTTCGTCGCCGCCGGAGCCGATCCGCAGGGCAAGTCGCGCTTCGCCGCCACGCTCGACGAACACAATAAGAACGTCGCCAGTTATCGCCGGGCCATCCAACAAGCGGGGGGGCGCTGATGCCTACCCGCTATCAAATCCGGCGCTTGGCCGCGCTCGGAGCTCTGGCCTTCGCTCTGCCCGGGCTTACCGGCTGCGTGAGCCTGTTCCTCTCCAAGCGCAAACTGCTCGTCCCCATCGCGCCGGCCAGCGTCCAGACCGCCTCCGCCGACCAGCTCGCCGCGCAGCTCAACGAGCAATGGGAGAAATTCCAAAGCCTTACCGCAACCGTGGACGTTCTCGCCAGCCATCTCAAGGCCAAAGAGGGCGTCGCCACCGACTATCCCAACTTCCGCGTCAACCTGCTCCTGCGCAAGCCGAACGCACTTCGCGTCCTTGGTCACGCGCCCATTATCCAGACCACCTTGTTCGATCTGGCCAGCGATGGCACCCGCTTCACGCTCGTCGTCCCACCAGAAAAAAAAGCCTATGAGGGACTGAACGCGAGCAAGGGTACTTCAGACAAATGGTACGAAAACCTTCGTCCTGACCCGCTCTTCAACTCCATGGTGATCCGTGGGCTGGACTCCGAAGAGTTCTACTCCGTCACCTCCGAGTCCATCACCGAAGAAGACACAGCCAAGAAGCGACTGCGGCTCCGTCCCGAGTACGTCCTGAGCATCGTTCGGCTCAAGCCCAGCAGTCATGAACTCTACCCCGTCCGGGTCGTCCGCTTCCACCGTGAAGACCTGCTGCCCTGCGAGCAAGACCTCTACGACGA
>Ga0209208_10004256_pt1 | contig 20387 bp, 11 predicted proteins | sample S1TSphfallax_3_FD_187694 | JGI IMG/M metagenome (GOLD analysis project Ga0209208, IMG submission 187694) | Host-associated microbial communities from peat moss isolated from Minnesota, USA - S1T2_Fd - Sphagnum fallax MG (SPAdes) (version 2) | ecosystem: Host-associated > Plants > Peat moss >...
TACCTTGTGAACAAGGTGAAGGTTGGTCATTTCCTTTACCCCTACTTGAATTGATAACTTCCTCAAGCCTTTTAAATGTATACCTATGTACTTGGTTACTTATATTAAAATCATTTTATGTGCCCAATATTGGCATATATCTTTAGGTTGCTTCACAATTAGATTGTAAGCACAATGTAACAAATAATAAAATTGTAAGATATCTTGCATTTGCTTGCAAGATTAGAGATGCAACACATACTATTGATGTGAGAGAGACTACAACTTAATTTTGCTAAGTCACATGAATGTGTATCAATTGCATATTAGAAATGTTAATAAACAATTTATGAACAAACTATTCATGCAAAGATAGATACAAACTTTCAATACATAATCATCGCATTTCAATTTTTGAATGGACTATAATTTGTTGTGTTCACACACAATAATTTTTTGAAAGTTTGTTCCCAATGGATAATGTTGACTTGTTACACCACTTGGACATTGGGTTGATCACAACATGGTACATGGGTTCGTGCAAGTTAAAAGCTCATGAAAACATACACTAAATATAATTTATTTGACATTAGAACAATGTCATATGGTGTGATATGTGTATGATTGACTTGTTTATCACTTGTGGACTATGTGACTTTTGCCTAATATGATTTAAAGATAACTTGGTGTGAAATCTTTTATCTTACACCTAGCCACAAGACCTTACATGTTCAAATGACACAACCTATTTTTTGTACATTGTCCAAGTTTACATTTTACATTATCTAATTTTTTGGGTAATTATGGGGTGAAATTTGCAATTGTAATTTGAGTGTTTGAATTTTACAATAAAAGATAAAATTCAAGAATTCATTTTTAAAAGGGCATTAATAGTCCGGAAGGAGATTCCAATCAAAAGTTGGGGAATTCAATAATTCTCTCAAATTTGTTGATCACATATTGAAATTTTATGTTTTTTCTACACATTGGTTTCGGGATTATTAAATGTTGAACTATGGTATTTTCAATGTTGGCTAGTTCTTCCATTCTAAGAAAACCTTTGATCTTAGTTTTAACATTAGATCCTTTTGGTAAGTTTTTTAGGTGTAGGTTTGAGATTAGTTTTTCAAATTTTTAAGCCTTACAATTCTAGTTTTGGCATATGTTTTTGGATCCTACTTCAAAAATCAAATCCAATTCCATGTACACATCACATGCTCCCCAATATTAAAATTTTTATATTAGGTACATATAATTTTCTTAAAAACAAATAAAATTGAATACATTATAGAAGTATAAAGTTCTACACCTACCTAATCAAAATTGATCAAATGCCTTATTAAACTTTAACCTATTGCCAACTATTAAAAAAACCTATTGCTTACATAAAACACTTAAACCTATGTTCAAGACTCTTTTCTCAAGGTTTTGATTTTGGTTCTTGTTTTAGCAAACAACTAAGTTTATCCTCCAATTCTTATGATGGTTTTAGCAAAAGGGTGTTGGTTTAAGTCCAAGTCAAAATAACTTAAACTTGAATCCTTGGGTTTAACACTCCAAGCGAGGAAACTTGTTGACATTGGTCATTTGTCATGACAAAGATGCTTGTTACATAATTTCCAAATAACAATTTTGTGTTTGGAAATAGTGTAATGTACAAACAAGGTTTCATTCTTTTGCAATTCCAAAATGATTATACTCAATATGAAGCTTTAAAGGTTCATTTATTTTATTTTCAATTGTCTAAAATCCATGTGTGTGTTGCACACACAATATTGTGGTTCTACATTTTTACATTGCAAGTTTAGGCATGGTTTTGCCCATTGACGACCTTTTTGTGCATAAGATTTTCTTTTTTCTTCCAATAAAACCAAAGTATCAATTTTGATTTATGTTGTTATTTAGTTCTCACAGTTAAATTTTGTCAAATAGTTTAAGAAATTGCACATATCGACACAATGAATTGATTATTGGTGAACATTGCGATAATTTTGAAGGTGGCATGTTTGAAAATAAATGAAGGCCATTACCTTATAGTCTAATTGGGTCCAATATAATTTACTATAATTTATCTAGTTGATTTAATCCATTGTGATCATGGTTATGGTATTAAAACGATAAACCATGAACAACTCCAAGTTTATCAAGGAATGTCCTTTCCTTTGTCCCTCATCAACCTTATGTATTAAACACAACCTTTTAGACAAAAAATTAAAATGTTTGTATTATTTTATGACCAATATGTATTACAACGAATGGTCAACATTAATTGAATAATTTTGATATGCCAAGATTAATGTTGGGTGGTTTTCACCTTTTTTTGGAAAACCATTGAGCTTAATTTTGCAAGGGTTTAGGAGAATTGGCCTAGTTCTTAAAAATTTTTAAATCAAATTTTAATACCTACCCCAATTTTCAAAATTAGTCAAAGGTGGAACCATCAATTTTCAAGGTAAGATGATTTTCAAGGTTAATGAGATTTGAACCTAAAGGTGCATCCACACAAGTAGTGTTATGGACTCTAGTGTTGAGTTCGTTAACACCACGTTAGTCATTTAGGACTTACACTTAGTTAACATGAGAATTTTATGTTAAGTTATCATTCACTTAAAATTAAACTATCACTCATTTAACATTGGGTGCCACCTAGGATGCCACCTAGATTTTCATTTAACACTAACTTTACATCAAGTGTGAATGCACTATTATAAGCCCACTAAGAGAAGGACAAAAACCCACACCACTAGGTCATAAGTTCTTAAGAAAAACAATAATTAGGAATTTTCTTATTTAAAGTTTGTAAAGCATAATTGACATGTGTAAAGAAATAAAGAAATAATTATAATTTAACTCATTTTTTGCACATCTGAACATGGGGCATATTGGTTAAAATTTATGTCTTTTAAATGTTTTTAATTCAAATCCAAGATGAATAGCATGTTGACCTATTATGATTATTGTAATTTTTACTAGGTTTCAAAACTAAACCCAAGGTACCCGTTTATCTATCCCAAGTATGAGGGTCGGGTCCAAGTGATACCTTGATTAGTTTTTAGAAGGTTGATTATCATTTGTTAGAAAAAAATGCCAATTCTCATTGTGAAAACAAGGCCTTAACAAATATTCACCTTGTTTGTCATAAGGTAGTTGTAAAATGCATGGATTGTTGTGCAATGGCAACTTTTTGGTCAATTTTGCATAAAGTTTTTAATTATTATTGAATATCACAAAAATGGACTTATTTATGTCAGGTTAACATGTCAAGTCATATAATGAAGAAAATATTCTAACAAAATAATGAATGGTTAAATATCTTAAATCAATTTTAATATGTATTATCACAATCCATATCAATTGAACATGAACTTTTATTTCACAATGTGTTAGTAGATTTTTTTTGAAAATGTGAGACACATAATTATTTGAAGGTTGACAATACTTAGATCAAATAAAAAAATATTCCATAATTTGTCAATATATTAAATCATGCTTGAATTAAAAAATTTCAAAATGATAAAAAATCCATTTTGATATTAAGATTTAATGCGTTTCAAGATCATCCTTTAGCAAAAAGTGATTTAAAAGGAAATAAATTTATGATATAAATTCAAATATGAAAAAATATGTCAATTTTAACATTAGTTGAACCTATTTGAAAAGTTAACCCATTCATTGTGCCTGAAATGTATTCAAAATACAATGTATAAAACTTTCGTGAAGGACTATGAAATGTCACTTTTGGTGCATCCTAATGTGCTTTTACCCCATACCCACCCAATAGTGGTCAAGACTATAAGGTTTCACAATATTTCCAATTTTGATACCAAAAAATGACAACATCATTTAGACCTAATTTTAGGGCTTATAATGTTAGGTAGCTTAATATTTATATAACATCATAAAGAAATACTTTACTTATGTTAAAACTAGCATTAACCTAAAATGTTAGTTGACAATTATGGTGTCCATTCACACTTAGGTTAGTGTGAAAGTAATTTAGGATATCAATAGATATTTAATGACTTACCATTGTCATAATGGATTCACACCATCATGATGAATGTTAGTGGTTATTTGTCACAATCGATATTGATACAAATAATGTTAAATTATAACAAATATTGAGTTAGATCCCACAATAGAAATTGTGTTATGCGACATTGATTTAAAACCTCAAAACCTAGGTTATAGGCTAGCTCAAAGATGTTTATTATCACAAATGGGCACAAGCACTCAATCACGAACCACAACCACCTCTTTAGGCCACTAATTTTTAAATGAATATTCTTGAAATATTTATTTAAGTCATTAGATTTTTTTAAAAATTAATACTATAATTTATATGTTAAATTTTACATTAAAAATTAGCTTAACATAAGTAGGTGTGAATCTTTTTACGATACAAAAACAATGGTTACAACTATTTTTTAAGTGTTTTAAGGTTTTTTCATGAAATTGATTTCAAAATTTCAAAATGTGTATGCCAACACAATATTATTAAAATTAATGTATTATAATACAATAATATTGAAAAAAAGTGTATAAAAAGAACTCCATTTATATATATAAATGCAAGGGATGGGGAAATTCCTTATATGAATGATCGTCATTCACACCTAATGTTAAGGCAATGGTCAATCATTGTCAATTTAAAAAAGTTTTTTGGGTATATGTAGTGTTAAGTAGCATTATTGATAATGTGGTATCTACCATTGCTTATTTTTTTGTATTAAAAAGTATCTTAAGGAAAAAGAAGAATTATGGAAATTCAAGTATTTCACAATGCAAAATTATGATTTTCAAAAAAATCCTTTAAAAGAAACCAAAATCCTTCAAGATTTCATAACACTATAATTAATCTCAAGTTTCAACACAACCCAAAATATCATCTTTTGAAAATCCTCATATAAAAATGGATCTACTACCTACGGGTCAAAATGCCTTAAGCTACTATACTCTATAATGAATCTAAACACAATATCCTTGCCTACTACCAATAAATTACCCAATGATGTTTGTTTTGGGGCCCCAATGTTATCAACATGCTACCCAAACATCTTGTTTCGACCCTAGGCAACTTTTAAGCACCACCTAATGCTTCGTGGCACAATACAACATTCTTGGCATTCCGGACTTGTATGTGGCACTCCCAACGCTCCTAACATGTTGTTTGATTTCTTTCAACACTCTTTAACATTTCAGTTTGTATAAAGTTAAGACAATTTTTTTTTTAAAAATTTACCTAAACCAAAGTTCCACCACACACAAGAGATATTTTTAAACAAGGCCATAAAATAACAAGAAATAGTCATACAGATTCATAACATAAAAATGTTGGAACACATGAAATAAAAATAACAAAATTTTACCATAAAATCATATTTCAAATTGGTGTTAAACAAAATAAGGGTAATTGATGTGGTTATCTTTGTTTATATTTGTTGAGGAACCTGTTTTGAAGAAGCTTTAATTGAAGCTTTCATATGGCCCATCATCCAAAGAACCATTTTCAACACTTTCTTAAATACCTATTATGAATGAAAATGGGATGTTGATGAGTGAATTTTATTCATGAGCAAACTCCATCCTTGAATGCCAAGTTACAATAAATAAAACTTTCAAGTTTTATAACTTGTTTTCAAATTTCAATATATGTTTAATAACCTAAATTAATAGGTTATAGGATGTGTCATTCATGACAACTGAAACTTTTGCCACTTCAATGTTGTCTCCCCTTGAAACATGCATAATTTACTATAAGGAAATTAATGATTCCTTCCATCATGGATTGGAGCCATGGTGAAATTTGTGTGAGTCCATTATGTGCCCCAAGTTTGGTTTGGGCTCAAATTGCACTAAACACTTTCTTTCATTACTTTGTATGATTGGGGTGTTAGAGATTTATCTATGAAGCATGTTTACTCATCCTAATTCTTGGAGAGCTTCCGTTAATGAGTGCACCTTAAGCTTCCATGATATCGTTGCCACAAAATTCAGAATTACCATCGATTCCACTTGATGATCCTCAAAGCATGTTGAATCGTGTGAAAGAAAGTACATACAAAACCTCTTGGACAAATCCTCTTGAATACCAAAAGGTGCAGTCCAAAAGGATGGAATACTTATGACCCGATTTGAAAATATTACTAACAATTTAGTGCAACCATGATGCTCTTACCTAGAGCAAATAGAATTTTTTGGTACACATCCATGAAGACGAAGGTGCATGTATTAATGTTATTGTGTAGTTTTAGCATTATGAAGAATGTTTGTTTGCACAACTCTAATTCTTTGGCCAAATTTGTGATCATAACTTTCCATATCCATAGGTCTACAACAAGGTTGATAGTAAAAAGAACTTCACTAGGAAATCTATACATTTGGAAAATGAGTGGCTTGAGGTGGACTTTTTCCAAACGACAAACATAAACCATAGCTATAAATCCTCAACATCACCTAAAACACTATTTCAAATGTATACTACAATTCTTCAGAAATAGATGAGATTATTAAAGCTATCATGTAAGTACAAATTTTAACCTCGAATTCACTTTTGAAAGATTTAGCTTGTTTCTTTTCTTGTGAGGACATGTACATTACAAACAAACATTTGGGATCATTTTCTCGATGTTACTACAACATAATGATTTCAATAGGATGGCCAATGTAGGTTTGTCTACTTCTTGAAGTTCAAATGTAAAATGGCAATAAACCTCAAAAACACTCATGTTATGAAGAGAAAAATGTTTGCAAGTTGCTGGTACACTTAGAACCCAATTTTGTTTTCATTGTTGATATTAACATCCAGTAATGTCCAAAAAACAGAAAGGACTAATCTTTGCATTTCTATAGGCTCTCAAACAATCCATATTGTTCAGGTTCAACATCCCCAAACAGATGAACAGAAGTTCAAGACGTCAAACCCTAAACCCTCAAGCAGGTGACGCAGACAAAACCTAAACATTTTACATATTAGTATTGAATTTTACACAGAATCATGATGATTGTAAACCTGATGATTGTTACCACAAGAAAACATCAAGAGGAAAGAAGGAAGGAAGGAAGGAAGGAAGGCAAAGAAAACATAGACAACCAGGGTCCTAGCTCAATTTCAGTGAACTAATATTCGATGATATTCAATAGCCTAACTCAATTACCAAAAGCTAAAATATCTCAAAATATCTCAACAAGTAATGAATTAGAAGTGAGCTCCATTCATATATAACAGATCAGTTTCGTGTATATTATGTGCACATTCATATAACATCCATACTAGCAACTACCAAACCAATTTACAGGCTAATGTGGGATGAAGATCGTGCTGTGAGTGCTCTGATGGACCCTCAAATACATTATACCCTAGTGTTGGACCAGTAGCAATAATTTATGTACTACACAAATCTTCAAAACCCATGTATGCACCTGTTTGCCATTCTCCGTATACTTTAATCAATCCTTGTAGGCCTGTGAATTCCAACAAAAAAAGAAACATGAAAGTCATCACATAAGTGTTTGATCTCATCCACTGTTCTCTTTCTTTACAAAAGGTAAGGCCCTCAGACAAGGGCATTACCAGAATTAGGTCTGCACTCCACTATCGCCTTGTGCAGGTTTTCACTCTGGTAATGCCCTCATCCTAGGATGAGGGCCATACCCTAGACATTTCCTAGATGATGCAGAGTAGATTTAGAGCAGGTACAAGAAATTGTCATCAAAAGAAGATTGAGCTGCAAAGATTATTAGCTCATGTTTCAAAAGCTGCTGTAAAAACTCACCCAGCACCACACCACTGAAGGCTATGCAGGTTGCAAGCACAAAGATGATGATAGAGGTTTTCCCAGATGCACATGTTTCAAAAGCTGCTGTAAAAACTCACCTAGCACAACAGCACTGAAGGCTATGCAGATTGCAAGAACAAAGATGATGATAGAAGTTTTCCCGGATGCGCGAATCACTTGGCGCACCATCGATTGTCCCCAGAGAGCTCCAATAGCTGCAATGGTTGTAAGGAATATAGCTGCAATTGCATAATGCCAGATCTTTTTGTCAATCATGAGTTTGACCTCACAACCCTGCAACATTTGTACAAGTTCCACCTACATCTCAAAGTCTTTTATTTGCCTCCCCAAATGCAAAGAAGTTGTGACATGAATAAGGGTAACCAGGAATCATCCCTATGCTCACTACAATCCTCTCAGAACTAAACTAAGACCAACTACTACTGCAACAAGCTTACATGATTTAACTACATAAAATTCTGTAAGTGCTGTGATAGGAAGTGCCATATTCTTAACAAGACCGACTTCATGTCATATTTTTTTGAGCAAAGGGAACAGAGGGCTTCGCATTGAACAGTGAGAAATTGATGAAGAGTGAGAAATGTTGAGAAGTGCAATATGCACCTTGATCTCTAGGAAGACGACCCAAGAGGGAGTACTCCACCACTGACATGGATGCTGAGAACAACATCACAAATGTTGCAGTGGCAGATGATACCTGTATGTTTGAGCACCCCACATCTATGAACATTAATAGGTTGCAAGCAGCTGGAGCAAAAACATTCTGCATGCTGACTTTTGCCTTGTTCTGAGATAATTTACAAGCCCTGGAGTTTTTGGAGCAAAATGCAAAATCATCTAGATAAAGCCCTCATCCTTGACTAGAGGACAAAGTGAGAGCTGCAGACCTAAGTAAGACAAGGATCATGGGTTAGTAGTACCTCAGGAGGTAGGCCAAGCTCCAAGAGGAAGGGCCCTATGATAGTTCCCCCACCAACACCAAGAAGACCTCCCATTGTCCCAGTCCCAACTGCTGATCCTGCATAGATAACCAGCTTGCCTACTCCCCAATTCAAATCTGTCAATGTGTAGTCAAGGTCCACCTCACTGTTTGTCTGTGATGCAATTTGACTTGTTCTGTACAAACACAATGCTTGAAAGCCTGTCACACCCAACGCAACTGGAATCTGTCCTCGGAGCCAAACATCGAGTAAAAAATTAGTGAAACACTGTCTCAACATCATGGGTGCAGCTTCAAGTGATCAACACATGCACAGAAACCCTAATCAGAGAGTCTAATTCATGTAAACCCTAAACCCTAAACCTAAAGATGTTGTGAATACAATATTGCTTTCCCAACTAGACTGCAATTTGTGACAGTGAAATGCAAAATCTGAGGATGCATGGACCTTGATGCAACTGGTGATCTGAAAGCTGCAGTTTCTGACATGGTTGAGACACAACACACCTGTGCACAATTGACCACCCAGTACCAAACACTGCAGGTAGCTACCCCATTCTGCAACACACACAACATCAGATGCACGTGTTCAGGTTTGGCATAATTCCTGGATTCATGCATTATATACTCATGTGCCTGACCTAGAACAATCTTGAAGCCCATGATGGCCCTCATAGCAAGCAGCTCTGGCCTCAAGGTGCATGCTACTTATTGCCTGTTTAAAGCAAATTAAATGGTGGTGGCATGACAATTACAATTAGCTGCTGCATGTGGAACTTGCCTTAAGAATCTGCAGGATCAAGAACACAAGCCACACGAGAAATAACAGTCCCATTGATTTCCATTGAACATTGTTCTGCAGTGTTGGACATGATCCCTGCACATGTGCATATTTAGCTCAACCAACTGATCTGCTCAGCTCACAGAGTACAATGTCTCATGTGCAGTGAACATGCTAATTTCAAGATTTTATAAGAGCTTGTCCGGACCTTGATCATGGGCCAATTGTCTTTTAAACATTGTAATTTCTTCTTACCCGACTGCTGATCTCAACAGTAGGTTGATGTAGAACAAGTTGATTGAATTTAATTAGATTTGAATAGGGGATATGACCTCGATTAGACTTGACACTCACAGTTGGCTGGCAAACAACAGTTGCAGGCTCGGTTACAGCAGCAGACTGGCAATTTTCTGCATCTGAGAGAGCCATGTACTCAATCTCCTCTTCCGCCAGATCTACAAAACAATTGAGAACTCAAGATCTATTTCAGCCCATCACAATTATTCTGTCATGGCCCAAGTTCTAGATCAACATGAGTCTTAGTTCTATCTGTTCATGACAAAAAATTGATTCCATATATACACATGAATTCCAAAGACATGACAATATCTATCAATAGCCAAGTTCCTGAGATTAATGCACAATATAGATCTGAGTGTTCATAACTACACTTGAGGTAGATCTCGAGACAAACATATACCTTTTTCACAACCTGTAATGACGATAGGCAAGGAAGGATGCTGGCCCTGCACTTTGAACAAAAAGATAAGAGATTGCAAGAAGTTTAGTACAAGCTTATGTCACACATCACTGGAAGAAGCATCATCAGGAAAGTGTTTGAAGTTCTCTTGTATATATTCTATCATCAAACCCTGCTCTGCCACCTCATGCAACTGTTATTCAGCCAACTAATAATACGAAGACCTCTGTATCAATTCATGATTTGCAAGTTCTTGCAATCGATCAGCTGCTGCAAAATTCAGAACAAATGAGAAATTTTATATGATTTCACAAACCTACTGTAAGTGAAAAAATACGACTCCTGGAAAATTGAAGACTTTTCAAGGGATCTAAGTCGGTTGCTTGATTTCATTCTTGAAAGGCTGACCTTTGCAAACTGCGTCTCTGCATTCCACATACAGATTGCCTTTCGGAGTGCACTTATAACAATACCTGCAATGGTAATTCAGCCCCATAAATTTTTTTGTTCCAAATTGATTCTGCCAGTTTAGTCAAGGAGAATCATAATAAGGTATATTTAGAAAAAAGAGTTCTAAGTACTTGCAAGCTGCATATCTGCAACTGTGCCTAATGGGAACCATATTGCTGAGATCATTCCCAGCTGCAAATTATACATCATAATTCACTTGCAGATGATCAGGAAGGGTTTTCAGGATTTTGGGTTTTTTAGGGGGAGTAGAAGTGACCAGTGAGTACTTACTTGTAAACAATAGTATGAGAAGAAGAGTGACCATCCAATCTGCAAACATGATGTTGAAAGTAACTCCAATACTGATACCCAACAAAAGCATGGGCTGGAACAGCAACGCAATGTTATAGTCTATGACTGGTTGATTTCTGCAGGTTGGGTGGCTCATCTTCAGGTTGTATAAAACTGCTGCAAATGCGGCTCCCATGATCATGGCTGCAATCATTCAACATCAAGCCATATATACATATATAGCATCATTAGAGAGTCGAGGAAATATCTGAGTTAATAAAATTAATTACCATGACATGATCTGATCTGAACATAGTTCAACACCCAGAAATAGATATATAAGTGATGTGGAACACATATGCCTGCAGCTGATCTTAGATTTCTCAGCAGCAGCTTTGTAGAGCTTCCAATCGTCTAGTAAACTCACATTTTGAGAGAGCAGTTGTAGTCTTGGTGTCAAAGCCGATTACCAAGCTGAGAATTGGGAGATAAAAACCTCCCCCACCAACACCCCCCACACTTCCGAATGCAGCTCCCATGAACCCAAGGAAAGTGCCTATTGCTAGTCTCCAGCTAGGCTCAAACTTCTGTCATGCGCGAGGTCACAACGCATTCACGTCAACAACAACAAGAAGAAATTCAGCATCCGGTCATACATGCTGATTCAGTTTCAGGTGTTAGACTAAAGAACTTGGGGCTGATAGATCTCTGCAATTTCAAGAAGTAGTTGACCGTGGGTACTAGATTTTTTCACGATTTATTAAATCTGAGGAGCATACACCTCGTGTCTCTGAAACAAACTCCTCACCTCTTGCACATATTGTAATTGACATGATCCTACACAATTACACAGACTTACAGGCCACTTCTTGCGGTAATCTGGATCCGGGTCCGAGTCGTCCCTTCTCGTAAACCTGGCCGCTATTGATCCAATTACCTGCAGCAGCTTCGTCTTCACAGAGCCGTCACCATCCGCCTCGTCACCTCCATTGTTCACATCATGAGTATAACTCACCATATTATTCTGCGGCACATCAAGCTCAGCATGATGACGATGATGGTCAACTGCCGAGCTGATGAAACCGTCAGCGAGCACTGCTGCATCAGCAGACAGGCCGCCATCCCCCCTTAATCCTCGCAACTCCTCAAACTTGGCATCAACACCACCACCACCACCAGAAGCCAATTCTTCATACGCGGGACTAGACGTCCGATTAAATTCCTCTACACTAGTACCGCTAACAACAACAGCAAAACTACTAGCATACAAAAGAATGACTAGTAGGAGCGCGAATGTATAACAACGGCAACAACAACAAGAAGCAGCACCACCGCCTCCACCTCCTCCTCCTCCTGGTGATGCGACTACTGGTAATATCACCACCATTGCAAGAAAAAGAAGCAAACTTCCTTACTACACAGTCAAAGTACACCAAAAAAAATAAAAATTTGTTGGGTGGGTTTTGTTCACAGATCAAGTACTGCTGAATTCTTATTCTTCTTCTTCCTCTTCTTCTTCTTCTTCTACTACTACTACTACTACTACTACTACTTGTTGTTGTTCTTCTTCTTATTCTTATTCTTTTTCTTCCTTTTTTGAAAACCAGTTGGAGAATGTTGCTCATACTTGCATCGTGTGCAGTTATGATAAGTGGAAGGGACAAAGACAAAAGAGTTGCGCTTGGTATCCTATCCACAGGATTCTAAGCTAGCGCCAAAAACATGCAAGTGGGGGGGTGGGGGGGGAGGGCGCCGCTTTCGAAGGTGTCAAAAAGAGCAGTTGCTGAGCTGCACGCTCTGCTCTGCTCTGCTCTGCACTGCGTGCCCGTCTGTCTGTCTGTCTGTCGCTTCCGATCATCAACGGCATATAAGTTAAAAAGTACCCCAACTCACTATTTGCCGTTGAATCTCCCACGTCCATTCCCACAACAAACAAACTCACCTACACAACAACAAGTATCTTCTTCTAATTCTACCCTCATTATTCCCTTGCCCAAAATTCTCAACCTCTAATAATAAATATATAATTATATATATATATATATATGTGCATGTTTTTGGACTCCCTTTGTCTGTACTGTTTACATTCATGGTCAGTGTTTTTTTTTTTAAAAATTAATCTCATTCTTGTTATTTTTATTTTTATTTTATTTTATTTAAAAAAAAAATTGTGATGTTGCTCAAGTGGTAATCATCTTGAAGTATATTTAGCCAAATTTGGCAATATTCAAATTATGAAAGTAGACTATTTTTTAATCACCCCAAATTGCCAGCAATTGTGTCTGTGGCTTTCTTTTTGGCTTTTCTTTTTCTTTTTTTTAAAGAAAAGAAGATTTTGTGACAGAATTTTCACAGTCTCTTTTCCCTTTTTCTTGAAAAAAAAATTAAAAAAATAATTATTTTAAAAAAAACTGACATTATTATTGGCCTAAAAGTGAAAATTAAGAATAAAAAATCTGTCAAATGAAATGATTAAATGGGAGAGTTTCAATGGCCAGAAGACCGACATATAAAATAAAATAAAATAAAATAATAGTTACCTAGAGTAAAAACGTCCAGATTGTTATATATTGGTTCCAATGAGTAAGTCACCTATAAATTAGAAAAAGGATGATTAAAGAATTGCAATTTTTATTTCTGGTTGGTTGATAGCCAGATTTTACTAAGTATTCCTCTGGATGATCGTCACTTTTGGGTACTTTTGTGGGGAAAAAAAAAAATGGGGGGGAAAAAAAATTTAAAAAATCAAGGTTGGTCTTTTAAGAACAACATTATATATATTTATATTTATTTATATTTATATATATACATTTATATATAGTATTTTTTGTCCAGCATACCTGGACCTTTATAATAGGACACAAAGTGTACAGCAGCAGCAGATATCTTTTGAGGGTTTAAAAATAGTTTGTAGTTGCAACTTGTCACTTGCTACTGCAGTGTCACCACCAAGGCTTCAACTTTTAGAGCTTCTTGCAACATCAATGGGTTTTTACTAGGCTACTACAGATCATAACTTAACAAAGCTCTCTGCTTATTCACAAGGCCTAACAACCTAGTCTATTATGTATGTTAGGTTCAAACTTCAAGTGTAAAAACCTCCAGGATTGCTTTTTCTTTAGTGTAATTGGAGGTATGCTTATTGGACTCAATGGATGCTCACTGAGTATCATGAAAAAATCTGGTTTCTTCTTTTATGCTTGATAACACCTTTGAAGAAGTGAAGGAGCTTTGGAAGTAAGTAAGTACACCCCATGGCTCTGCCTCGAATGAGGCGTTTACTTCCAAAACTCCTTGCTCCTCAGACATTACACTACACTAGAAACTTGAAACTTCCTTTGCTGAAGCTAGAGAGAAGTACTCCTCTCTTCTCAAGCATTGACCTACACTAGAAACTTCCCTTGCTGAAGCTAGAGAGAAGTACTCCTCTCTTCTCAAGCATTGACCTACACTAGAAACTTCCCTTGCTGAAGAAGCTAGAACTTCTCATCTAGATGCATGCAGTTTTTACTTCAGATGTTAAGCACACATTGGATCAAGTTTTTTTGATCCAAAATTTTATGCCCAAATCCTACTACACCTCTCTGCTTAGTCTCTCCCCCTATGGACATAGCCAACAAAACCAATAATGAACAAATGGTTGCATTTCCATCCATGTTGCATTCACATGAAGTTTAGGGGAGGAGTAATGAAAATTGTTGGGCAAGGGCTGAAAATTGATAATGTATGTGAAGGGAACTTTTAATATATAAAATTTCTAATCAGCAAAAGGTGGGGCTTATTTTGAAAAATGAAATACCAACTCCCCCGATAGGCATTTTGTTTTTTCCCCATGATGTCTAACTAATACCCACATGGTGTGTCATGTGGAAAAGAAATTTTAATATTATTTTTTGTGTCAGGTGAAAAATATTTTTAATTTTATAAATAATAAATTAAATTAAATAATAATATTCAAAAAAAATTATCAATCATTTTTGCGTCATGTAACGCCTTCAGAGGGCCCAAAGGGAATTTATTTTGAGAACAGCCCACTCCTTAGCTATTACCTTAGACCGGAATCCTAGTACCCTTAGACTTGAATCCTAGTTGGGATCTACAAGATGATAAGCTCTTTCAGACTTTTGGCTCTTAAACATTAGGTAAGCTTTTGTCATTCTGGTTATTCTAATGTTAGATAAGCGCTTTTAATTATGGCTCTTTATTCCATGGAGATGGCGTACAACACTGATACACACTTTTAATTGTGGCTTTTTATTCAATGGAAGTGGCATACAATGCTGAGTCTACTCTTTCAATTTTATGTAGTTTGAACTCTCACCGACTCATTAAATGACTGATTTTTTTAACTCATTTTGTTGGCAAGGCTCCTTATATAAGTGATTGGCTCACATTTCAAGAGAACTTGGTCAAAGTAGTTGATTGGTTTATATCCACTTTCAACTTCATGACATGATGTACCTTTATATTTGGATTCTTTTGAGATGTGAATTTTGTTTTTTAGTACATTCTATGCATTTTTAGATCACATCTTTCAGTGTCACTAAGTAAAATTTTACTATTGAATTATCATAATGAGTGTAAATAATATCAAATTACATATCAAAAAAGTTTTATTTTTTCATATAAATTTTTCTAAAATATTTAGTATTTTATAGATTTAAAATGAAAAAAGAATATCAACATTCACATAGTTTTCATTTGCAAGCAGAAGGTATGAAATTTAATTTACAAGTTGTCGGTGATGAAAAAAACTCTGCAGACAAAGTTTTTTTTTCAAATTTGTTATGTTGCATAAGTTGATATCATCTAGAAGATGTTTTGGCTAAATTTGGGTACAAACAAAATATGAAAAATACAAACTTTTCTATTTTTGGACTATTTTTAACTACCTTTTAGTGTAAAATTCTGGGGATTTGTGCGAAAAAAATTTAAATTTGGCAATCAGACACCTAAGAAAACAGAGATTTGTTGCCATTTTGAAAAAATTCAGCTACGTTGGAAAACACCACCTCAAAGAAAGAGCAATGCATCCAAGATTGTGTGACATAGCTTCCAAAAGCCAATGCCACCTACACAAAGGATCCCAATCATGTTTTTTTAACAACCATACCTAATATTTTGTCTTCTCTACACTAAGGTTGTTAATGCAATATCCAATGAAATGGTGCCACCAAAGATAAGATGTCGACCTACCAAACAACTTCAATCCAGGCATCCCCATCAAAAAGATCTAGATTGGATTTGGGGCATCCTTGTTTGGGCGAGTCTTAATCCAAATCGATGAAGCTAGCAGAAAATTAGCATTGTGATAAAATCGATAAGGATGAAAAGGACAACAACGATATGACAAACGACAAGACGATGGATGTTCATTTGTGTCAACAAAGACGATGGTAGTGAATGTCAAAAGAATGCTAGTCAAGTTGGACAACACCAAAGGATTATGGGGACATCATGTGACAATGGGAGGTGCCAATAAGGATGATGATAGACAATAGGAGCGTCAAGAAGGAGAAAGGGGTGGATGATAGTTGGTGGACAATGATGACATTGAGGTTGACGAGAAGGGCACTTAGATGAATGACAAGTTCACTAAGGTGTACAACAAGGGCATCGAAGGGAAAACATTGAAAACATGTTCCCATGTTTTCAATGTTTTCCCCTTTCCTACGAAGGACTTTCATCATGTTCCATAATATGTCTCCTCCATGCTCCCAATTTTAGCTGGAAGTGCTACCACACTCGCCTAATCTGTCCAACACCAGTCCCCACATTTGGATAAGTTTAAACCTTGGTTCATACTTTCACCCAGATGAAAAAGGTGAGCCTAGGTTTTGCATCTAAGTAGAAGATGCGACCTTCTGGAAGAACACTGGGGACATGCAAGGATGTCCCATGTTACATGTATATCCCAACCCAATTTAAGGGATGTCCCATGGACATTCGAAGCTAAAGGACATCCCTATCCATAACCCGATTAGGCACACGTTGTCAAGGCTTTTCCACACATTTCACTATAAACAATTTTAGGTACATTGTTATGCGATTGTTCACAAGTACATGTTGTAAAATATTCAAACACTTAAGATTATGCCAAATGCACGTACTTGTAGTTCATTCTTGGAAATTGAGACTCTTTTTGTATATTGAGGTCCACATGAATGTCCCAACATGCAACAACAAAAATCTAATGTGTCTTTGATTTACGTGAATGCAATTAATTAATTATTGCTTCAATGTAATGCGTCATCGCATAACCCTACTTGGTTGTTCATGCTCAGACTTCCAACCAAATCATGGGTTTTATGTGAATTTGGAAGATCAAAACTTGATTGTAGACACCAAATGCCAACAAATATTGTGTCAAACTGATTATGGCAACTAGGTATGTTGCCATTACTAATAAATTCAGGGTTGTCAATCGCGGTGTTTTTTTTCTCAATTTTGTGATATAGCTGAAGTGTTGATCACTCATAAGGTGGTTTAGCCAGATTTGGCTACTTTCTAGATATGAAAGTAGAAAAAAACAAAAACAAAAAACAGAATCGTTCTATATTCTTGGCTACGTACCAGAACTTATCATAAAAATCTGGCAACTTGGAAGTTTCTTTCTTTGACATCTGGCACATTTGGGTCATTTTTTTTCATTAAAAATCATTTTTGCATGTCAAAATTGTATTTTTCAGGTTGTAATTTAGCGAAATTTCGCCAAACAAAACAACATTGTTGTCAATGTATCTACATGGATTAATTTGGGATTTTAAATCAACATCTCTTAAATTAATAGAACATGTAATCAAAAACAAGTGTAACAATGGAATTAGACGAGGTCAATTTCATAGCTATAGCAAACTTGAGACGTGGATATAATTGGGAAATCAAGGTGCATATTGACAACATGAACTATAAGGCAACCCTTTTGGCAACCCATAATTGAGGTTGTTTACAACTGTTGTAACACTTTGTTTTAACACATTATTAATTGCATTTTATTTTTTGTTGATAAACCTTGAGATCAAAAAAGGATTTGCACTAAGGATGTTGGTAGATGCCAAAACCCGGTCTAGAAAAATTCACAAATCAATCTTGGACATAGATAAGTGACCATGTTTTGATAGGCAATAACATTGACAAAAATCAGTTTATAAACTATTTGAAATAAATTTCAACTTCTACAAGTTACATTTCTCACAAATTTAACAAAATTTCCAAAAAAATGTTTGTATGTATCAAATCAAAGCCAATATTGATATCCTTGAGTTTTTTTTTTAAAAATGTTGAGATGAAAGTTTGGTAAAATGAAAGTGGAAAATAGAATTGAAGGAGAAAAAGAAGGTGGATGGAAATGAATGAGTTTGGGATTCATATCAAAACATAACCCCAAAAAATAGAAGCAAATAGAATGGTAGAAGCAACAATGTTGGATGGTGACCTTTATTGACAAGAACCATGGCAAATTTATTTATGTTTTAAATTTTTATTGCTTTTCTTTTGTTCGAAGGCTTTAGAGGTTTTTTAATCATCACTATCAATTCTCAATTGCCTAGTATAATTGGATTATGATTTACAATTTTGGCAACACATCTTGCATGGTTCAAAAATTTGTGTGCATTTTGGAGAGCTTTGGTCATCATGTGTGAATGTTCGTTGAATTTTAAACTCCAGATGTTTTGGTGTTTCTTGAGTCCATTAAATTATAAACATGTGCACCTATTTCCCAAGCTCTCTTGGCAAATTCATGCATGCATTCCCTATTCATAGCGTGTCATTTTTCCATGACAAAATGACAAACCAAGTGAAGAAGCTCAACCATTTTTGACAATTCCAAGATCCTTTTTTTTTTGGTGAAAGTTTAAACACATGGGGGGCAAGTGTTATTTATTGTTGGGACCATTCGTAGAATCAATCAATCCCTCGAGCCTTGCACTATGACATGCAACCAATGGCAATAATAGTTTTCCAAAGTCTACTACTACCTTGACCCACATTGCTTTGGAAGGTTCTAAAAATGTCCATTGTTGGGTCAAGGTTCACTATCATCATGAACACCAAAATAATATTGAAAAGCATATTCTTAAGGATGCAATCAAAAACTTGCATGAGGACCATGAATGGACATAGATTGTATGTCCAAAAGAAATTATTATATTCATCATAACTTCAAAAAAACCCCTTAAACCCCCTTAAACATTGGTAAATGTAATCATATTAGAGTTGGTTACACCAAATTAGATCTTGTTAGACTTATTATTACATTCAGGTTTTTAAGAATAAAATTTTAATTTTATTTTAGATTTATTTTGCTGACATATCAATAGGCAATTAGGCCTCAAATCTTATCTTGGTTGCGCGATAATTTTGCATTTTCAATTCATATTTCTGGAATTTATTTCAAAAATTCACATCAAGTTCCATTTAGGCTTCTAATAATATTGGGAATTGGAACCCCTAGTTAGCCCCCTAACCTCCCAAGGCTAGTTTAATTTTCCAACAATAGTCCTTTGACTCGTACCATAGTACTCACAGGGGCACCTTCAGCACATGTCGGGCCCGAATAATTAATCAATTTTGAAGATCCCATTTCAAAAATCAAAATATTCCTAAATATATATATTTTTTAATTCTTCATTTTCCTTCACATAATTATTCTTTCTTTATAGGAAAGAATTTTTTTTGAAAATTTCAGCATTTCTAAAAATAATATAATTTGTTCCAAAGATGTGGAGGTACTATTGTAGTGCCATAGCTCTTGTGGTGGTCCCTAGTAGTTGTGGTGGTCCCTAGTAGGATTCCTTTGATCTTTGGTAAAAAAGGATGGATGGGAATGCAGCCCTTTGGAACCTTTTTTTCCAAAAACAAAAGTAGAAGGAATCAACTAGCAACAAATCAAAGAGGAGTAAGATGGAGTAAGATCTATACACTAAATTAATATAATATTCAATCCCCCTTTACACTAATTGAAAGCACAAAACCGTCAAAAAAAAAATTCAAAAAAATATCTGATTGGAGGAAAAGACATGTTAAGGTACAAAGTTCACTTTACTCGAAGGTTGAAGTCCTTAATGATCAATGCAATGTTCGTTGAATGCACTTTGAAAATAATGTTTGATGGTCTAATGGATTTCATGCCAAGCTCAACCGTATCATCACAAAACAAAAGGTAAAGATTTGAACCCTCAATGATGTAAAAGGTGAGCATGGCACAAAGTTTGTTAAACCATGCACCCAAAAAGCCATGATTGGTTGAAATTATTAAAAATTGTTTTTTAAGTCTATTATAATAATATTCACCCATAATTCATGCCCTTGCCATTAGCCTTGGCCAAAAATGGCAAAGAACACAAGTAGACAAAAGAACATTCTGGGTTTCAATGGGATGAGACACCATGCACTTGGGGCCCAGTTTTTTTTTCTTTTGGGGGGAAGTGCAAGCCTTTTGTTGTT
>Ga0209208_10004257_pt1 | contig 20384 bp, 14 predicted proteins | sample S1TSphfallax_3_FD_187694 | JGI IMG/M metagenome (GOLD analysis project Ga0209208, IMG submission 187694) | Host-associated microbial communities from peat moss isolated from Minnesota, USA - S1T2_Fd - Sphagnum fallax MG (SPAdes) (version 2) | ecosystem: Host-associated > Plants > Peat moss >...
GGTTAGGTTTTCATGTGGAGCTGTTGTTTGTTTGAGCAATTTTATGCTCGTGTCTTTATGGGGTTTCAGAGTCGTAGCTCTATTTATTGTCTAGCTTGTTGGATTGTTGCTATTGCAAAGTGATGGCTATTTGTCAATGGGGAGTAGCTGGCTTCTGGGAATGTAATGTTTGGAGTATAGGAGAAGGGCTTGAGTATAGGCCCTTCCATGATTTGAGATCTGTGCCCGAGGCCGGTAGGGCCTGTACTCTGGTCCTTTTCCTAGGTAAAGGAAAGCTGGGATTTTTTCATTTTTAGAAATAGTGACAGGCTGGGTGGTACCTTTCGCTGGTCAGAAGATCCCAGTACAGCCTGGCTGGTACCTTCCACCGCAGAAGATCCCTCTTTCTGAAAACAGGTTTCTTCAGACAAGTAAGGGAGCTGAAAATACAAAGGAAAAAATCCAGGCAGTGCTTTATGCATGGTGAAAGGATGGTGATTAGTAAGTCCATGAAGGCTCTGCATTTTGGTGTTTAAGCTGTCTGGAATCTGGATGTCATGACATTTTTGTTATGTTTAAGTTCCTATCAATCTTTTTGAGCTTATGAAAAACACTAGTAGTTAATAGGAAATGCTCCATGAGCAATAGACACTTATCAGGCACAACACTTTTTTGCACCAAACACCTCTTGGATCTCAAACTCTTCCATTAAAAACATATGATGTCTTAATATATAAATGTTTTAAATGATTATAATTTCATATAATTCCTAACATTTTGAATCGCTTTGATGTCTATCTACCTAGATCACCATCAGTTGATCTTTTTCCATTTCCAAAAATGCTTTTGATTGTGTGAGAATTTTCTTGTCATGTCTTACAGTTGGAAATTGGGCATGGAAAACACATATTATAATGAAAGTTTTTTAAAATTAAGAAATAGATCTAGAAAACAATCCTACATGCGTGAAAGATTTCGAGTTTGCCAAATTTGCCTTCAAATTTTACCTCCAAAGTATGAACAACTACCTTAAAGTTTGAACTGACGTCATTTTCATAAAAATCTAAGAGACTCACTCCCCCAGACTTCATGCCAAAGAATGAACCCACAGTTCATAGTAACACCAGGTGAACATTCCTCAAAATGTGCAACCAAATGAAAAACTGCATGGGTCTGTAGTCTGTCCCTTACAGGAGAACCAATAAACTGAGTTCTCAGATAAGTAAGACCTGCACACCTTTTACAGTGAAATTTTAATCGCTAAAGGTTGGTGACAACACACTCTACTTAGTGAGCCCAGTGACTTGAAATGGCATACAGGCAGGGTGGCAGCATAGTATTTTGACAAGGTGTGAACAATTTCACAAGATTGTGTCTGGCCAACAGAACGCTTTGGTATTCCCTTGAAATGCAAGGCCATCCTACCAGTTTGGTAGGTAGTTGAAAATTGGTAGCCAATAGTTGCAACATGGCCATTTTTGTGAGGAAAAAACATAGGTATTATAGAATGTTCTTTCTTGAATGCTGAAATTTGAAGGTGACGGGTGTACATGACAAACTATGCATGTGGCTCTTTCACTGAGCAAAAGGAAATCAAGATTTATATGGTTGTGGGAGCAGCAATTTCAGAACCTCCACATGCTTGTTATTGTCATCTAAATTGAAAATTAAAATATCCATTTTCTTCATTCCGGCATGTTTAAGCTTTGCCCTGTTCAAAGTCCCTAAAGGAGTTATTTAGCCTTGAAATGAGTGTTGGGTGGGTATTGGATTTTGTTGATAACCACTGAATCCGGTTTGTTAAATATTTCAGAATCAGAGAACTGCCAGTTCCAGATTTTAAAGAATAATCAAAATCAAAGACTTGAGGGGTCTCCAGTTATTTCAAAACCCTCAAAGAACAGGTCTAAAGAAGTGGGAAAGGACCAGCAGTTATAAATGTGTTGAGGTATCTCATTTTGTTCAATTTCTTTGAGAAGCATGGCTATAGATCAGAACCTTTTCTTTGAACCTTCAAGTTTTAGAACCACGCTTATGAGCATGGATAACCATCCTGATAACCTCCAGGGTCTGTTAAAGTTTATGTTAACAGCGCAACACTTCTTACGATCTAAAAGAGGAATCGCAACAAACCAGTTGGTGGGCAATAACAACAAAAATGACTTGAACAATAATGATAACTTGTGAACAATAATGATCAATAAACAACACCCTGATAATTACTAAACAACATTCAAGAAGCAACCTTGGTTGAAATTAATTGTAGCTGATGACTAAATTAAAATACGAGATTCATGAAGAAGAGAAGGAACCAAAATTGGAGCTCGACGCTCGTAAAGTTCAGAGAAAAAAATTAGTTTTACATGTACCTTTGGAAGTATATGCAAAACTCCAAAGATACATATGCAGTATGCTTATACTGTGCATACTTGGAATGAAAATCTTTTCTAGAACTTTGCTGGTGAATGCACCATGATCAATCATTCCAAGTGATCACCGCAGAATTTTACAAGTAATCCACAAATGAATGCTTTTTATACATACAAGTAAGGAAAAGGAACTATATATTTTATGTTAACCGATAGTAATTAGCTTTTAGTTTACAATTTAGAGTCGTCTCCTCACAATTTTGGATCACTCCATTTAGTTTGCTTCACTTGATGCAGTGATCTGGTAGCCAGGTCCGTTGCCTGTAACTATGGGTGATGTAGAATGCTACTATTGAATTTAACACGAATTTACAAGATGACAAAGCAGCTAGAACTACTAGTTTGAAGTGGCAATTGGATCGACGCTACAATGATGCATTCTATCAGGCAACTTTATTTTTGTAGGGCTCGTTCTGAGATTACAATCACAATTTTGGTAGTATGTATTGTAACCTGATTCATGCTTTATATAAGCTTGAATTTATAATTTCTTTTAATCGTGACTCATTCACTTGGTTTTCATTAATCTAATGAATAATAAAAATCAAACATGTGGCAGTGTCAAATCAAACTTATGAAACTTCGGAAATGATTATAACATGACCTCGACACCAATCCGTATCCTTAAAAACAGACTTGCAATTTGGTTTACAAAAGCAATTCTAACAGAAAAACTGAGCATTAAGGATCATAAAGAATTTCAAATTAAAGGGAAAGGAAGTAAACTGGAGGAAAGAGAAAAAGTCAGTAGGTGGACGAAAATACTGTAAGCAAGCTCCATGGATTCAATCGAGCTGTGATGACGAGAAAGGGAAACTACATGGTCTGGAGAGGTTCAATTAATCTCTCCACACAATATCCAAACTCTAGATTATCAAGAAGCTGACAGAAAGTGTACAGTAATCTTTAGTAAACAAGTAGCCCATTTGCATATCATGTGTGCAGCGAAACATGACATGGAAATATCCAGGCAACAAATTATAGTCGGGGAGAAGGTTCCTCTTATAATCAACCAGTTGGTAATGTAGATGGAAAGGCGATGGAAAGCCATTGGATCTGGTCGAATCCACTAGGAAGGCATGAAAATCACCATCTGAGAATTACGCTAAAGCATCACATCTGGCTATCCCCATCTGATTTAGAGGAAATAAGCCGGTAATGTTGCAGCCACCGGGACTCAGCCCACATCACACCGCCGTTCAAGCATTATGCAATCTACATGTATCCGTCTGCATGGATCAAGCCGGTCAAGAAATTTGAAGAATTATCCAAGCCACAACATGTTCAAACCAACAGGCTGCTTTAGCATAATTCGACACATTAAGGGGGGGCTATGGGGAGCTCCCTCATCTGAAAAACAAAGAGATCCCCCAATTAGGTTTCAGTTGCAATCACACTAATCAGGGAATGCAGACCATAAGGGATTCATGGGACAGTCCCATGTCCTTTCCAATTGACATTTGCAATGGCATCGAACAAACTGATTTCCCATAGAACAGAAGTGTACATGAATTCACATGGAGGAGTAAGACCAAATCTGCCATGATGCACTTCCAGTAACAAAAACTACTGTAAAGAACACTCAATTCATATGTAATAAAAGAGAGAAATATCAAATGCTCGTTTCAAATCACAAATTTTATGAGTGCACCCATGCAAAACATTACTAGCGGTTCACCATAGGTGGGCAAGATTGTTGTCACATAATATTGTTTTTCAAAGTTACCACATTTGAACTTAAATCATTTCATTACTAATAAGAAGAATTTTCACTCTTTTTTTCGGTATATTTTAGTAGGTCAAAACATTAAAAAAATCAAATGCCAAAAAAATTATATTATATATTTTTTTATCTCATATGTGTAATGTTAAAATATATTTGCACAAAAAAATGTAAATTTCAAAATATTAAAAAATGTAAATATATTAAAAATTGAATGAAATAATTTTTATTTTTTATAAAATTTGTATAATATATTAAATATTGTGATTCTATATGATTGTAATAAGTTTGTAAACCATGTGAAAAGTTTGATAATTATCATATTATAAATAGATATTTTTCAAAGCAATGATCATAAGCATTTGATAAATTAAAAATTTAACAATCACTTTCAAATGCAAAATGGAAAGAAATGAGAGGTGAACCATTTTAAAAATTGTATAAACTAGTAATAGAAGGAGTGGTGTTTATGTTTTGTTAAAGATTTTGTATAGGGTAGTTGCAACTTTGCAATATTGTGGAATGTTGTTTCACCATTTAAAATATTTTTTGGGAATGTTTTGGGCATTCTTTTTCTATTGAGGTTAAAGGAATGTATAATGAAGTTGAGGTTTGAGAGTAGACCATTGGATGTTACTACAAAGAAGATGAAACTATGTTTTGGATGTTTTCTTTTTGAACATTGAAAGATTCTATTGAATTGGAGGCTTGAACTTAGTGGTAAGATTAAAGCAACTCAATTGTGGTCTAGGTTGCATGGAAGTTGTGTTTGGGACTAATGTTGAACTACTGATCAATGTTTACAAATGTTCAATGATTGATCCAACTTCACTTCATTGAAATCAAGTTAGTTTGTTAAATTGGGTACTTAATTTCAATGATATTTTGACTTTTTTAAGGTTTTTTTAATGTTGATAGGCTCAAGCACCCATGTATGGTTTCAAAAAGTGATTAAATGTAACATGAGGAACCTTGATAGGGAATAAACATGTTGGCAAAGTCTTATGTTTTCTATGTCATTACAAAATATCCACAAATTTAAAACATTAAGAAACCACGACCCATTGAAGTTTTAGTAAACTAAGTTTCAATTATATGATCATACTATTAACATACAATTGAATATAAAAGTCAATAAATTGGTTGTGGGACAGTTGTTATACAAATATTCATGATTGTATATTTGTAGCTTGCAAAATCATATTTTTCACACTATCCAAGATAATGGTTGTGCCCATTATGTATGGTGATTGAAAACAAATTTGATTGTCGCAGGAGTAATGATCAAAATTTCAAATTTCCTATCACTAAATTAGGCAATTGAAAATTTTCAATCATCAACTTTTAGTTGTCATAATTGATGATTGAATTTTTTTGATTTGCCAAAAAAAATTGAGACTTGCCCGAATAATTTTAATTGTCTAATCAGCAATGGCCATTGATCCAACAATTAAAAAAATTGTCACTGCCCAAAAACATCGAGCGTTGTCTAAAAGTTATTTCAGTAGCCACAAGGTTTATAACAACTGAATGACACAATTTCTGGTTTCCCTTAATTATTTTTTGGGCAGCCTGGTCTCGTTTTGACCTAGGTTGACCTAAGATGACCCTATATTGATGTGACATAGAGTTACATTTACATCCAAATGCATCCATTGCATCATGACGAATGCAAAGATGCTCAATTGCGTCTTTATTTCATACGTTTCATCATCTTAGATAATTTCAATGATTTGTTAGCAACCACTTCATTTTACCAAACTTGTCCAATTTGAGGTTTCATGAATTTGAAGTAGTGGGGGTCTTGTTTGATAGTTCTATAGGTTTGGCTCCAAAGAGTTCAAAACAATTTGCAACCACCAAAAGTGTTTTGTAAGCATTCAAGCTTTTTGAGGAATTCAATTGTTGATGTGCAACTTGTCTATCAATGAATTGCAGGAAAAGAAATTTTGTAGTTGGCATGCCAATAGTGCATGGAAATGGAAAATTTTCTATCATGGATTGCAGGGAAAAATGTTTTCATAGTTAGTACACTATTAGAGCATGAAAATGGACAATTGGAACTTCAATCAATCGCCAATCTTTTTTTGCACAGAAGTTGTTCCTTGTGTCCTTGAAATTTGCCACATGTTCCCAATGGTGGTTCATACCACATCCCCTTTTTATGTAGTCCTGAAGTGGTTCCAAGTTCTTCAGTTGTCCGTTTCCCTTACAAAGTTTTGAAGTTGGGGCCATGGGTTGTTCCAACCATGGAATTTCCATAACTTTCAAAACATTATTGTTCCACACAAAGGGAGGGGGGGGGTGGGTGTTCCAGCTGCTTGCATATATTTCACCAACATACATGATCTCACCTTTGTTTTCAGAACAAGAATGCCCTTGCATCTTGCAAGTGAACAGAATCAACAACCCAAAACACAGCCCTCAATCACTTCCTTTGGTAGCCTCCATAACCAATGAGTTATTGGACAAAGAGTCTTGAATCTCTTAGTCTGCAACTGATCTGCAAGCAAGGTAAAAAGCCAACACCCATGGTGTAAAAGCCACTCATTACATGCTCTTTTGATAATCAATGATTTGGCCCATAAAGCTCAGTTGGTGAAGCGCAATGCCAATTTCAAGATTTTAAAGCTACAACTGAAGAAACGAAAAGCATCTCTGTTGTACCCAATACACTACTATGGGCCCTCATCTTATCTAAATACAACATATTTTTGGACTAAGTGCTGGTGATGTAAAAGGTTGGAACACATTGGGATCCTGAAGCCCGAAGCCTATTAGAATCACATCCCTGAAACCATCTTGTTTGAGCCATGTATCTATCCCAACAACTCTTTAGCTGCATCAACAACTTTGTCAACAGTGAGCCCGTACTCCTTGTACAAAATGCCTGCAGGGGCACTGGCACCAAAGTGATCCACACCAATAGCCTTACCCTCTGAACCCAAATACTTCTCCCACCCAAATGTGGTTCCTGCCTCAATACTCACACGGGCCTTAACAGCCTTTGGCAGTACACTTTCCTTGTACTCAGCACTTTGCTCTTCAAAAAGCTCCCAGCAAACAAATGATACCACCCGTGCGGTCTTGCCCTCCTTCCGAATAATATCACCTGCCTTGAATGCTATCTCCAGTTCTGACCCTGTTCCAATAAGGATCACATCAGGTTTGTTGTCTGTAGAGTTGTCTGAAACAATGTATCCTCCCAATGCTACTGAATCAATCGATGTCCCAGGCAAATTCGGCAACTTTTGTCTTGAGAGTGCCAATGTGCTGGGCCTCTTACGGTTGAGGACTGCCACCTTGTAGGCCCCAGAGGTTTCATTGCCATCTGCAGGCCTCAACATGAGCATGTTGGGCATGGCCCTGAAGCTGGCCAGATGCTCGATGGGCTGATGTGTAGGTCCATCCTCTCCCAGCCCAATGGAGTCATGGGTCATGACATAGATCACACCTGCTTCACTCAGAGCAGAAAGTCGCATTGCATTTCTCAGGTAGTCTGTGAAGATGAAGAAAGTGGCACAGTATGGGATAAGCCCACTCAAATGCAACAGAATTCCATTTGAAATGGCTCCCATAGCATGCTCCCTCACTCCAAACCTCAAATTTCGCTCAGCTGGGGTCTTCTTTTGGAAGTCACCAAACATCTTCAACAGGGTCATGTTGGATGAAGCCAAGTCAGCACTGCCTCCAATTAGACCTGGCAATGTTCTTGCAAGGGCATTCAGACATGTCTGGGAGAGGTTACGTGTTGCATCGGCAGGATTCTCAGGTGTGAAGCTCTGCAATCACCCACCCCAAATTTCATCAGAAACACTAATGAAACATGAATCCTTCCACTTAAGAGAACACGCATAGCCATGGCAACAAGGGGAAGACTCAGCCATGATGCTGGCTAACTCAACAAAAAATGACAGAGAAGGGCATGACCAAAGATACCAAGAAGAAATAGGAACATAAACAAAAACCAGAAAAGAATCAAACGAACAGAGAGGAAGAGGAGAGAGAAACATGGAGAACTTAACAAGCAAGATCTTTTGAGAAGAAAAGAAACACACCACAAGCACAACTAAGCATTACTCAAGCCACAGACCATGGACACTAAGTCACCCACAGAGAGTACACACAACATTGAAGAAAAAGAACATAAAAAACAACTTGGCTTTGCTATTTTCCACAGAAATGTTCCAGAGATACAAACTCACTGGAAGAGCCTTCTCCCATCCCTCTGGCAGCTTGAGGCTGAGGAGAGCCTTGAATTCAGCAGCTTCAGTTGGGTACTTTTTTTCATAGGCAGCCAATGACTCCTCCCATTCAGACTCCAGAGCAGCTCCTTCTTTGATGTGCTTGCTCCAGTGGCTGGGAGACAACCATCAAAGAACCTCATTAGTCACCATGTTTCCAGAAAGAGCAGCATACCAGGACACTCAGAGCTATTCAGAAGACAAACAACATCAGAATTCATACAACCCCTCTGTTGAAGACATTCCATCACTGTCAAAGCATTTAGAAATAAGTAGCATCTAATGGGCTGATTTCAGCCAACAGGGTCTGCCTGCAGGAAGGACTGCAAGACTTCATATCAGAAGTGAAGTCCTGCAAGGCAAAGTGCATTACCTCTTCACCTCATTCGGTACAAAGAATGGCTCATAAGGCCAGTCCAAGTTCTGACGGGTGGCATCAACTTCCTTAGAACCCAAGGCTGCCCCATGCACGCTGTAGGAATTTGCCTTGTTGGGTGATCCAAAACCAATGGTGGTGGTAACCTGTATTATTCCAGAGTCATGAAATTAGCACCCATCAGCCAACACAGATATTTAGTCTGGTTTGTGAAAAAATTAAGAAAGATAGAAGGAACAAGAATGATACAAGCCTAGTAGATTGTAACAATTCACAACTTTTAGAATGCCAGGACTGAAACCTTGATCATGGTTGGCTTGTCAGTCACAGATTTGGCCTCCTCAATTGCCGCGCGGATAGAATCATAGTCGGTGTTACCATTCTTAACCCAGATTGTATGCCATCCAAGTGCATCAAAACGAGCACTTACATCCTCTGTGAAGGCAATCGCAGTGTTTCCATCAATGGAAATATGGTTGTCATCATAAAACACAATAAGCTTGCCAAGGCCCCAGTGACCTGCAAGTGATGCTGCTTCATTGGAGATACCTTCCATGTTGCAACCATCTCCTACAATGCAGTAGCTGCAGGACACAAAACCCAATTCCTGTTCAGTGATCTTTGCACTTCTTGGCAACAACACATGGTGTTGTTGTTGCACCTAACCATAAAGAAGGCAATCTTTTAAAGCTTCTCCCTGCTCCAAATCTTAAGAAAGAATAACAGCTTGCCCAAGAATGTATACTCAAAAGCAAAACCAGGAGTGACTCCAATTAGGTGAAGCAAGTACGTGTAATGGTCAACAATCTTGGCATCAGGCTTGTTGAAGCGAGCAGCCAAGTGAGTCTCAGCCAGAGCCAAACCCACAGCATTGGCAATACCTTGTCCAAGAGGCCCTATACACAACCCACCCATAAATCAAATCCTTTGGCAGTAGCAAAGTACTTGTGTGAATTTAATCAATCCAATGTTGGAACCCATCTATCTGTTCAGCCAAACATCTGCCCTGATAACTTGCAGCAAGTAAAAACCATGAACTCTGCCCACACACCAAACCCTTGACACTAGACAGAAAGTTCCTCCATTACAAAAGAAAAACCCAGTATGTGGCATGTGAGAGGAAAAAAAAGGAAGAAAACAATACCACAAGTAGTAAGTAGTCCATTAATTTATTTTACCTGTGGTGACCTCAACACCAGGGGTTTCAAAATTCTCTGGGTGACCAGGTGTACGACTCTTCCACTGCCTGAATTGCTTCAAGTCTTCCATCTGCACAACACACACAAAAAAGTGATGCAAAAAACAAACAAACAAACAAATGCTGGTGATCTCATCATCAGTTGGGTGGTGCTCATGAAAAGCTCCTTCCATGAATCCATTCACTCACATGGGTGTTTTTGCTTTTCATGACACTCTTGCTTGAAACATTGATGACCAATCTTCAATGAAATTTTAGTGAAGGGGATAGGTTGTTAGAATTGCTTGAATAGCGGAATACTACAACAATAGAGCAATGGGTGGTTTGCAGTTTAGAGGAGCTACTGGAGCAATGGGTGTGAAGGGAAAGTTGGTCTTTCGTACCAGGACGCTGTCATAGCCTGCGAGGTGCAGGCAGGCGTATTGGAGCATGCAGCCATGGCCAGCAGACAGGACAAACCTGTCGCGGTTGAACCAGTAGGGGTTCTTGGGATTGTAGCGCATGACCTCGTCGTACAGGATGTGACCCATTGGCGCGCAACCCATGGGGAGACCTGGATGGCCTGAGTTCGCCTTCTCCACTGCGTCTATGGCCAGGAAGCGGATGGTGTTGATGGACAACTCTACCAGCTCCGCGTCCGTCTTCTTCTCCAGCGTTTCCACGCTTGCCGCAGCGACTGCTAAATTGGCCAATTTCCCATCCTGTCGTGGCCTTCTTCGTCCCATGCCTACTTGTGGACATGGCACCTGAAGATGATGATGATGATGGCTCCCGCTAGCAATCCCCTTGCCAACTAGTCGCAACCCCGCGAAGGACGACGACGCTCCCAGTTGTCTCGTCGCGTTGTCACTGGCTAGACTTGTTATAACGGACCCCGTCACGGCTCCCACACTGCCTACTCCGCAATGCATTGCAGCAGCCATGGCCAAACTCCTGGAAAGAGGAAGAAGAAGAAGAAGACGACGACGATGACCACCTTCTTATCCGTCCACCCCAGCTACTCGCTCCACAAAACACCTTGTTACAAAACCACAACAACAAAAACCTCAAAGACGCCACTCAACAACAACAAGAACAACAAGAGCATCAAACGAAGAAACTATGTTCCTCCACAAAACCCACCTTCCAAAAACACAAGTAGAATGAAACCTGAAGATTCCCTACTACCGCAAGAACCAAAACCCAACAAAAACACAAAACAAAAGAATCCACAAAGAACAAATTCAACTCCCAGAAACAACAGCAAATCCAGAACCAGAAAAGAAACAGGAATCTAAATGAATCCCCCAAAATCAAATAAAATAAGATAAGATAAAATTGAACAACAACAACAACAAACTTGTGGAATACTTTGCAACAGCCACAGTGAAATGGGGACCAAACCCAAAACCACATGTAAGAAGCAGCCACATGAATGAACTCACTCTTCTTACCTGTTACAACAGAAAAGCTAGAAGAGAAATCCAGACGATAATGGAACAGCAGATCGATACAGAGAAGGGTTATTCTTTTTCTTCTTCTGCTGCTGCTGCTGCTGCTGTTGCTGGTGGCGATGGTGAGAAACTCTTGTGGATTGCGCAGCGATGGTGTGTGCGCTATCGCGAATGCGCAGAAGACGGACACAAGGGGTTGGTTCCTCTTGTGTGTGGCTATCGCTTTTTCTTCCTCACCAGGGAGCTTCCTTCCTTCCTTTGTGATTTCTTTTCCTCTTCTGCCCTTTTCTTTCCGCCTTTTGTTGTGGAGTTGGACAAAGAAAACAAAAACAAAACAGACTTTCTCAGTCTGACTTCAGCCTTTTCATTTTCTCTTTTAAAAATGTTTTTTTATAAAAGAAACAAAAACCAAAAAAAACCTTAGTGGCGATATTTCGCCAAAAAAGAGTATTTAAAAATTAAAATCTTGAAAATAAAGTGATTCTGCAGGTTTTCAATCGCCAGAAGTGAGGGAAGAAAAAAAAGGGGTAGTCAAGATCACCAGATTTCTTTATTTGGTTCTCAGGTTTTAGCCAGAAATATACACAGATGATTAACATCCTTTTTTCATTGGCGAAATTTCGTCTCTAAAAGCGAATTTAAAATACTGAAGATGAAGTGGGGTTTTAGAGGTTTTCAAATCGCCAGAAGTAAGGAAAAAGGAAAGTAAAAATCTTCAGATTTCTATATTTGGTTTTCCTTGTTTAGCCAGAAATATAGACAAGTTGATTAACAGCCTTTTTTTTATTGGCGAAAATTTTCGCCTAGAAGCGAAATTAGAATTTTAAAATTTTGAAAATGAAGTGAGTTTTTGGAGGTTTTCAAATCGCCAGAAGTGAGGGAAAAAAGAAATCGTCAGATCTCTATATTTGGCTTTCAGTGGAAGTTTAGCCAAAAACACAGAAAGATGATTCAAGATTTGTACTTCACATTTGGGTTTGGGTAATAGCCAGATTTGGCTAAACCTTCCTAAGGACGGTCGCCACTTTGGCTAACAAACAAAAATTCCAGAAAAGAAAAAACACTACTTCGCAGGTGAGAAAGGCTAATACTCTACTTATGTAACGTAGGTAGGTACCTAGCTTAGATAGGTAGGTAGGTAGGTAGGTACCATCTCACCTATGTACCTACCTCTCTACCTATGGTCTTCTACCTACTCAACCTAGGACTCTAGTCATGCTTGCTGTGCCGATTTTAGGGGGGTCGAGACTCATAATTAATTATTAATTTTTATTATATTAAATCATGACTGGCGATTGAACACAAGAGGACTTAGCCAAAATTGGTTACAGGTCATAAAGGAAAGACGAATTTTTGGGGAACCCTGCTATAATATTCTGGCGACATGATAGAAGCTGTGGTTTAAATATGGCGCATTTTACTTTCTTGTTTGAAATATGGCGACTTTGCCCCCATTTTTCCTGCAAAAGAAACATTAAAATAAAATAAAAACATTTGTTGGATTCACAGCCCCTTGTTTTTTTGGTCGCCCAAGTGGCAATTTTTTGCCCCCGAAAATTAAGCTGATTTATAGTGGGAACAATATTCCATAAATAATATTTAGGAAAATATTATTACCTGATTTTCTTTTTTTTAAATAATGATGTTCAAGTTTAAATAGGTCGATTCCCAATCAGTGATTTTATTTTTCCAAATTTCAGATGTTGCATTATTGGCTGGCATCCCAAAAGGAATTTAGAATTAAATGGCGAAAGGTTTTTTTAACCTGTCCAAACCAGGGGTTTTGTTTTGTTTTTTGTTTTTTTAATTTTGGCGTTTCGAAATTTTGGCGTAAAATCTCTTTTTTTTGCAATTTATTTCGAATGCAAAAAGAATCCAAAAATTTCAAAAATTTCCGAATTTTTTTCTCACCACAAAAAAAAAGACGCTGGTAGTCTTAAAAAGTTTTTTAAAAAACTAGTTTCAAAACTGCTACCAAACTAAAAGCAGAGTCCAAATGTGGCGAAATATTTTCACCAAAAAAAAAGAAACTTTCTCCAAATGTGGCGATTGTTTTCAGAAAAACAAGAATATTGCGACAGAAGATTTTTATTTTTATTTTTCGCATTTTGGCGAAATTTGGAACCTCAAATAAATTTTTTTTTAAAAAACTCTATTCCCAATATTGGCATAGTCCCTTCTCCTACTGAATCCTTTGGGCACTTAAAGAAGCTTAGGAAGGGGGTTTGCCCGCCAAAAGCTCAATCTCACGGTTATAGAAAGGGGGTTTGTCCAACAAAAGCTCGACCTCACGGTTATTAGGAAGGGGGTGTGTCTGCCAAAAGCTCAATCTCGCGGTTATTAGGAAGGGGGTTTGCCCGGGGGAATTTTGCGTGCATGTAGTGTTTGACAACCTAACTTTCAATTTTTTTGGGGTCAATAGGTAGTCAATATATCAATGATTAATATTTGGGTTGGGAGGCGTGGGGTGGGCTTACGGAAAATGCCTTTGGGGGCGACACATTTTCTTATATAATGGCCCTTGTTGGGTGACCCGCTCGAACGTGACTCGACTTGAGTGGTCAATGTTGATGGCCATTACATAATACATGTTGCCAAATGTAATTTGGAGTCAATTAATTAATTCATCTATTTGAGAATTGCCTTTACCCATGTGTTTATGAATTCCAAATGGCCGTTATTGGGTGATTCATTCGAACAAGTCTCTAATTGAATTGAATTCAAATTTTATAATTTAATGTAATTCAAATACTTCTTTAATAAGTCTTTTTTTTAAAAACTAAATCTCATCCAAATAATTAATCAATAGTTGTATGAAAATTACCACAAAATAAAAGCTTATTTCTTTCCGATTTTCCATAAGGCAACAAAATTGACACTAGGTAATATTTTGGAATTACCTTAAACAATAGTGTCCCCCTTATTCAACCACATCAATCTATGTATTTTAATTTACAAACTTAAAAGGCTAATAAATTGTTAAAGAGTGTTAGAGGTATTTAAGAAATGTTGCAAACTTGTAGAATCTCCAATCTTCACAATATGTATTTGTGAGAGTTGTCAATAGCGCCAACATTATGTTCATGATTTACAATTTGTGGGTTGAATTTCTTCTACAACAATATTACTTTGAAGTTCTTGATTAAAAAGCCAACAAGTGACTGGCATAAATATTCAATAAATTGAAAAAAAGAAAGCATTTTATTTTATTTTATCATATTGGGTATTGGAATTTGGGATAGGCAAAATTGATAATTATGGTCATTTATTTTTGTTAAGTTCACACAATTTAGTTATACTTAGATATTTACCACAATCTACAATGGTTTCGTAGTTAGTTGTCTAGATCTTTTGTTAAACCCTTCAATTTGTTAGACCATTTGTCAACTCCATAATTTGTCATATTTAAATAACAATTCCTCTGTATCCATTTGTTTTGCTATAGCATCAATGGTCAAATTTTTATTGTGAGTCTTATAACACAAATTGGTGACACTTGCATTACATTCCATCACATCCATTTGCATTCATCCAAACTTAATGATTGGCCTAAATTCCATAGATTTCCATTGCACCCAAATGATGTATTGCACACTAGGATTGGTTAAACTTCCATTGCATTAGCATCATCCAATAACTTATTCATCCATTGTGAGTCCTTCCAAAACCATCTTTGATATAATCCTTTGGAAGGTTCATCCAATAACTTATTCATCCATTGTGAGTCCTTCAAAAACCATCTTTGTATAATCCTTTGGAAAGGAGGTATTGACATCTTGACTCCATTTGTTTTTTTCAATTTCAAGTTTCAATTTTGCCTTCTTTCAGATTTGGTGATGGCTTTGTGACTTGGGACCAAAACAATGGGTGGGGGTGGGTGGACGGAGAAGAATCCAATTCGGTCTTCTTCCTTTTGGTCCAAAGACACAATTCCATCTTTTCAAGGATGATTGTTTGGGTGACCAGCAATTTTAAAGAAGCCTGACCCAACAAGTTGATTTTCTAATCAACATTTCATGTCTTTAGAAAAAGGCCTAGTTGCAATGTTGCACATTTGCAAGGTTGACAACCTACCCATATGGAAACTCTCAAATTGCTATATACTTTGGACATTTATGAGCTGAAATAATGGGTTGTTACGTCAACACTAAACCCTCAACAACCTCATTTCTTCCATACTACTACTACAACTACTTGCCTCATTCCACACCATGAATGTAACACTAATGTAAAGCACTAGGAGACAATTCCTAGCATATTTGGAGGGTACTTTATATGTGCCAATACCCCTCAAAGAAAAGAGGAGGAATATTACCAATATTCATTGAGATCTTACAACTGCTTATGGTACATTCACACTTGATGTTAAGTCAGTGTTAAATGAAAATCTAGGTGGCATCCTAGGTGGCACCCAATGTTAAATGAACCATAGTTCCATTTTAAGTGAATGCTAGCTTAACATAAAACTCTCATGGCAACTAGGTTTAAAGTACTAAATCGCTAGCATCGTGTTACCGGACTCAACCCTAGAGTCCCTAACACCAAGGGTGAATGCACCTTTAAAGGTGCAAGAACCAATACTTCTTAAGGGAAGTAAGGTGCAATAACCCTACCCTCCTTTGCTCTAAAACATCACAGCTAATGCACCTTCATCATTAGCTCCTCATTTCTTCCCAACATCACAGCTAATGCACCTTCATCATTAGCCAATTTGTGGCAGATGATGCATTTTTAGTTTATGATCTTCTATTTTATTAGTGTATTAGTGATGTCTTGATTGTTATGTTCTTTAGTGACTTGTGTTTTGGTGCTTTTATTTGCCTTGTACTTCTTGTGGATGAGCTCCCATCCTTACTTTTCTTTTTTTTATACATACATGGTTTTTCTTCTTCTCTACATTGAAGTAAGATTGCTAAGCTCAAAAATAGGGCTGTTTCATTTCCAGTAGTGGTTTTAGGATAAGCCTTTTATGAGATTGGCTTGTACCATGGAAAAAGGGAGTGTGTGACATAAGTTGGACACTTGGTGTGAGGATGAGGCCAAGGGATGAGATGCCAAAAGATTTGGGGCCATGAATTGAACACTTGTACCTAGCATTGGGGCAGATAAGGGGAAACTCTATAGGAGTTTTTAGGTTTGGAAGTTTAACATTCATTTATTCCCACATCTATTCATCCATCCATCCATCCATCCATCCATTACTCTCTTTGTTTTTTCCCTACATTGCAATAAAAATCTCAAGCACTTTGGGGTCCAACTTGGTTAAAAGAAGGAGGCTAGTAAATGACAAAAAGACCAAATCCTAACATTTCCCATAAACCTTGTATCCATAGTTTTCATCTTGGGCCAACACTATAAAGACAATTCTAGAGATGGAGCTTCTTTTCAAAAGCTCATCTTGCTCCCCTTGAAGACCCGTGCTTTTTCTTTTTTGTCGGAGATTTATTTATTTATATTCGGGTGACTACCTACTTATGTACATATGGGCATCAAATTTGGTACCCAATTAAATCGATCCCAAGACAAAAAGGAATTCCGCATATTCAGACGAATCAACTTATGAGTTTTTCATAAGGCCGCCGCACACACTCTATGATATCTCAAAAAAGCTTGGTCCAACATGATGCAACTACGAGCTCCTTTGGAGATTAAAAGGAAGTTTGATGGGTCTGAAAGTTGAAACCCGTGTTGGGAGGTTCCCACTCTTGGGAACCTAGAACCAGGCCAATAAAGGCAGGGTATATGTACACACCCTTGACCAATGGTTCCAAAAGTCTAAGAACCGGTTCTGAGCCCTTGACCCAAGGGGGGCTTTTTTATAAAAAAAGAAAAAAGAGCAGGTTTAAACTTTAGACCCATAGGTACTTGGGGGATTTAGGAAATCAAAGAACTGGGTCATTAAAGAACTCACCCTAAGCTGCTGGTTTTTCCATTCTTTCATGAGAACCGTCGGTTCTTTGACCCCCCCAAAGAAACCCCTGAATTAGAGGTTTTTTAATTCTGAAAATATTTAAATGATTCTGAATATACTTGGGGAAAAAAAAAAAACTGGAACCAGAGAGGTTTCCTTTGATTTCTAAAGTTTAAAAAAAAACCAGGAACCAGAGGTTCTTAACAAAATCAAAGAACCGCCCCACATGGGTTGAAACTTGAAACCCTCATATCCAAAAATGGTAGTTCATGAGTCACTTAAAGAAACTACCCAAGTGTTGTCGACAAACACAAAAAGGTTTGATTGACAAAAGAAAGTTTCAATGGGGGCAAAGCTCTCTCTCTCTCTCTCTCTCAAGGGACCCAATAAGACAGAAGATGACCATCATCATCAACCCTAAAATCCCTTTTTTTAAAAGCAAATGAGTTTCTTCAATTAATTGAGGAACTTGGGTCTTGGTCCATTGTTGATGCCCATTGTTGACAACATAAAGTTTCAGTGTGGCCAAAGCTCTCTCAAAGGACCCAAAAAGATAGCAGATGAGCATCATCATTAACCCTAAAATGCCTTTTCTTTTTTTTTGGTGGGGGGGGGAGACAAAGGGGTTTCTTCAATGAACTTGGAAACTTGAGTCTTGGTCCACTGTTGGTGCACCTGAGTGGCTTGGTCTTTGGTCTCCACTAAGTCTCATAGTCTTTAAAGTGAAGCTTTTGACCATCCTCTATGATATGTGCAGCATGCACAACAAACCCTTTTTATGCAAGAAGGATTGAAATGAAAGCTCAATAAAAGAAGTACATAACTTACTTGGAAATTTTGATAGAAAGGAGTTTGTTCTCTTCTCTTTTTGTCAATGAGTGCATCAATCTTCTCTTGACCCATCTTGCAACAAATTGCCTCACAAAATTGAAAAAAATGTGTGTGGTAGTAGGTAGCTAACCCTTTTCTACATAATAAAAGATGCTTGCAAAAGTTGTGAATCTTAAGCAAGAAGACTTTGCTTCTAAGTCTATACAAAGTTTGGTCACCACTTACAAGCAAATTTGCACAATTGAAACAACCAATTGGTTTGGTTAATCTAGTTTCACAATTTTCAATAATTTCAAAGTGACAAACCTACTTACATATTTGCAAACATTTCATATTTGACTGGATTAGCTTAATTTTACTTTATTCAATCACTTGAGATTGAACAACATACTTACATATTACACCACCTACAAAATGAAGACTTGCCGAAAAGTTAGATCATTTAGTTTCACATCATTTAGTCATTTTGAATTGTCCTACATACATACATTGTGTATTGAGCACCTCCAAAATGCAAATTTCTATATATACCACACACCTAATCATTTGTCTTTACTTTCACTCAAGTCCCACTTGCAAGAACAACATGGATGTTAACATAGAGTTGCTTGGACAATATCTCGAAAGTTCAATTTAAGAAATTGTTTTGTAACGTGTTTTTTCTCACAAGCTATTTCCTTATTTTCATGAACTTTGAATCCAATGATCGAGGGCCTCTTAACATAAACATCAAATTTCACAAAAACCTTGTAGGCTTTTAATCTCTTTGACTGATGTCCAAACATCTTTTATGTTTTCACATTTTCATGCATGTTAATGAATCTATTAATGCCAATTTTTTTTAAGCTAATTTCTAACCAAATTGTGTGATCAAATTGTAAACATGCCTTCGGTGTTGTTTTGGTTTGCTTGCAAACTTAACTCATGCATGAAGCACTTGTATAAAAGTGAATTTATTTGAAATTAAGCACTTTCATTGCATTTATTGAAATGGCATCCATTGTCTTCTTGTATTCTCAAGCTTTGACATGTTTTGCAAGTTTTGTGTTCTATGGAAAAATGTCCAATTGTATAATCCCAAGTGCCATTGCAACAAGCTCTACTTTGCATGCATGTGGTGTTTGACTTGTTGGTGTAATTGCAACAAACTCTTTGATTTGTTGTCAAGCCACAATGCAACCTATGTTTTTTTATGTTTGAAATATGGATGATACTTTGCAATTATTTACAATAACAAAATCCAAATCCATCAATCAAGTCCGTGAGCCTCCTTCAACATTCTTTCAACTTTCGAATCTTTGAACAAAGGCTGTCTTTGAATGTTTTCAAGTATGGACATTTGTTTTGTTAATGGCAAATGCAATGGTTGGGTTTCTTTTATTTCAAATTGGTACCAAAGGCTAAAATTTAAAATGCAAAAAAAATAAAATGAATGTCATGATTTTGTTTGTACTTCCTATAACGCCTTCAAAGCTCAATCAAACTCTCATGTCCAAAATCATTTAATCATGAATTCTTTTTTATTGATATATTTATTTGAAATGCCATGTTGATATGTGGACCATGCATTTATAAAATTGGAAATCCATTGCAAAAATGAAATTGGGATTTGCTTCTTCCATCTTTGGTCTTGCATTTCCCTCATAGTTAACCAAATATTTTGTGGATTGAAGGGTCCTTCTACATGTGCTTATTGTGTCCAAAAAAATGAAAAGATAGATGTAGATTTGTTTAGATTTATCAATTTTTTAATTCAGAATAATACTTTGGAAATTTTCATTTGATGACTTGTGAAATAAATCATGATTTTGGATACAAAACAAGGATATTGAATTCAAAACAACTCCCTTGAAGAATTTTCACTCAGGAGATGAACTTTGATTCAAGGATGTGTGAAGTAGACCATGACTTTGGAAAGGAGACATCTTATATATAATTACAAACATGGTGTGTGTGTATCTGTCTGTCTTTTACTTTTCTTTTCATTTACTTCACACGTTTTGGGGACAGTTACAATGTCTGTCTGTCTGTTTGTCCGTCCAAGTCCTGAAACCCATATCCCAAAAAAACCCATACCTTTTCGTTTCAGGTCTCAAGAAATGAGGGGTCTGTCTGTTTAGGGACATGGGGCAGGGGCAGGGGCAGGGCAAGGCAGGGCGGCCAAGGGCAAGGTAGGGGCAGGGGCAGTCTATCTGACAAACAGGGGTAGGGGCAGGGGCCTGCCAGGGCGGCCAGGGCAGGGCAGGGGCAGGGGCAGGGG
>Ga0209208_10004258_pt1 | contig 20383 bp, 16 predicted proteins | sample S1TSphfallax_3_FD_187694 | JGI IMG/M metagenome (GOLD analysis project Ga0209208, IMG submission 187694) | Host-associated microbial communities from peat moss isolated from Minnesota, USA - S1T2_Fd - Sphagnum fallax MG (SPAdes) (version 2) | ecosystem: Host-associated > Plants > Peat moss >...
GCACGTCATTGATAATCAACTCCCTAATTTTTTTTAATAAGTCCGGTGGCTCTCAAAGAGGTTGTTTCTTTTTAGGTTTTAGGGTAAATTTTATCTCCAAATGTTGTTTAAATGGTGATTCAACCTCATGGCATACATTGTTCTTCATAGTTAGACATTGGGGTGGTGTCAACTGAGTAGCTCCATTACTAAAACCTAACCCAAATGAACTATTGGTTGTCATTTGTACATTACCCCTTCTCATCAAAAGGTTTTTAGAACATGTTGAATCCAACTTTATTTATTGTAATGGGGAAATGGTATTTGCATTAAAAAAATGCATATGATTATAAAAGAAATTTGATAAACAAATGTAGTAATAAACAAATGATTGTTTTTGTAGATGATGAATCAAGTTTTTTTCATGACCACATGACAATGTGTTTACTTCATGATCCAAGAAGTGTTTGACATGTATCCATAACCTACTTTTCCATTGAAACCAAGTCAAATATTTTACACCTATTTTGAGAACCATTATGATATAGTTAAAAGCAAAACATATTATTGTTCCATGAGCCAATTACTAGAATAAAATTAAGAGAACCACTCTAATCAAACTAAAAGCATTATATACCACTATTTCAACATTTAAGTCCTTACACCATAAGGAGAACCATTTTGAATGTAACAAAAAGCAATGTATATTGTTTTTTCAGCAACACAATCCTTACACCATAAGGAGAACCACTTTGAATGTAACCAAAAACAGTGTATTGATTTTTCAACAATAGAGTCCTTACACCACAAGGAAAACCATTTTGAGTGTAACTAAAAGCAATGTATACTGTTTTTTTAGCAACACAATTCTTACACCATAAGGATAACCACTTTGAATGTAACCTAAAGCAGTGTATTGATTTTTCAACAACATAGTCCTTACACCATAAGGATAATCATTTTGAATGTAACCAAAAGTAATGTATACTACTTTTTCAGCAACATTTTCTTGGTTTTTTTCTTAGCATGCCATTATTTCACGTTTAACAGTGTATTGATTTGATTTTGTAAAATTGTGCAATGACTTTTTTTCTAGATCTTTCTTATATTTTATTTTTGAAACATTTTATAAGCCATTTGAAACTTGTTTTTTTCATTTCCTTTGCATTTTATCACAATTGTTTTGGCATAAATAATGTAAAGGCCATTCATGTTTGTGGGTGGGTTGTTGGGGATAATTTGTAAAGGTGGAGGTGTTGGAATAATAGATTTTTTTTTTCCATAGATTATGAAGGGCAAAGGATTATTCGATTTTAAATTTTGTCCCCTTGATTTGTAAGTTGTAAGTTTGTTTTGTTTTGTTTTGCAAATCTTCGAAAGGAAGGTGCTTTTTTTTTTTGGTGGTCATGGGATGAAAGGGTACCTGCAAGCTGAAGCTATAGTAATACTTTTGGCAAAATTCAAAATTTGGCATAACAATGACAAGACATAAATTTTTTGGCATAAATGCGAGAGAAGTCAAGTCCTTACACCATAAAGAGAACCACTTTGAATGTAACCAACAACAATGTATTGATTTTTTAGCAATGTAATCCTTACACCATAAGGAAAACCACTCTAATGTAACCAAAAATAGTGTATATTATTTTTTCAGCAACTAGTCCATATAACATGAGAAAAACCACTATGATGTAACCAAAAGTAGTACATAATGTTTTTATAGCAAGCAAGTCCTTGTAACATCAAGAGAACCACTTTGATGCAACCAAAAGTATTGTGTACTACTTTTCTAACAACCAAGTCTTTATAACATCAAGAGAACCACATTACTATAACTAAAAGTAATACAAATTTTTTTTTCCAACAAACAATTCTTTGTAACACTACTAGGAAAAGCAAACCCAATTTAGGAAGCATAAGGAGAACTATTATATATTACTTTTCCATCAACATTGACTACTTGGATAGGTAAACAAAACCACTAATTGATGCATCCACTGTTGATTATTATTTTGTGCAATCCTTTGAAACACTACATGTAGCACATTAACATTACCTTATGTTTATTCCATGAGCAAAATAATGATAATTAGATATACTTAGCACTTGCACATGATAGTTTATAGGTCCATGTGACATTTAGAAGACACCCTACCTATTGCAATTTCAAAGGTAAAACAACTTGGGGTATGTAATGAATGTTGTACATGTAGCAATTGATGTTGAAGCAACTTCCATAAGAGACACTTTCATCTCATGTAAATTTTCAAGGCCCATGTCAACTACTAAGTTTTTCATGACATCATTTTCTTCACAAAAGCCCTAGCTTCGCATCCGATCTAGGTGAAAAAATTGTTCACATGTGGAACACTTATTGCTAACCCCTATAAGCTCCCCCAAACAAAATGGATGATACATGTGTTTGTAAGAAGTCACAACAATGTTATAACAATCGAATCCCTACAAGCAAAACCCACAAGGTTTGATAACCAAAAAGGCGGGGTTATCAGAATTGACATGGGCATTGGGATGAATTATGGGTTTTGGCCAAAAGGAATCGCCATTCATTTTCTTCATGCTTTTAAGTTGCTTTTAAATTACTTTTTCTTCAACTTTTAACACCAAAATTTCTCACTTTACCTGAGTGATGGCATCATTTAGCCTTAAGGAATCCAACTCAATGTTTGCTAGCAATGTTTCCCCAAGCACAACTCATTCCATTTTCTCCTCCAACATGCTCCTTTTGACTTCAAGTTGCTTCTGTAGGGCACTTTGTTCAATTTGCAAAGACCCCAACTCATTAAAGGTCTTATTAACAAAACCTTCAACTTCAAGTTTACCTTTAGCAATTGTTGGAGATGTAGCCTTTGCCTTCAATATTTCCATCTGCAAAATAAAAATAAATGGTAAGTTTGAAATGAACAAGCTTAAACTCCTACGTGTTCACATGGCACTAAAACAAAGGAGACCAAATCAAAACAAATAAAGCCAAAACATTTGCATACCTTTTGTTCAAGCACACAGATCTCACACATCAATTTCTTATGCTGACATTCACTTTGGGAAGTGACATTTTGCAAATTTAATGCAGTTGGCCTTCGATCTTCCACATTATATTTCATCCCTACAAGTTTCTCAGATAACTTACTTTTTTTTTCCTCTTCAATTATAATCCTAGTTTTGCACTACTTCAAGAGGTCTTGCACGAAGGCATATACCTCTATCACTCTTGTAATTCTATGGGCGAAACACCATACGTGGACAGATCGATGTTTCTCTATCAAAATTATTAGCCACATTGGGCTGCTCAAAGTTGTGGAATTTATGATCAAATTTGTCAGATCCCTCCCCTCCACCTCTCCCAAAAGAATCTACAAATCTACTTTTCATTATTTTTTCTTCTTTATATTAGCTTTTTCTCGAACTATTAAAGCAACATCCCTAGCCCATTTAGCTTTCTCACCTTTCTCTTGTGCAATTTAACCTTTCACAAACCAAATCGTAAACTTGTTATTTGTCACTTGGTTTGTACCATACACTTTGCAATAAAGCCCAAGTAAATCCTCCTCATTTCTAGGTGAAAATTCAAGTTGGTAGTTTTGAAACCCTTAAATGACGGCCCAAATACTTTTGCTATGTTTGCATCATACATAATATTTGGAGGAAAATTGCCTTAGGGTTGAATCCTTCGCCACTTAGCTTCTTGAATTTCATGAAGTAGTTTTCACTTTGATCCTTGTACGGAACATAATCCCATGGAGGAAACTTAGAATTTGCTTCCCTTTTCACTTTCCTATCCACCTTCGCCATCATAACTTTTCATGTATGCTCTCTCTAAACAAAACAACAAGCTTCTTGAAATCTAAAACCTTCAACAAGTTTCTTGAAACTAAAACCTTCAACTATACTATCACATTTCCAGAAAGAACTTGCGACTAAGCTAAACTTAAACGAACTCAATGGACAATAAGATGGAAAGTCTTCTTGCTAGGGTTTGAAGTCCACAAGTAACCACTTTAGACTTGTGATGGACCAGTCTTGAAACATGTAGTTCAAAGTTTTTGTGTCATCCACATGCACATTGAATTCCATCCATTTTGCATCAAATTCTAAAAAACTTGACATGGGTCTTGACCTAAATTCAAAATTCCTGCCTAGGCATTTTAGTTAATTAACTTTATCCTAGGTTTGCCACATCATTAATATTTCCCTATGATTACTTTATAAGCAAAGGACAAGTAGTTGAAATTGGGTCCTAATACCATGGTTGGACCCAAGATACAAGTAATTAGTTTTAATTCCTTCAAATTTAAATCTCGAAAAATTGAATTCAAAATTTATGCAAGAATTGACTAAAACAAATTACATGAAAATTTGACTTTGTTGGCTTTGATGAATATTTATAAAAACATCATAATGAAATTTATTTGTTAATGATTAATTTGTTTGAACTGTTATTCAACATAATGAAAATTTATTATTATTTTAAGGTAGTAGCGTTGCTGAATTTATTAATAAATTTGGGCAAATTTGAAGCCCATCAAAAGCCCCAAGCATTTCTATCCCTAACTTTTAATGTAAAGGGAAACATTAACTAACCTGCTTGGAAACTTCAATGAGTGTCAATCATATACTCTTGACACCAAGAGTAAGGAAAAAATGTGGGATAAAAATAGAGGCACAAGATGAACAAGATTGGCCACTATGTAATAAGGAGTTCTTGTAATCTTTTTAACCAAATTTTGGGAAAATTGCAAGGCCAAATTTTGATTTTTTCAAATTTTCATTCTTTTGCAAATTTGGGTGAATATGAAACCCATCAAAGTTCAAAATTAGCCCAAGGGATTTCTATATCTCAATCCTTGACTCTTGACACCAAGAGTAGGGAAAAATAATGTGATAAAAACAAAGACACATGATGATCAACAATGGCTACTATGTAGTAGGGAGTTCTTGCAATCTTTTTATTTTCACCAATTGCAAGGCTAAATTTTGGATTTGGGTGTATCACAATTGGGGTACCAAAAAAGAATGACATGTATTTAAAGGATTGTAAAGGACAACTTCGGTTTTTGTTTATCTTACATTATTATAGTTGTGGGTCCAACCACTCTATTAGGAGTTGCACATGCCCCCTTAAACTAATGTTTTATTTTTAAAATCTTTTTGGGATATTTTTAGTATTTATTTCAAAGGAATATTAATTAATTTTTTTTTTAATACTAATGTGTTAAGTTTTTTTTTAATACTAATGTGTTAAGGTGTATATTAAAACGTTTCCAAAAAATGTCATTAAATTTTTTTTCAAATTGTGCTTTTAGTGTCAAAACAACTTTGAACTTCTTTTATGCAACTTTTAAGCAATGTTTACAAGAGGTTAAAAGTCCTTATGTGTATTTTTCACTCATTTATTGATTCCAAATTTTTATGACATATACATAATGTATTCACAATGACATTCAATAAAAATAATTCTATTTATAATTTTATTTTTCTTACAATCCAAAATTCAAAAAATTAAATAGTGGTTACAACTGCTTTTGGTACATGCTAGTATGACTGCACCCTTGTAGTGAATTGTTGTATGCCAATAAATAAAATGATGTCATGTTAAATTAATAAAAAAAATTCAAAATAATTTGGATACTATGTAAATGTCATTTTGAATCTTGTAAGCTAATTATATCAAATGTTTAAACTATATCTATTTTTTAAACAAATAATAAAGAATGGATAAAATCATACAATTGATTTCAAACTTTTTGTACAATAAAAACATGGCCCCTTTTATAAAAGTAGATGTTCATTATATGAACTTGATGTAAAACCAAATTATACAAAAATTTCAAAGTCCTTAAATTTTGAAGGAAAAAGTTGCATGGAAAAGGATTTTAAAAAAACCATTTGATAAAAAAATTGTGTTCAATGGGTTCAAAATGTCTAGTTTGAAGTGTAGGTCACATGTGTAGGAAAACATTTTGTCAAAAAAATGTTTGGTTATCCATTGAAACTCATTTTTGGAATTTCTAGAGATTTTTGCATTTTTGGTTATAAACCAAAATATTCATACACAATTATGTATGAATGTTAAAACTCACCATCGCCACATGAATTATCTTAAATTGGACTATTCAATTTTTCTTATTTAAATTTGTTTCAAATAAATGTTATTTGCAAAAAGTAGCCCCACAAAAGTTCAATTTTTCTTTTTTTAGGAACCCCAACCGTGAATAAGCCCATTTGTGAATTATGTATGTTGTGAAACATTCATTCTTTTGTAAATGAAACTATATAAGCCATTATCACTATATATACTCAAATTCTGACATCAAAGTTTAAGTAATCATTAAACATTTGGACCATATTGCCACCCAAAAAGTTGAAAGTCAGTCATCTAAACCTTGACTCCTTTTAAAAGTGGGACGTTTAATAACCTATTTGGGCATTTTAACATGGGTGCAATTCATTAGTCCCCGTTCATTACTACAAAATGTGGGTGCAATTCATTAATTTTCATTCATTAGACCAGTTCACTCACTACTTTCCAACTAGTCCCCATTTACTAAGACCAGTGAATTCACTCAAAATCTAATGAAATCACTTGGCACACAAGGACACCTTTTGTTGTAGTGCGACTTTTGATCTTATATTTTCGACACCAAGAGTAGTGAAATGTGGGGGAAAAAATAAAGATGGACTAGATTGGAAAAAAATGTAAAACCGTAATTATTGATGGTATGCTTTCAAACATTTAACCTAAATTTTGGATTTTTTCAATTTCTTGGAACAATGCAACTATCCCATAACCATTCTTTGGAAACTATTATGGTTATTAAAACACATATTTGGTAAGGCCAAATGCGTGAAACAAATACTATTATAGTATAAAGAATGGAAGATATTTCCAATGGAAAATATATGAAGGAAACTAGAAAATTCAAATGAAAATGGTGGTGATGAGAAAAGGGAAAGAAAAGAAAAAATGCCATATAAGAAAGTATGTTACAAGAATCAAAACAAGAAAAAATATTTTAATTAGAGCTTTCCACCCAACCTGAAGATTGCACAAAGGCTCATGCTAGAGCAATCCATCCTCGAACTCAATCTAAAGACAACCTATTTCATTCTTGAGCCTTATCATCTATGAACACTCTAATTGCAAAATCATATAAATTAAGAGGATTCCTAACCCTAGGTGGTGAAACGTAAGAAACAAAGACTTGGGCTTGAGCACGTAAGAAACAAAGACTTGGGCTTGAGCTTTAGCATACAAAGGCAATATAAAGTCCTTTGGGGGACTAGAGTTGAAATCTTCTATTGCAAAAAAGGGTAGCATTTTGGAGATACTTCTACATTTCAAAATGAGAACATAACGACTTCAAGGAAGTAAAAATGGAAGAACAAGAAATAACAATAAAAAATAGTAGAGTTAGATTTATTCACAATCCAAAAGTCTTTTAGGTTGCTTATCCACTGGGGAATTTTCATCATCAATGTTAACAACTAGGTGGGTTGCTTCGAGGATAGAAACAACAACTAAAGGTTCAAAAACCATGGTGAAGACATCCACGTTCGGCTCTAAAGCCAAAACATCACGGTGAAAGGCATGGCATGCCTTGATGTTGTTGCCTATAAGAGGAATGAGAATGAAAACCAAAATTAGAAACAAACAAACAAAGCAAGAGCTAGGGAAAGGGGAGGAAACAAACCTATGGATGTGGACAAGTTAACAACAAAAGACCCCACTCTAAAGCACACCTCAATGAGGGCCTAGAAGGTGAGTGGATGGAATTCCTTGGTTGTTTGAAATGGCTTTCTAGTCTTGGACATAGACATGGAGGACATGTCTATCCAATTATAAAGGACATCCTCTTTAGGAACATTGATACCTTTATGTAAGAAGTCCTCAGAAGGAGGGATAAATGAAATGAACTCATTGAAAAGGATGTAGGATTACGAGCCATGACCAAAAGAGTCACCTAACTTAAGAGGGTCTGCAACATTCCACAATAATATTTGAGAAAAGGAAGCTAGGAAATGAATGTAAAGAAGGAAAAAATAAAATGGGAGCCCATACCTTCAAGGAGGGGTCCTCCAAGCTAACAAGTGGGAGAGAATTGATGACTGCCCACTTCATGCAAATTTGAAAATTGTAGTTTTCCAAATAAGATCTGATTTCCTTGAAAACTTGGGGATCATCTAGCTGGAAAAGAAGCACAACCCCATCAACATGCAAAAAAAATTTCGTGAAATAAAAATGGATACTATCCATTCTTCCCTTCATTTGTTCCAAAGGGGGATCTCTAGGGAGCTAGGGGAGACCAAAAAAACATGAATATTCTTCGGGATGTCAACAAGAACAAAGTTCACCTGTTCTTCAGGATTGACTTGCACACTAGAGGGAAGATGTAAGAATCAATAAACAATTGGAATTGGAAACTATCAAAGAAAGTTAAGAAGCATTGAATTGGACTAACCTCATGAATGAATGCAAAGATCTTTTTAAACACCTGCGACCACTTCTTAAAATAAACCTTCTCCCTTGCAATACTTGGCCAAGACAATGGTAATATAGTACAATGCCATCTAGGGGGTCTGCAAAATGGCAATATGAAGGGAGTTGGGCCGAACATGTGTGAAGTGAGGTGGGCATACACTTTCAAAATCTTGGTTCGGCATTCCAAATGGAGAAGAAAAGGGGCCATCGGGCTTTAGGGTAACCTTTTAGGATAATGTCCTTGTACTTTGTTAGCTTTAGGGTAACCTTTTAGGATAATGTCCTTGTACTTTGTGTTTTGGGATTCTTGGCATTGGCGTTTAATTGTCATTACACTTACATAACCTTTTCCCCCCCTTTTGGTTAATTTTAGACCATAGGACATGGCTCAAATGGTCGATGAAATAGAAAAAGACAAAAAAAATTAATTTTAATTTTTGGGTTCAATGGCCCTTCAAGATTTAGGAAGTTTTAAACTCCAAAATTGTTGAAGAAATGGTCATTGCTTTAATGCATTATTTATTAAACAATTCAAATAGAGGACCATTTGAAATCCTCTTAGAAATTAAAAAAATCCAAAAAGGTGAAAAAATGCATTCCTTTTGTGTTCTTAAAACTAGGAAATTAAAATGTGATCATGTTCTTAAAACTTTTCCTTTGAACATTATTCATTAGGAATATTAATTTAAAAAAAAATTCATTTAAGTTTCAAATTCTACATGAGTTGGGTAAACTTCTCATTAAAAAATTAGAATGAAAAGATTTTTTAAAGTGACTCCTACATTGTCTTAAAATTAGATGGGTCAAAAAAATTGGGGTGTGACGTCCTAATGATATCACCCAACAATGTTTTTGCCCCATTTTGATTGAAGGTTCTAGGGAGGTGGTGTTTGTTTTTGTGCATAACAAAAGTTAGTGGATTCCAAGTTCTAATCTTCTCAAACTCATTATGATGGAAGATTAAGGTTAAACCATGGAATTTTGTTTTAGAATGTTTGGGTTGAAGGCATGGGGAACATATGATAAAATCCTTTTGTTATGACCCTAGCCTTGGGCTGGTGACTAAAACAAGGGCATGGAAAAATGTAGGTCGAGAATGCAACCTAGGAGTCACATTCACACTCCTAAGAGTGCAAGGGAGTGTGAGGGAATGACCCCACACACTCCCAAATGGATTCTCACTTTGGGAGTTGGAGTCTCAATGGACTTTCAAACCTTTAAAGAGCGATTTGAGGGGTCAAAACTCATTAGATTGAATATTTCATTATAACATTGGAAAACTCTTGAGATGTAGATGTTTAAAATGGTCTCGCATGATCCATTTGAGTGTTTACAACACAAATTATTGCCAAAAAAAAGGTTGAAAATCAAAGTGTCAATTTGACTCCCAACCATTACAAATATGGAATCGCACTGAATTACGTGTGTGTAGGTAGCATGCCACATATTTTCAGAAAGCTCTTGAGGAGGGACACAAATTTGCTCAGGTCTTAAAAAAACATTACGAGCCTTCAAAGTGGCAAAATACACAATTTCAAGAATTTCAGGACTCTTTACTTGGGAGTTTTAAGAAAAATGACATTTGGGTGTAACCCTCATGGTTAGTCATACAGAATATTATAAGGGGGAAGGTGGTGGCTTCTTGCAAGTCTGAGTTGTGGTGAGTCTTGTGAGTTTGTGTATGCCCATAGTTTGTTTGTGTATCGAAAATGTTTTAATTATGCATTAACCAACTTGTTGTTTGGTTTGTGCAGGTCCATATGAGTAATTGATTCACTTGTCATTTGTTCTAGTCCTCATTTCGGAACTCCAACATACCCTTCTCACTCTTGAAGTGCTATGCGCTAGAGAACGTACCCCAACTCCTTCTTCCAGTATCTTCATTTTCGGATTTGCATTTGAGTCTTTCAAAGAGTTTGGGGGTGCGTCAGCCTAGGGGATTATAAAGCTAGTTTGTGATGGCAACATTGATTTAAGTTTAATATACTTGAATGGCAACAAGCGAAAGGTTTTTCTATTAGGAAGTTTGAATGTTCAATTTGGAAGTGAATATTCATTGTTATAAGACCTTTGATGGGGTTTATGTCTGTACCATGGGAATTTTGTAGTTGTAATTGGGGTTTATTTTTTATTTTTTGAGATTGTAATTAGAACATGGATGAGTTTATGCTTCATTTTAAAAAACTACCAAAATGAGGTTTTGAGAAAATGTTATTCGTGGGTGGTTGCGCCTGCAAGTTAAGGTCATTTGATGGGAAGGGCATAAGTTAATTCCTTTGGTTTTGTCTATATAATGAGGACAATATGAAGATGCTTTCAAGATGTTGATAAATTGCAACAAATTGATCTTCTTTTTTATTCAAACATTTGTATGTCTTGTGTTTCGTGCAATGAGACCATGAAGAAGCTCCAAAGAGAGAATCTGGAGTGATTTGATTATACACATGCCAATAGATTATATAAAGTCAATACTTGTGATTAGACATAATAGGAACATGTTGTAGATAATTGCTGAGGTCACTAATGAAGTTTTCTATTCATGAGTATCAAGTGTGAGAGAGGTGGTTTATTATCCAAAATACTCTTTGAGCATTTGAATTGGTGGAAGAGAGCAATCAGTCCTCTCTTTCTGTTTAGTGAGATAGAGTGGGAGAAAGGAGGATATAAAAAATTTATCCTTTGCCCTTACAACAAAGAGAGAGAGGACAAATTTTTTCCCTCGTATGAATTGTTTTTATCCTTTGCCCTTACAACAAAGAGAGAGAGGACAAATTTTTTCCCTCGTATGAATTGTTGTCCCTTCCAGCATTGTAATCAATATAAGTAGGCAAAAGGAAAGAATTAGAAATAGCCTTATTAGACAATGTTAAATTTCAACTCAAAAAGAAAAAAATGATTTTGGGTGGAATTAATTTTGGGTGGAATCATAAAAAAGGCCTTAAAAACCAGACCCTGCAAAAAGGGGCTTTAAGACCTGTGGGTTGGTTCTAAGGTTGAATCTTGGGTCGTGTAGAGAGACCGGATCAGGTTCTTTTGCAGGTCTAACTCCATGTAGACCCACCATGGCTCAATTCTAAGGCAGGTCTGGTTTCATGTTGGGTTTGATTCTTAGACCCGAATGTGACCAGAAATCTGGACCCAACCACCACTGATACAAACTCTAAAGTGTTTTATAGTTGCTTTTATAAACATATTAAAATGCTGTCCTTCTATTAGTTCAGGGTCTCGGAGTCCAAATTTGTGACGCCCAGGGGTTAGTCTGGTGCTTGAAACTCTAGTGTGTGGAAACTGTTGTGACCTGACCACCCATCTGGGTGCATCTGTGATTTCTCCATTTGCATTGCAGCCTTAAATCTAGAGAATGTGACTGAAACCTGAAATGGGCAATATTCATATTTATGTCGACAGAGAATATCACTGTCAAAAAAATAATGCTGAATTAGAAGAGAGAGGGATGGTGAGCAGTAATTGCTAGGATTATTCTGAGGCTCTGATGTTGTCACAGAATATTGAGTAATTGCCCTTGCATGTGCATTGTCTATGTAGTATGAACTACGAACCTGTAGGTATCTAGCAACCATACTGTCCTGATTTTGGTGGAACTAAGACTGAGGTATTAAAGAGCTGAGCAGATGGTGGGGCCATGCCACAGAATGTGGCTTTCAATTAAATGGGATGTAAATTGATGAACCCTCTAGAACTTTTGGCTCACTCCATTCGTCCTGTGTCAAACTTATTCATCTCCTGACTATTGAGGACTGTGGAACTAGATCGGCAGAGACGATTTGTGCCATCAATTCTAACTATATTGATATCTGTAAATACAAAGCTGATGTTTGCAATCTAAGGTTTGAGGGGTTTCTAAATTGTGTTCTCTCACTATTCAATGACAAGTTCTTTCAAATTTTGATGCAGAATATGTATTAGGTAACTGGGAAGAGCAGCTGGGTTAACTCCTAATCATCATGGAAAAAGGGAAACATAAACTGAAAAGTGGACCAAATTGGTCCATCCTGATGTTTAGGGGTTAACAAATATAGTCAAGGCCCATATGCGCTGAGATTATGTTCAGTAACCTGGCTGCTCTTGCCAATTACCGGACATAATCAAACTTGAACGCACATGCAGTGTGCATCACTGACGTATGATGGGAAATAGTACACAGACAATACAGTGTGGAGCCCATCCGGAAGAAAGCCGTCAACACATGTGAAGATGGGTGGGGTTGCCACTCTCATCCCTGGCCAGCCACTGCAGTGCTACCACGCCACCCAAATCTCCCTGAAAATCAATTGTGACTATAGGCAATTTCAACAGTGGAACAAATAAGTGGCCTGACCTTCGCACCATCTACTGCATGAGTTGGTGGGAAGAAGGAGCCAAGCCTGGTTCAGTTAGAGACTTGAGGGTCCTTTCATGCAGGGCTAACTCAGTTGGAACAGATTTGTAAGAACATGGTGCCGGCCCAGCAATGATAGAATTTCGACAAGGGTCAGTCAGGACTCAGAGCGTCTGATCCATTCTTACAATATGCCTGTTCTACTCTTCGCATTTCCATGTGAACTTGATATGTCCCTTTGGTTGCAGCCAACCTCTAAAGCTTTATATACAAAATAGTATTTTCTATGATTATCAGGTCTGAAAAATGGCATCAGTTGGTTGCCAGTATCATGAGATACCTACTACTAACCTTGTGTCTAAGATCTTGCATCATGGGTTGTTTTCAATCAGCAAATAAGAGTATCATCTGGGTAGTCCTGGTTGAATTCCTTGGTCCACCGACACATCTATTAATCTTTTTGCCAAAACATGAGGGCACAGAGATCATGTACAATTGGACAAAGCTGTGCAATTTTTTTAATCAAAACTTGTACATACTTTACAAGTCTAGACTATGTCCCCACAATTCATGCCTTTGCCATTAGCCAAGGCCAAAAAAATGGTGACCATTCTTGGCAAGCATTGAGGGGAGGCAGCATGCACCTAAGAGGCCCAGTTTTTTTTGTTCTTTTAGGATTGGCTGAAAGAGGGGGTTTGGTGTTCCCATTGTGTTTCAGCCTGTTCCTACCAGGTACCCAATCGTTATTTATTATGCTCAATTTGTTCCTCACGTTCCCAATAAGTTCTCAATGTGTTCCCAGTAGCACCACATTTTATCCCATATGCTTTGCCCAAAGGTTTATTATTGTAACATATTAACTAAGCCAAAGGAGAAGATTTTAAATACATCTATTTTGGGAGTGCCCAAAAATTTGATCACATTTTTATGTGACGGGCCAATTGAAGATGCCCATTGCCTGCAAAACGAAATTTGAACGTTGGGTGTCCCCATAGGTAATGAATGTCAATTACACTACACTATGCTGTTATAAGATTTCCCAAAGAGCATTCCAAATTCTTGGCTGCCACTACACGTCCTAGAAGAGCGTAGCATTTCACTTAACAGATTTATTTGAGGGGGCTATGAGTGTGCTTAAAAAATACTGGACACTGGTGAGGCCATGTCACTTGTCCATATTAGAAGTCTCAAATAATATCTTGAGACCTGAAGCTCCTGCCAAGTTTGCTTCTGAATTTACAGCAAGTTGCAACCAGCCCGACCGCAGTGTTGCTGCGTTCTGTACCTTCTATCTTCAATGCAGGGCGTAATTGGAATCTCTGGGAGTTGTGGAGGGATTTACAGTGGGAGGGTTTTAGGGTTGTTTGCTGAATTTGCTTGGTGCCAATTTTCTTTCTGCAATAGAGGAAGATGAGAGGTATCCCAAAATTTGGCTCAAACTGGCCAAGCAAACATCAATCTACACATTATTTGTGTTCATCCCTATGTCTCATCTGGCTTCATGCAATCGCGATTCTGGTGAAAACCACAACGCTTTGCAACAACTCTTTGCAGTGTCCCTTCTTCCCTAGTACAATTGCTGCAGTGGTGGAAACGTGCAGCTTACGTGTCCTATTGTCCACAGCAGCTTTACTACAGACTCTTAGGGTTAGTTTCAGCATTGTTTTTTCCATGGTGTGAGACAATGGATAGCAAGGTTTGTCCATGTTTTCTGCACTCCAACACAGGGAACAAGTTACAGCAGTATCAGAGCTATGAAACCCTAACCAGCAGGTTCACTGTCTGCTGACCAGCACTTTGAAGCCAGTATCAAGTATCAACAGACAGGCCTGCATGCCTGAATCCACAGACAGAAATGAGACAGTGTGGTGCTGTATCATGTGCAGTTTAATGCCTCCCTCTCTTCAAGCAAATGAACTGAAACTAGACTCCTGTCCATTAGAGTAAGTGTCTGTGAGAAGTCGACAAACTAGAATTCGAACTTCTTCTCAAAATTTATACTATGCAGGGGTATAATCTTATCACGGTTGGTATGCTAGATTCTATCAAAATTTCCAGCAGTCTATCCTACTGTACCCCTAGCTCAATTTCTGCATACCCAGGTGACAGTTATCAGCTGATTTCAAGCTCATGAGCAGAACAGACATGCCCAAACTCAGTGGAATATTTTCTTTTGTGGATGTCTGACTTCTGGGTGTGTTGAAGACAGTAAATATACACATGTTTCGCACAGTGAGTCTCACAGTCCTGACTTCAGTGTCTCTAATATGATATCTGGGTCTGGGAAATACACTTCTGTAAGTCTCTTTGTGACCTGCAGTTGTGGAGGTTTATGAGAGGCCAATAGGTCTGAAGCATCAAAGTGAATCCCTCTGCTGAATTATAGAACTTCATGAGTTGAGAGTAAAATCTTATCAATGAGCATGAACATTATATGGTCGTCATTGGTAATACTTTTACATCACGGTTATGTAACAACCTGGCTACTATTTGGTCCAAGGGGCAAAGTCTTGGGCCTGTGAATGATTTGGTTCAAGAATAGAGTTTACTAAATGTACATTTCCAAATCAATGAAAAATGTGATTTGATGATCAGGTCATAATTTGGCATCTTAAACTTGGGAAGCACAAGCTCAATACTGGCTACCATAGTACCTTTACCATTCCAGCATCTTCTTGCCAAATATATGTATATATAAATTTTTCACTCTGGCAGTAAGAATTTCCTGAAATTCCAGCACTTTCAAAGATTGGGCCACGTATACCTGGAATAAATGAAATGGTCATCTACACTGAGTAGCAACAGAATTTCTGAACTTCTGGCATTGTGAACAGCAAATTTTGAAAAAAAATAAATTATTGCTAGAATGGTAAAGGTACTATGGTATTTGGCTTATGTTAAACCCTCCAACAATTCTGAATAACCAGTGCAACTCCGAAAGCCATGATTATGTTCTCTATACTGTGTTGACCAAATATTATTAGTCAAGATTACAAAAAAAGATTGAAGCAAATGACATCTTGATAATGATTGAGTATGAAACCCAAAATCCAAACACCAAGAAGTTTGATGACTTATGTTGTCAGTTGTGGAAAAGGATGGAGCTGTCCTTCAAGTTGCAAAAGGACTTCCCAAATGTGGTGAAAGGATTGTGAGTTGAACTATCCATAGATGACAGCAAAGAGGGAGGCAAAAAGAGTTTTTGTGTCTAGGAAGGTGCATAGATAAGCATGCCTGGTCTTGTTAAAGTGTTCCAAGGGTTGCAAGTCGAGCTATGCACACGTGAGCAGGAAGGCAAAGAGAGCTTTTGTGTCTCTGAAAAAGCACACACAAAAATCTAGTTCATGTAAAGGTATTCAAAGGCTTGAAGAGTCCAAGGGCATTGGGCATTGGGCAATAAACAGTGGTGTGAGGGAAACATGTCATTTTTTCACTTACTCTTTAGTTAAGAGTGTTGGGTGTACAGACTAGGTGGGGGCCACATAGAAACTGATCCTTAGTACACAATTGCTATTTGAGTTCTTGAACTAAGTAGTGTGAAACTGAGAAAATCATGATCCTATGATTAATAAAATCACAAATCTTAGTCCCAAGACCTGGTTTAGGTTTGACAAAATGAAGAAGATTGTGGAATTCTTGTAGCACATTTTATCTCAAATCCACTACCAAGAAGAATCTTGAATAAAGTGCTACTATGTAGCCTAGTTTGGGTGTTAGTGTAATTTTGCACTCCCAAGCTAGGCATTGGATGTAACTGGAAATGTAATCCATTCATAAGGGGAGAAGGAGTCAGGCAGGTGGGGTACACCTTGAGCCAACATATGATCTCAGGGTTACTCTGAGGGTCATGTCAAAGAAAATGCCATGAATTACCATGTTTGTCCAGCAACTGTCGTGACTCAGAAAAGCGATGAAGATAGATATGAAGCTTAAATTTTTGGCATGACCCTGGGGTCACCCTTGAGTTCATAGGGTGGGGGAAAATGTTCCCCACTTGCCTGACTATTGCCATAAGAACTTTAGGAAACCATCTTTCCACCTAGTAACTAGAGTATACCAATTGAACTCAGCAATTTGCATATTTGCAGAGAATAATGTAAACACTACAAATCAGATTCATACCTAGAAGTTCAATTGGGGTTGTGCCTACCACACATATCCTTTCATTCAACCTGTAAACTCACCCTTAAATTATGTTGCCTTTGAACTGCATTAACCTTCATAAATTTGGTTTAGGGTTTAGGGTTTGATGATCTTTCAAAGGCAACATCAACCCTTAAACCCTAAACCCTAAACCAAATTTAATGATCTTTCATCAACTATTTAAACCCATATCAAACATTGTGTTTGGACTTTCAAGAGCTTCATCTTCTTTGATGTTTATGAAGAAAAATTGCCTTGAGCACAATCTGCCCTACAATAGGCCAAATTCCCTATAGGGTGGAATCTGAGTTTGCCTCAACCATCCATAATTTAGCAGATGAATTATGTGGTCTTGTACAATCCACAATGAACAATGGTCTCACCAGTTTTTGTTTTAATGATTTCAAATAATCATGATGCAAATAATGTAGGACCTGGGAAGAAAACAGAAAGTGCAAGTGGGTATGTGATGACTTGGACTAGATTTGAAATGAAAATGGAATCAAATTTCACAAATACAGAAGTTGATAGGGTATGAAATTTGATCATCAATGTCTAGGATGAAAGAGTCCCCTTGACTGCTGCATTGGCATAGACCTCCTTTGTCAACTTGGAAAATTATTTCTAGCATGATGTATCATATGTTGTGTGGCTCATCTGTAATAATAGTAAAAATAGTTTAAGCACTGGTTTTATTTTGGGGAAATTTTTTGTTGTTTCTTTGGTCAAATTTTTTTTTTTCTAGTGACTGTAAATTGGAATAATTTTGCCTATTTTTTTGGAAAAAATCTCCAAATTCTCTATGTAGCACAAAATTGGGGGGAAAAACCCCTGATCTTAAGTGTGACAAAAAAACATATTTGTTGTTCAGAAATTCACAGTAAGCTCTTAAAAGCTAATGAATTTGCCGCACTGAGCAGTCTGACAGAGTTTGCACGTCTTTGGAACGTGTATTGAATTGTTTTTTTCTGGACCAAAATCCATGACTACACACATGAGGGCCCATATAGGTAGTGAATGAACTTGCTAATATTACGCACTGGATCCTAAACTTGCAGAGCTGATCAAGATTCTTGTCTTTGTGGCCATGAGTTCGGCCACAGTTAAGAAGCAGATCACTAATAATATTAATTAGATACTACTTGTGAAAAATCTAGAAGCCATTGAAACTAGCTGCACACACAGTTACCGAAGTAGACCAGGGCAGCTTATGAAATGCTAGGCAAACAAAGACCAAGTATCTACAACCACAGAGCTCCTGCTTGCTTCAGTTGCGGTACCAGTTTACCGCTGATGTGGGCGGCCATGACGTGATCCAGACCTCCTAACAATTTTCCTCCAACAAACACGGCCGGTACCGGCTGCGAACTCCCCATTAGCCGGATCAGCGCTTTCGCTAGATCAGCTCCCCAGCTGAGCTCGTCCAGCTCATATACCGTCGGGCCGACGCCTAAGTCGCAGAACAAACGTTTCACCACATGGCACATACAACATCCGCTCTGACTGAACACCACCACTGCATTTGCTGCCGCGAGTCTCTGAATTCTATCCATGTCGACCCACGAATCTCGCTGCTCGGCTAGTCTTGTAGTCCTTTCTCAACTGTAGTTGCAGCTTCTGTATTGGTTGCTGATCCGGCTCCACACGAATGTTTGATTTTGGATTGCAACTTCAGCTAGCTAGCCTCCTGTTCAGCTTGTCAATTTAATGGAGCTGGTTTTAGCCTGCCATGATGTAAAAAGAGTCACATTCATGAGTTAAAGAAATGATATGAGTTTTCCAGGCGTCCCTTGAGCAAATTAATTTAGGACTTGATCACAAGCAATGACTTATTTGCATTGTGTCTAACTAGTAGCTGCTACAGATCATTGAACATTATTAGTTAGACACCTGAAGCAAGTGATCACAATATTGTAGTACTTCAATAACATCATGGATGTAATGTTCACAGCGTCTTCAACTTCAAACAACAATGCAAGCACCAAATTCGCTCACCACTTTGTCTACTGCATTCAGCAATTGACTGTGATTTCCATGCAACTCCTCAGCCGAGAATATTAGGGGCCCTCAAGATTTCTCTCACTGATCTCTCCCTGGTTGCAGGCTTGTATGTCCGCCTCTTCGTTTGTATGTTTCTCAGGACTAGACGTGTCTCTTCCGTCTTTGATTCCAACTGCTAGCCTTGTAGGCGTTCTCTCTCTGTGCTTCTCTTTCCAAAACGCTCTTTCAAACGTGGAGTGCGCTTTCGACTACTGAGTGAAAAAGCTACAAGAACGCCACGATTATAAAGGGACGGAGGGAGTAGGATCTGAAGGCACACGTGACAGGCAAACAAACTGCTAGCCCAACCTCCTTCCTGCTGCAGCGCCGGAGACTTGTGTCGGATCCCTGTCGACTCCGCCTCCATCGGCCTCATCAATAGTCAACTGTCACACTCTATCGTCTCTGATCTGCACCACCTCGACCACACTGCACTACTACCACCGTCTACCGCCGCACACCGGCGCCGACTAATTCCCTTCCACCAGCAGATACCAGTAATTGCAGCACACAAGAGTTATATATTACATGCTTAAATTATCAATGCCCCCCAAAAACCACACTCCCATCACGCTCAGAAGCAGGACTTGCCCCCCTAGATGCTCTTGGTTTCTCTGTCCTTGACGGCTTTGCACGGTGGTCGATAGGCCAATTTTGTCCCTCAAAAGAAAAAGAGATCAGAAAGAAAAAAAACAAAACAAAACAAATTATTATGCGAGCAAGTCTGGAGATTGGCCCAATTTTTTTTTAAAACACAACAATCAGTCCAAGTCTTAATTTGTTCAGATTTCCTGACCCCATCTGCAAATGTCTGAAATCTCTATCTGCAAATTTCTGGGTGCAAATTTCTGAATGCAGACTTGGTTGCACAGTCGTTTGTGGAAGGTAGAAAAACGGTGCCTGCCAGGGGGGTGGTGCTGGAGAAGAGCGTGCGGCTACTAATTATGGGGAAATCAAAGGTCTAGGAGCTGTGGATGAAGGGTGTTCAAGTCTGGGATTTTGCCCCTTGGGGGAGGCAAACTCTTTCTTTTCCAGGCAAGGCTGCACATGGGCCTCGAGATTCGCTAGTGCACAGTAGTAGTCAACTTCCAAGCATGTCATGAATGAATTTTAGTGAGCTGCAAGTTTCCTCTCCTTGACGATCACAACAGCCTAATGGAAAGATGTACTTTTATTATTATCGTTTCACAGTCGCCATCTAATCTTAACTCATTAATTGTCCTCGCAATAAAGATCACTCCATCAAACACGACAATCAATGGTTTATTGACTCTGTCTGTTTCTTTACGGAGTCTAGACTTCAGAACAAATGTCAATAGTTTTTCTTTTTTCCTCAATTCGTCCCACAATTTGAGGAATGTTCACCAGCTGTTACCATGAACTGC
>Ga0209208_10004260_pt1 | contig 20381 bp, 21 predicted proteins | sample S1TSphfallax_3_FD_187694 | JGI IMG/M metagenome (GOLD analysis project Ga0209208, IMG submission 187694) | Host-associated microbial communities from peat moss isolated from Minnesota, USA - S1T2_Fd - Sphagnum fallax MG (SPAdes) (version 2) | ecosystem: Host-associated > Plants > Peat moss >...
GGCCCGCTATGCGGAGAAGAACGAAGGCCACTTCGCGCTGGCCAGCCCCAGCTACACCCACTTCACCTCGCCCATCCGGCGCTACCCTGACCTGATTGTGCATCGGCTGGTGCGGGCGCTGCTGCGCCGCGGCGCGGACCCGCGCGGCGGGGCGATTCGCAGCGATGACCCGCAGCCGTGGAGCGGGAAGGGTTCAGGGTCCAGGGCCCAGGGCCCAGCGAGCCGGTCTTCTGGGCCCTGGACCCTGGGCCCTGAACCCTTGTCTGCCGCCGAACTGAACGACATCGCGGTCGAGAGCTCGCAGGCCGAGCGCCGCGCCGCCGATGCCGAGCGCGAGCTGATCGAGTGGAAGAAGATGCGCTTCATGGAGGACAAGATCGGCGACGACTTCCCCGCCGTCATCCTCTCCTGCACCAAGTACGGCTTCTTCGTCGAGCTCGACGGCATGTTCATCGAAGGACTGGTGCCGCTGGGTTCGCTGGTGGGCGACCACTACAGCTTCCGCGACACCGACCGCACCATCGTCGGCGCGCGCACCGGGCATGTGTTCTCGCTGGGGCAGAAGGTGCACGTCCTGCTGGACCGCATCGACCGCCAGCAACGCCGCCTGCAGTTCGCTCTGCTGCCCGGCACCGAGCCCAAGGCCAACACAGGGTCCCTGCGCAGCGGCAAGAGCGCGGCGAAGATGGCGAAGGCGAAAGAGAAGAAGCGCAGCGGCAAGGCGAAGCAGCGGCAGCGAAAGAAGCGTTAGCTGGGAGCTTCTCGCTCTCTCCTATGCCTCCCTACCGTTCGGCATCTCGACCGAAGTGAGGCAGCCGTATCGCCGAACGCAGTGGCGCTCCGGTCGAGATGACACGTGATAGGTAGGCTTTTCATGCCGGACCAGCAGCGCAGTTAGAATACGGATCATGAGAACGCTTCCGCTCCTTGCTCTGCTCCTTTGCGCGCCGCCGGCCTTGCTCGCGCAGGCAGCGCCGCCAACGGAGCCGCCAGCTCTGCCGGCTGCGTGCGCCGCCATCCTCGCCAAGCCGTATACGGTGGCCCTCGATCCCGCCATCAAGCCGGACTGCGACTCCACCGCGCTGTACTACGGCATTGGGCGCGACAAAAGCTTCGTTGCGGCGCGGGAGTGCGCGCTTGTGGAGCGCGCGCAGATGGCCGACAAGGACGTCAGCCTGTTCTCCGGCCCCGGCATCCTCAGCATGGTCTACGCCAACGGCGAGGGCATGCCGCGCAACCTCGATCTGGCGCGCCGCTTCGTATGCGAGAACAAGGAGGCCTCCACGGCGGAGATGGAGGCGCGGCTCGCGCTGCTGGACAAGATCGCGGCCGCACCCGCCCAGGACGCCCACTTCAGTCTCTGCACCACGGCGAGCAGCGGCGTGAGCTGGGGCTGGTGCACCAACCTGCAGCTGCGCCAGAACGATGAGAAGCGCTCACTCGAACTGGGCGCGATCTACGAAAAGCTCTCGCCCGAAGGCGTGGAGGCCTTCAAGAAGCTGCAGAACGCCGAGGGCGTCTACGAGGCCGCGCGCATGGACAAGGAGGTCGATAAGAACGGCCTGGCGCAGTGGGCCTGGATGCTGCAGGAGCAGGACCGCATCCGCGCGCAGTTCGTCGCCGACCTCAAACTCTTCGCCACGCCGGACTACTCGCAGCCCTTCACCCTCGCCACCGTCGACGCGGTGCTCGCCAAGGACTACGCCAACCTGCGCGCCAACAGCGCCAGCCTCTTTCGCGGCACCACGCTCACACTCGCCGGCGTGGACGAGACCCAGGCCGCGTGGCAGAGGTATCGCGACGCCTGGCAGGCCTATGAGAGTGTGGTGAACCCTTCGGTCTCCAGCGAAGCCGTGGCGACGCAGCTGAGCCGCGAGCGCGTGACCCAGCTGCGTAAGCTCAGCACGCCCTAAGGACACCGGAAGCACAGACGGGCATGGTCGGAAGTTGCACATTTTAGGGAACGACATTTGCGCCCCGGAGTTCATTTGCACAGGAATCGGTGGGCCGGCTGGAGTAAACTTGCCGCGTACGAAGCACGCATGTTCAGACCCTGTACGTATTTCCACGCACGCATAGGAGCTACATGAAGATCAGGATTGCGTTCCTTTCTGTCCTCATCGCCGCTGCGGCGGTTGCGCACGCCCAATCCGGGTGCGTGAACTCACCTGAGTGCCCGACCGCGGTGCTGGCAGCAGTCGGCGCTGGGGCGGTCGCAATGGTGCGCCGCTTCCGACGCTAACGCCGTCGCCACTGCATCGCTTCGGCGAGGCCCCGGGCACGTCTATCTTCAGAATCTATTCGCAACAAGAACCGCAACAGAGACTCGCAAAGACCGTAACGTGGAAAGGCCGCCCCGAGGGGCGGCATTTCCACTTCATGCTGCGGCGAGACTTAGCTCTCGTCGCTGTCTTCGCTCTCGTTTTCGGACTGCTTCCACTTGAGCAGGTCGCCGAGGGTGGTCGAGCCGGAGTTCGAGGAGCTCGAGCTGCTGCCCTGGCCCTTGCCGCCTTTGCCCGACTTGCCGGAGGGTGAGGCAGAGCGCTCTTTGTAGCTCTCCACCTCGGCGCGGCTCGCCTCTTCGCCGATCGCCTTGATCGAGAGGCCGACCTTCTTCTCCTCCGCGCTCATCTTGACGATCTTGAACTCGTGCTCGTCGCCGACCTCGAGGTTCACCTGCTTGCCGGTATCGTCGACAGCCTCGGAGACATGGCACAGCCCCTCGACTCCCTCGGCGATCTCGACGAAGGCGCCGAACTGCGCGGTGCGCAGGACCTTGCCCTTGATGACATCGCCCACGCGGTGCTGCGCGAAGAAGGTGTCCCAGACATCCGGCTGCAGCTGCTTGACGCCCAGCGACAGGCGGCGGTTCTCCGGCTCCACGCCGAGCACGATCGCCTTGACCTTCTCGCCCTTCTTCAGTACCTCGGAGGGGTGCTTGATGCGCTTGGTCCAGCTCAGGTTGGAGACGTGCACCAGGCCGTCGATGCCGTCCTCGATCTCGATGAAGGCGCCGAAGTCGGTGAGGTTGCGTACCCGGCCTTCAATGGTGGAGCCGACGGCGTACTTCTCTTCGAGCTGCTCCCAGGGGTTGTCCTGGAGCTGCTTCATGCCCAGCGAGATGCGGCGGTCGGTCGGGTTGACCGAGAGGATGATGGTGTCCACCTCATCGCCCGGCTTGACCATCTTGGACGGGTGCTTCATCCGCTTAGACCAGGTCATCTCGCTGACGTGCACCAGGCCTTCGATGCCCTGCTCCAGCTCGACGAACGAACCGTAATCGGTGACCGAGAGAACACGGCCGCGCACCTGCGCACCCACCGGGTAGCGCTCGATCGCATCCAGCCACGGGTCGGGCGAGAGCTGCTTGAAGCCCAGCGAGACGCGCTGCTTTTCCTTGTCGAACTTCAGAACTTTTACCTGAATTTCATCGCCGACGTTGACCAGGTCGCGCGGATGCGTCAGGCGTCCCCAGCTCATGTCGGTGATGTGCAGCAGGCCGTCGAGCCCGCCCATGTCCACGAACGCGCCGTAGTCGGTCAGGTTCTTCACCACACCGGTAAACACCGCGCCCTCTTCCAGGGTGGAGAGGGTGACCGCCTTCTTGGCGTTCTGCTCCTCTTCCAGAATTTCCTTGCGCGAGATCACCACATTGCCGCGCTTCTTGTTCAGCTTGATGACGCGGACTTCAATCTCGGTGCCGATGTAGGCGTCCAGATTGCGCACCGGGCGCACCTCCACCTGCGAGCCGGGCAGGAACGCCTTGATGCCGATATCGACCGTGAGCCCGCCCTTGACGCGCGAGACCACGATGCCCTTCACCGGGGTCTTGGTGTTGGACGCCTCTTCCAGCGTGTCCCACACCTTGTGGCGCAGCGCCTTCTCATAGCTGACGAGGTAGCCGCCTTCCTTCTCCTCGCGCTCCACCACCACTTCGATGGTGTCGCCCACCGCGAACTTCGGCGCGCCTGTATGGTCCAGCACCTGTTCGATGGGGATCAGCCCCTCGCTCTTCAGCCCAATGTCCACCACCGCGTGCTTGTCGGTGATCTTGACCACGGTGCCGGTGATGACGGCCTCGTCGGCGGTCATGGCCTGCGCGGCGGCGGTCTCGGCGGCCTGCTCGCGGTCGAAGCTCTCGAGCGCCTTCGCAAAGTCCTCGGCGTCATACTCGGGCTCGGCGTGCGTCTCGGCTGCGGGCGTGGCAACGGCCACGGCTTCGTGCGCCGGGGCCGCTTCCGCCGGTGTGGCGGCGGGCGTGTGGTCGGCCGGGGTCGCGGCCGGCTCGGTGGCAGGGGTGTCGTGGATCGCTTCGGCAGCGATGGCTTCGGGGGCGGTCTGTTCCAATGTCGTGTTCAGGGCTGTGCTCTCGGGTGGATAAGGTGGCGATGCTGCGCTTTGCCGTGCTGCGTTTGCTGCTCTACGTGGGACCCAGTTGCCACTTCCGGACACCGGCGATACCCGCTTTCAGGCGGCAGTGAATCCTGCCTCTGCGAAGAGGTCGCAAACTACACGGTGATGTTGGCGGGAGTGGGGTGTTGCATTGATGAAGAGCGGCTGCGACTGGATCCCGCGCGCATACGCCCTGCAACCAGTGTAGCAGTGGCCCTCCGGTGGGTCAACGATAGGCCGCTCTTCCCGGCCTGCTCTGCGCGCTTATTGGCCGCACTGCGCTGCAGTGAAAGAGATACGGACATACGCCGCATGGAAAGCATGACAGTTAGACGCCGCCGGGACCGCGCGAGTTGCGATTATTCTCCGGTCGTCCGCCGCTCCTCCGTGGGCCAGTTTGCCGCCTCGCTGGGTGTGGGCTGCGCTTGCCTGCGCTCCAAGCCCCTATACTCAGAGCGCATGGACCGCCTCTGGACCCCCTGGCGCTACACCTACGTCACCGGCGACGACCGCACGCCGCCCCAGCCCGGCGAGGCAGCGCCGCGCGTTGGCGTGCCCGAGGCCCTGGCTGCGTGGCCCGGCGACCACCATTGCCTCTTCTGCAACATGATCGCCGCCGTGAATCACGCCATGGACCACGGGCTCGACGCGGCCCAGGCCGAGCGCGCCGTGTATGTGCTCGAACGCGGCCCCTCCTGCTTTCTGGTGCTCAACGCCTTTCCCTACAACAGCGGCCACCTGATGGCTGTGCCCTACCGGCACGCCAGCTCGCTGGCCGCGCTGCCCCAGCCCACCGCCGCCGAGCTGATGATGCTGATGCGCCGCGCCGAGCGCGCCCTGCGCGCGGTCTATCGGCCCGCCGGGCTCAACCTCGGGCTCAACCTGGGCCAGGCCGCCGGTGCCGGCGTCGCCGACCACCTGCACATCCACGCGCTGCCGCGCTGGGCCGGCGACACCAACTTCATGACCGTCATCGGCGAGACCCGCATCCTGCCCGAGATGCTGGAGGACGCCTGGCTGCGCCTGCGCGAGGCTCTCGCCCAACTGCCGCGCGAGGCCTAGGCACCCACGCATCGCCTGGCCGCGGGCATGGGCGCATGTAAACGTTATCGCGAGCGCTCCCTTTGGCGTATGCACCGTTTCGGGGCAACTCCCGGGCCAAATGCGTCTCGACCCACATAAATTTGGACATCTTTCTTCTTCCAGCTTCCATCCAATCCACTGAGGCGACCGCCCTTCTCAGCGCAGGCATGGTTCAGACGTCAGACGCAATAGCAACGCGCAAGTAACGGTCGCCGGCCGGCTGGGTTTGCCCGTCGGCCAGGGGCCCCTCGTATGACAGAACGCAACCTGACCCACTGGAACCACCTGCACACGGCTTCCGCCCACGCCCTCCGCCCCGCGGCGGTAACGCTCAGCCTCGACAGCTCTCTCGACAGATCATTGGACGGCTCCGCCGAAATGGCGGCTCATGGCATTGCCGCTCATAGCATTGCGGCGTGGGTCCGGCCGGCGCGCGCTCTGCGGCCCTCCGCGGATGCACTCCGTCAGCCGCAGGATGGCGCTCGTATCGCTGACCCACTCGGCGTTGGATCCAGCCGCACCGCTCCAGCGAAGGCCGTCCGCCGCACCTTCGTCGGCATTGGCGTAGCCCTGGCGGCCGTGCTGACCGGCGGCGACGGCGCCCGGCCGGGGGAGGCCCTGCAGCCCGAGCCCGAGGACGCCTGCCTCACCGGCGGCACACGTTCGCTGAGCCGCCGCGTGCTGGGGCTCAATGTAATCGCGCCCGCTGCGCAGCCGGCGTCCCTACGGCAGCCGGTGCCCCAGCAAGCTGCAACGATACAGACCGATTTGCTCAAGCCGGGCCCGGTCGCGAAGCAGAGCTTCGTCGTGAATCCGGCGTCCGCGCACGAAGCCCAGCACACACACATCGCTTAGTCGGTCTGCGTCTGCTAGTTGTTCTGCGCCTGCGCCCGCCGCGAGCCCGGCACAGGCGTGGCCTCGAAGCTGGTGATGCGCCAGGTGCCGGTGGGCAGCCGCTGGTAGACGCGTGTGTAGCGGTAGGCGCCATGCAGCGCCTGGCCGTCATTGTTGCCCTCCACCTGCACCAGCGATGTCACAATGCCGATCTGGCCGATCAGCTTGATCTTGCGGTCGATCACATCCATCTTGGTAATGACGAACTTCCGGTTGCGCATCCGGTCTAGCTGCTGCGGCTTGGTCACCAGCTCCCCGCTGCCCGTGATGCCCAGATAATCGTCCGAGAGCAGCTTGTCCATCGCCGCCACGTCGCCGGACATCGACGCCTGCTGCCATTGCAGCTCCAGTGCTTCGATCTGCCCGCGCTCCAGATGCTTGTGCGGGTGCTGCACGCGGGCCTGCGCGGCCGGCAGCAGCAGCAAAACCGCCCACGCAACCGCAAGCGGTGGGATGGGCCGCCGGATGAGCGTGCGCCGTGGAAGCGTATGCCGGATATATGCCTGCATGCTCATGAGCGTAACGGATACTAGCCCCGAATCGCGCACGGCGTCAAAAGAAAATTCCCCGTCTCCCGTCGTCGTTCCCACGCGCCCTCCCGTACATTTTGGATGCCTGTCAGACGAATCGGGAAGCCACTGGCGCTATCCGGAAGCCGCCGGCGCTATCCGGAAGCCGCCGGCGCTATCCAGAAGCCGCCGGCGCTATCCGGAAGCCGCCGGCGCTTGACCATGACAGCGACGGGCTACGCCACCGCCTTCAGGTTCTCCATCTGGCGCAGCAGCATCTTCTGGTATAGGCCGCCGACCGCCAGCCGCGCGAAGTGCGCCGACGCGCGGTGGAACTCCACCGCGGCCTCATCGCGGTACTGCTCATAGATCACCACCGTGTCCGGCTCGCTCTCCACCGTGTGCGGCACATAGCTCACGCAGCCCGGCTCGGCGCGCGAGAGCGGCGTCAGCTCACGCAGCACCTCGGCGATCTCCTCGCGGTCCTCGGTCCGGAATGTCATGCGGACGATGAAGCTCACCATGCGGTTACCCTCGACCTCTCCAACTATCCCAGCAGCCTACCCCAGCATTTCCGCGAAGCCCGGCTGCAGCATCGTCTGCACGCGGTCCGGGCCGGTGGAGATCATGCCAATCTTCGCGCCGGACTCGTTCTCGATGAACTCCAGGTACGCCTGCGCCTTTTTGGGCAGCTTGTCGTACTCGGTGATGCCTTCGGTCGAGCTCTTCCACCCCGGCAGCGTCGTATAGACCGGCTGGATGCTCTTGAAGCCGCGCACGTCGGCCGGGATCACATCGGTCACCTTGCCGTCGATCTTGTAGCCGGTGCACACCGGGATCTCGGCGCACTCGTCCATCACATCCATCTTGGTGACAACCAGCCATTCCGTGGAATTGATCATGTTGCTGTAGCGCAGCAGCGGCAGGTCCAGCCAGCCGCAGCGCCGCGGCCGCCCGGTCACCGCGCCGTACTCCTGCCCGCGTGCGCGCAGCAGTTCGCCGGCATGGTCGTCGATCTCGGTGGGGAAGGGCCCCTCGCCCACCCGGGTCACATAGGCCTTGGTGACGCCGATCACCGTGCCGATCCGCGTCGGGCCCACGCCGGTGCCGGTGACCGCGCCGCCCGCGGTCGAGGACGAGCTGGTGACAAACGGATACGTCCCGTGGTCAATGTCCAGCAGCGCCCCCTGCGCGCCCTCAAACAGCACATTCTGCCCCGCCGTGATGGCGTCGTTCAGCAGGACGGCAGTGTCGGCGACGAAGGGCGCGATCTGCTCGGCCGCGCGCGCATAGTCCTCATACATCTGTTTGGGGTCCAGCGGCTCGGTGCCGAACAGCGCATGGGCGATGGTGTTCTTCTCATGGCAGGCGTTGTTGATGTGCGTGCGCAGGATCGACGGGTTCAGCAGGTCGATGACGCGCAGACCGTTGCGGTGGATCTTGTCCTCATAGGCCGGGCCGATGCCGCGCCGCGTCGTGCCGATGGTCTGCCGCCCCGGCGCGGTCTCCGCCGCCAGCTCGATCATGCGGTGGTAGGGCAGGATCACCTGCGCGCGGTTGGAGACGACCAGCTGCCCGTTCGCGCCGCCCTCCACCGGCAACCCGGCGTCGCGCAGCTTCTTCACCTCGGCGAGAAACGCCATGGGGTCCAGCACCACGCCGTTGCCGATGACCCCGCGGCACCCCGGCCGCAGCACGCCGCACGGGATCAGCTGCAGCACGAACTTGCGCCCGTGGATGATGACCGTATGCCCGGCGTTGTGGCCGCCGGCGTAGCGGGCGACGATATCGAACTTCTCGCTGAGGACATCGACGATCTTGCCCTTGCCCTCATCGCCCCACTGGGCACCCAGAATGACGGCGGACGGACGCGACTGCTTGGCTTGGCTCAAGTAAATCTGGCTCCAGGGATGCGGCTCGGGGGGAAGTGCGCGATGGCGGCTCCGCGAAGGGAGCGCCCGCGCCCATGCTTCATCTTATACTGATGCAGTAAGAACACGGAGTCTCCCATGTTGCAGGTTAAAGATGCCGTCAAACGAGCCCGGGAGTATCTTCCTGAGCTAATGTTCGACGGACCAAGACAGATTGCGGATTTGCGTCTAGAAGAGGTGGAGATATCGGAAGATGAGAGATTCTGGGCGGTAACGTTCTCTTATCTGCCCGTGGACTCGACGAGTCCGATTCCCCTTCGACAGTACAAGACGGTCCGTATCAAAGCCATCGATGGCGAATTTGTCGGCGTCCGCAATGGAATGCTGGCCGCCTAAACATGGTGGCCACGCGCACTGCCGTATTGGACACGAACGTCCTCTTATTGTTTTTGGTCGCCAGCGTGGATTTGGCACTCCTCCGATGGAAGCGTGTGTCTCAGTTCTCGTCTCAGGACGCTGCGGTTCTAGGCGGCCTATTAGAGACATTCCGAGAGATTGCAACTACGCCGCATGTGCTTTCGGAAACAGACAATTTTGTCGACCAAGCTCCGACCCACCGCCGACAGGATATGAAAAACGCCCTTGCGCGATTCATTGAAAGTTCTCCTGAGCGATACCGGCCTGCTGAAGAACTTGCGACCCACCAAGAATTTTTCACTCTTGGTCTAACGGACTGCGGTTTGATTGACATTCACGCGGAAGCGGTTGTCATCACGACGGATTTTCACTTAGCGGCCCGCGTCACCGCTATTGGCGGCATAGCAGTTAACTTCCGCGATTATTTGGCAACCTACCGCTGAGTTGCCCCCTACCGCTTCCTCGGCAGGCTCAGGTCGAGGTCGCGCGCCAGCATCTGCTTGGTCAGCACGATGATCTGCCCGGTGTGCAGCTGCACGTGGCCCACCACCTGGAAGATCGCCGCCAGCACCGTCGGCGTGCCCCACGGGCTGCCCGGCTGGGGGTCGATCACTTCGAGCAGCCGCGCCGGCTCCAGCCCCGCGATCACATCGCAGCAGGCGTCCAGCGTGGCCGAAAAGCGCGCCAACGCCTCGTCCGCCGTCACCGAGGCCGTCAGCGTGAACTCCTCGTCGCGCTCGCGCACGTCCGGCTCCCCGGCGATACCATGGATCACCCACTGGCGCAGGTTGCCGGCCAGGTGCAGCAGCAGGTTGGCGACGGAGTTCTCATGCTCGCCGCCGCGCCGCCACATCTGCTCTTCATTCAGCAGCCCGCAGCAGCGCTCGATGTCGTCGGCCGAGAGCCGCAGCCGCTTGCCGGCGAAGGCAAGGAATTCAGCCGCAATCGCCGGCGCGAAGAGTGGGTTGGACGGTGCGCTCATGTTGCTTTCCTCAGAGCACATTCTAAGCTGGCGGTTCTAGCCGCGCGGCAGGCACGACTGTGCTCTAGCTCATGCAGCCGGCTGCGCCCAGCGCCGGCGCAGCCTCGCTAACACTGACGCAACGCCGAACAAGGGGCATCCCACCGCGGCCACCGCCAGCGCCGCCGCCAGCGCCACCGCGGCCTGCGCCCAGAGCCCCCACTGCGAGGTCCGCGGCAGCGACGCCAGGGCCGTCGCCAAACCGGCTGCGCCCAGCCCGAGCAGCCGTGGAACGTAGGCTGCGTCGATGGCTCCGCCTGCGTTGCCAGCTGCGCCGGCCTGCGCGAACAGCTGGCGATTCATCGCGATCAGCGCCGCCGTCTGCAGCGCCTCGGCCGCCAACCAGGTCCACAGAAAGCCCACCACGCCGGCCCAGCGCACCGTTCCGGCCGAGACCGCGACCATCGCGACGTAGCTCAAGAACGTAACCCACGCCAGTGAACTATGCGTGTTGGTGGAGAGCTGGAAGACCTGCTTGTGCTCCTTCAGGCTCACCACCATCGAGACCGCCGCGCACAGCACAAACGGCGTCACCGCGAACAGCGACGCGCCGCCATGCCCCGGCCGCCGCACGATCCACAGCGCGATCAGCGCGGGCGAGGCCATCAGCACGGTCAGGTTGATCAGCGCAATCAGGAAGAACACCACCCGCTCGGACGCCGTATAGAGCTGCCGCAGCGCCGGCCAGTCGCGCCGCCCGAACAGCGCCGTGATCTCCGCGCCCATCGACTGGGTCACCATCGCCAGCAGCTGCCGGCACATCGAGAAGACCGTACGCATCAGCACGAAGCCGCCCACCGCCGCCGGCCCAAGCAGCCGCTGCATCACCAGCAGCGGCGCCTGGTAGGTGAGGAACGTGGACATCTCGATCAGCCCGAAAGCGCCGCTGCCGCGCAGGATCTCCGGCAGCGCCGCGCGGTCCCAGTAGCGCAGCGATGGGAAGAGCTGCGGCGCGCTGCGGCGCAGGTCCAGCAGCACGCCGGCCATGCACAGCATCAGCGCGCCTAGCTGGATCGCCGCCAGCACCGGGAAGCTCAAGTGCAGTGCCACCCCCACCAGCAGTCCCACCGAGCTCACCAGCGACTGCACGTTGTTCCAGTGCGAGCCGCGGTGCGCGCGGTTCACGCCCAGAAAGATGCCGCCGAAGTAGCCGAACGGCACCGTGGCCAGCACCTGCATCGCCAGCAGGTAGAGCGTCCACTGCGCGGCCGAGCGCGGCATGTCCAGCCGCAGCAGCCGGTCGAACGGCACCGCGAACAGCCCCAGCAGCAGCAGCGCGGCCACCCCCAGCGCGGCGCACAGCAGACGCAACGCGGTGGACTGCCGCACCTGCGCGCCGTGGTCCTCGCCGCGCTGCACACGGATGGCGAGGTCCTGGTTCATGTACGTCTGTACGCCGAAGTTCAGCATCCCCAGCGCGGCCACCGCGCCCGAGAGCGCCCCCCACTCCCCAAACCCCGACAGCCCATAGCGCGCGATGAACACCGGCGGCACCACCACCTGCTGGATCACCGACACCAGCCGCCCCGCCAGCAGGGCGCCGAGGTTCTTCAGGATGCGCTGCAATCGACCCATCGCCGCGGAGGTCTCCGTGTCTTCGTGCCTCGGCCCTCCGCAATGCGCCGGGCGAGGCAAAGCTCTCGCGCAAGTCTATCGTGCGATTCGGTTGTGTCTGCACGTTCTATGCTGGTTGGCAATGCCTGAGCTTCCCGAAGTAGAAACCGTTGCCAACGGCGTGCATGACCGCATCCATGGCCGTCGCATCCTCGGCGTCTGGACCAGCGGCAAGCCGCAGACCTTCAAGTCGCCGGAGACGGAGATTGCCGAAACGCTGACCGGCGCGCGCATCACGCGCGTGCACCGCGTGGGCAAGACCATCGTGATGGATGTGCAACAGGGTCCAGGATCCAGGGTCCAGGGTCCAAAGCCAAAGAAATCGCAGTTTCTCATCCACCTGGGCATGACGGGGCGTCTGCTGGTCTCGCAACCGGAGGTTCCGCTGCCGAAGCATACACACGCGGTGCTCTCCCTGGACGATGGGCGCGAGGTGCGCTTTGTCGACCCGCGCCGCTTCGGCAGGTTGTCCATCGCGGGCGAAGACTATCTCGGCCCGGGCGCGGAGCCAACGACGATCTCCGCGGAGGAGTTTGCGGCAGTCTTCAAAGGGCGCAGGCTGGCCATCAAGGCCGCGCTGCTCAACCAGTCCATCCTGCACGGCGTCGGCAACATCTACGCCGATGAGAGCCTGTTCCGCGCCGGCATCCGCCCGCGCCGGCAAGCCGGCCGGCTCACCCGCGCCGAGCTCGGCCGGCTGCATGCGGCGCTGCAGCAGGTGCTGGCCCACGCCATCCGGCTGGGCGGCAGCTCTGTCTCGGACTATGTCGACGCCGACGGCATCCGCGGCTTCTTCCAGCTGGAGCACAAGGTCTACAGCCGCGCCGGGCTGCCCTGCCGCGACTGCGGCGCCACGCTGCGCAAGGTCATCGTCGCCGGGCGCACGACGGTCTATTGCCCGGTGTGCCAGCATTAGCGCCAGCCCGCGAGCTGCGCTACCGCACCGCCGCCTGCTCGGCCGCCACCGCTGCGCCCAGCACCCGCGTCGCCTGGTCGTCGTCCACGATCTCCAGGGCATAGCTCTGCAGCGGGCTCATCTTCACCATCTGGTGCAGGTAGTCCTTGAGCATATTCATGTCCAGGAAGCGCACGTTGTAACCGGTGAGGAAGAACCGCCCGGTGCCGCTGAAGTGGATGGAGCTGGCGGTCGCCGCCGCCAGCGCCTTGTGCCACAGCTTCTTGAAGTCCAGGCAGCGCGGATCCGGCGGGTTGCGGTTGGCCGCGGCGAAGACCTCCTCCGGCTCCATGTCCAGGAAGCGCAGCCGCATCGCGCGGTGGCCCATGATGCCCTCCAGGTGGCCGCGGCCGCCGCAGCCGCAGTAGCGCTCCTTATCGTCCAGCGTCACCACCCCGTGGCCGCCCTCCCACACGCCCTGCTTGAAGGGGTAGGTGCCGTAGCCGATGCCGGTACCGATCGTCCACACCCGGATGAAGCTGTCCAGCTTGCCGTGCACGGAGGCCAGCCCGGCCGCCATCGCATCGGCGTCGTTCACGATGTTCACCTCCGCTGCAATGCCGTGCGCGGTCAGAGCCTCATTCAGCTTGGCCTCCACGCGCACGCCCTTCAGCTGCGGCAGGTTCGGCGCCTCTTCCACCACGCCCTCGCGGATCAGCCCGGGCAGCGCCACACCCACCGCCATCAACTCCGCCTCATGGCCGTGCGCGGCCTGCAGCACCACTTCGCAGATGGCCTGCATCACCGCGTCGGCGGGCATCTCGATCAGCGAGTTCACGTCGTCGGCGTCCATCGCCACATCCGGCGGCGGCGAGCTTATCAGCCTGCCCTGCAGCCGATGGTCCACGATCAGGCCTGCGTAGATGCGCTCGGCCAGGATCACCCCGATCGTCGTCGTCTTCGCCGGCTTCTTCGCTTCGCTCACTGGCATCCTTCCAGTCCCTTCCGTGGGTGCTATTGCGATACTGGCCATTCGGCATTCCCCCTGCAGGCCGGCGAGACCGGTCCGATAGGTCTCAGAAACTAGCTGGCCGCACGCGCCGTCGTCAATGCCCAACGCCACAAAGTTAAAAAATTAAGTTCTATTAACGATTTTCGTGCCCGCCGGCGCTTCCGCTGCGATGCCGCCCTTGCCGCCCCACTGCACCCCAGGAAAATCCCCTAGTCGAGCTTGGACACGCGGTTCAGCCCGTTGAACGCAGCTACCTTATAACACTCCGCCAGCGTCGGGTAGTTGAAGACAGTCTCGACAAAGTAGTCCAGCTTGCCGCCCAGCGCCATTACCGCCTGGCCAATATGCAGCAGCTCGCTGGCGCCCTCGCCGATGATGTGCACGCCCAGCAGCGCATGGGTCTCGCGGTGGAAGATGATCTTCAGCCGCCCGGTCGTATCGCCGCGGATCTGCCCGCGCGCAATCTCGCGGTAGTACGCCACACCTACCTCGTAGGGCACGTCCTCCTCGGTCAGCTGCTCCTCGGTCTTGCCGATAAAGCTGATCTCCGGGATGGTGTAGATGCCGTAGGGATAGAAGCTCGGATTGGAGACGATCGACTCGTCGCCGAAGGCCCGCGCCGCCGCGATCCGGCCCTGCTCCATCGACACCGATGCCAGCGACGGGAAGCCGATCACATCGCCCACCGCGAACACCGTCGGTTGCTTGGTGCGGAAGTCCTTGTCCACCGGGATGCGTCCGCGCGCATCGCTTTCGATGCCCGCATTGGCCAGGGTCAGCTCATCCACGTTGCCCTGCCGGCCCACCGCATACAGCAGCGCGTCCCCCTGCAGCTTCTTCTTCGACTCCAGGTTGGCCACCACCGAGCCATCCGACTCCTCGACGGACTCCACCTCTTCGTTCAGCCGCATGGTCACGCGCGCGTCGCGCAGGTGGTAGCTCAGCGCCTCCACGATCTCCTGGTCGGCGAACTCCAGCAGCCGCGGCCGCCGCTCGATCAGCGTCACCCGCACCCCCAGCGCCGCGAACATGCAGCAGTACTCCACCCCGATCACGCCGCCACCCACGATGATCATCGTCTTCGGCAGCGCCGGGATATCCAGCACCTGGTCTGAGTTCACGATCGACGTGCCGTTGATGAGGACCTTCGGCGAGCTGGCCGGCTTGGTCCCGGTCGCGATCAGCACGTTCTTCGCCTCGTAGATCTCCGCGCCCTTGCTGTTGGTCACCTTGATGTGCGTCGGGTCCACGAAGCTCGCCACCCCCACCAGCATCTCGATGTTGTTGCGCGAGAGCTGCGCTTCGGTCACGTCGATCTCGGTCTTGATGACGTGCTGCACACGAAAGGCCAGGTCGGCCATCGTGATGCGCTCCTTCACCCGGTAGTTCATGCCATAGATGGACTTGTAGTTGTAGCCGGAGAGGTGCAGCACCGCCTCGCGCATGGTCTTCGAGGGGATGGTGCCGGTGTTGATGCAGGCCCCGCCCACCACCTCGCGCATCTCCACCAGCGCCACCTTCTTGCCCATCTTGGCGCCGTAGATCGCGGCACGCTGCCCGGCCGGCCCGGAGCCGATCACAATAAGGTCGTAAACACTTGCCATAGGCGTTCGGTCGCGTCTCCCGGGGCCCGCGTGCGCCGTGCAGCCCGCCTTCCCCGCTGTATTTGGATGTGCCGTTCCCTATCATAGCCCCGTCGCGCGAACTTGCCGCACCGGGCCCTGCGCCCACCTCGATTCCCGCAGAGCTAAACTTTCACAATGCCCGGCAACGCCGCTATGAATTTCACAATGCCCGGCGTCGCCGCTATGCTCCGCTACGCCATCACCACCGCCGACTGCGATGCCGCCGACTGCGCGCGCTGGCGGGCGCTCGGCGTCGATTACGTGCAGCTGCGCGACAAGCGGCTCTCGGCCGGCGAGCTCGCCGGCCACGCCCGGCGCCTGCTCGACCAGCTCGACCCCTCCATCCGCCTGCTCGTCCCCTCCCGCGTCGATGTCGCGCTGGCCACCGGCGTCGCCGGCGTCCACCTCACCGCCCATCCCGAGGAGCTCACCCCAGCCGAGGTCCGCCGCGTCTTCGCGCTCGCCGGAGCCCCGCGGCCCCGCATCAGCATTAGCTGCCACACCCTCGAGGAGGTGCGCCGCGCCCACGCCGCCGCCGCCGACCTCATCCTCTTCGGCCCGGTGTTTGAGAAGCGCGTAGCGGGCGAGCGCGTCGCCCCGGGCCTGGGCCTGGCCGCACTCGAAGCCGCGTGCAGCGCTGCGCAGGACACGCCGGTGCTCGCCCTCGGTGGCATCACGCACGCCAACATCGCTGCCTGCCTCGCCGCAGGAGCTGGCGGCATCGCCGCCATCCGCCTGTTCGCGGCATCCCTCCAACATTCCCCATAGGTAAAGAATGCTATCCTTACGTAAGGAATGGAGGTAAGGAATGGCGACGACAGACGCACAATTGACACGCGCAGAAAGCCCCGCCGATGTGCCCTTGCACGAAAAAAAAGAGCTGGCCAAGAGCAAGATCAGCAGCAAGGGCCAGATCACCTTGCCTATCGAGGTCCGCAAGCGCCTCGGCGTCAAAGAGGGCGAAAGCGTGAAGTTCGTCGTCGACAAGGAAGGCCGTACGGTCGTTCTGCCGGTACGTGAGGGGGAAAACCCTTTCCTGAAGTGGATTGGTGTCGCGCCCATCCCCGGCTATGACAGTGCTGTCGACTGGGTTCGCGATATGCGTGACGACGACTATGAAGCCGAGCAGACGCGCCTGCGCAGGCAAGCGGCTAAGAAGGGCAAGCCGCTGGCCGCATGAAAACCGCGCTCGACACAAACATCCTCTCTGCCATTTGGATGGCCGAGCCCTCGGCGCACAGGGTAGCCGCCGCGATGGAAGCAGCGAAGAATGCGGGCTCGCTCATTTTGTCACCGCCCGCCTATGCCGAGTCTTTGGCCAACCCGTCCTATTCCTTGGACCAAATTCACGATTTTCTCCAAGAGGCTGAGATCGCCCTTGACCTACCGCTTTTTAATACCGTCTGGACGGAAGCCGGTCTCCGCTACTCTGAATATGCCGTAAGTCGTCGAAAAGCTGCCGGGGAGCAACCTCGCCGTATCCTCGCCGACTTCCTAATCGGCGCCCACGCCCTGCTGCAGGCCGACCGCCTGATGACGCTCGATACTCGCTACTACCGCCAATACTTTCCCGATCTCCCTCTTTACCCACTCGGGGAATAGCCGCGGGTACCACCGTTGCGGCGTTCATTGACGCGCACCCGCGCAGGTCCTAGGCTTAACCCATGCTCATCACCCCCGCCCAACTCGTCGACGAACCCCTCCCGCTCGACGAAAGCCTCCCCGCGGGCGCGATCGACTACGCGCCGGACATCCAGCAGGTCGGCACGCTGAAGGTGACCGGGCAGGCCGAACTGCTGCTCGAACACCGCCACGACGAGCGCCGCAGCCTGGGCGTGGTGCAGGACATCCGCCTGCGCGCCCATGCCGAAGGCCACTTCACCCAGCTGTGCGCCCGGTGCCTGGAGCCCGTCGCCGTGCCGCTGACCACCAGCTTCGACCTCATCTTCCGCCCCGTGGCCGCCGACGCCGACGCCCGCGAACGCTCTATCTCCGAAGATGAGACCGAAATCGGGTATTATGAAGAGAGCGGCCTGCTGCTGGAGGACGCCGTGCGTGAGCAGGTGCTGTTGACCCTGCCGAGCCGGAGCCTCTGCCAAGCGGACTGTAAGGGCCTGTGCCCGCACTGCGGCGTCGATCGCAACCGCGTCCACTGCGAATGCGTAGAAAAACCCGTCGATCCCCGGCTGGCTGTGCTGGCCGGTCTCGCCGTGCCAGCCGTACCCGCCAAGGCCTGACCGCCCGCAGCGCCCACCACTTTTCCGGCCAACAGCCCCCGCGCTCACGGCCCACGAGGTTTTACCATGCCGAATCCCAAGCGCCGCCACTCCAAGCAGCGCACCGCCAAGCGCCGCAGCCACGACTTCCTGACCCCCACCGGCGTCTCCACCTGCCCCAACTGCAAGGAGCCCAAGCTCCCCCACCGCGCCTGCAAGGCATGCGGCGAGTACAAGGGCAACGCCGTGGTGGCCGTCAAGGACGCAGCGTAATTTCAACCCCCTCTCTATGATGGCGCAGCTCTAGATGCCAACCGACATCGTCCTCGATGCCATGGGGTCGGATAAGGCCCCCGAGCCGGAGATTCGCGGTGCCATCCTGGCCTGCCGCCATCTGGACGTACGCGTCCACCTGGTCGGGCCGGAGGACCTGCTGCGTCCGCGCCTGCGCGAGGGGCTGCGCCTGCACTCCGGCGCGCACCTGGGCAAGCCGGCGCGCCTGCCCATCTTTATCGTCCCCGCCAGCGAGTGGATCACCATGGGCGATAAGGCCGCGCAGGCCGTCCGCAGCAAGCGCGACTCCTCCATGCGCGTGGGCCTGCGCATGGTGCGCGAGGGCCGCGCCCACGGCTTCTTCACCGCCGGCAACACCGGCGCCGCCATGGCCACGGCCAAGATGGTGCTGGGCTCGCTGGCGGGCGTCGACCGCCCCGCGCTGGCCACCATGCTACCCACCACCACCGGCCACCCCTGCGTTCTGCTCGACGTCGGCGCCAACGTGGACTCCGACCCCGAAAACCTCATCCAGTTCGCCGTGATGGGCCACACCTACGCGCGCAACGTGCTGCGCATCGCCAACCCGCGCGTCGGCCTGCTTTCTATCGGCGAGGAGGACTCGAAGGGCAACGCACTCACCCGCGACACGCTGCCGCTGCTGCGCGAGCTCGCCGCGCGGATGCCGCTGAACCTGCTCGGAAACGTCGAAGGCCGCGACCTCTACAACGGCCGCGCCGACGTCATCGTCTGCGACGGCTTTACCGGCAACGTCGCCCTCAAGACCAGCGAGGGCCTGGCCAAGCTGGTCCGCGTGTCGCTCAGAGAGAGCCTCAAATCCACCGTGACCTCACAGGTGGGCGCGCTGCTCTCGCAGAAGGCCTTCGCCGCCTTCAAGAAGCGGCTCGATTACTCCGAGTACGGCGGCGCGCCGTTGCTGGGCGTGCGCGGCGTCGCCATCGTCGGCCACGGCTCCTCCAATGAGCGCGCTATCCTCAACGGCATCCGCGTCGCCGCCGAGTTCGCCGAGGCCGAGGTCAACACCGCCATCGAAGCCGCACTGGCCGCCCGCTAAGCTCCACAGGACTACTGGCAAACTGGACTACTGATATCTGAGAACTCAGAACTGAAACCCAGCTACAATCGCCCCACGCATTCCTAGCCTTTCAGAGGGTCCCGCCCATGGCTTCCAACAAGTTTCTCGATCCCCCGCCCGCCGCCAGCCGCGACAAAGCCAGCTTCGAGCTGCTGCGCGTCTGGGTGGCCGAGCAGGGCCAGCACGTCAGCCTGCGCCCCGGAACCTGGGAGGACCCCTTCGCCTGGGGCATCGTGCTCGCCGACCTCGCCCGCCACATCGTCCACGCCGAGCTGCTGCAGAAGCCCGAGCTCGACGCCACCGCCTTCCTTGAGCGCCTGCTCGAAGGCTTTCAGGCGGAGATAGACTCGCCCACCGACGAGCCCGAAGGCGAGATCAAGCAATGACCGTTGTCAGCGCTCAGTTATGAGTTCGCAGTCAAAGGCCATTGCCGAGATGAGATATCACAACTGAAGAACTATTAACTGGGAACTCCTACATCACCCGCGCCACGCGCTCCAGCTCTGCCTGGATGTGCTCGGCCGTGCAGCCGGCACCCTCAATCCGCGAGGCCGCCGTGCGCGCCTCATGCGGGGAGATGCCGTAGCCCCTGCCGCTCAGGAAGTTGGTCACGATCTGCGCGGCCTGGAAGGAGTCCACGCCGCTCTGCAGCAGCTCATGGCGCAGCGTCAGCAGGTCGCTCGGGGTGAACCGCTCCACATACGCGCGGTCGTCGCGCACCTCGGGTGCCGCTGAGGCCCGGTCATCGGCATCGAGAATATCGCTCATGATCCAGCCTCCCTTAGCCTTGGCTGCCGGCTGCGCCTGCGTACAGGCGATTGTTGGTTAGAAGTGCATTCTCAAGATGAGGTTGCAAACATTCCTCGGAAAGGCAGAAAACGGCGCCAACTGTGGTTCCAATTTTGTACCGGCGCCGCAGGCCGGGGGCCGCGACGCGGTCGCCGCGGCTGCGAAACATACGCCACGCGCGCTATCCTCTTTCTATGTCGTCTCCCACCGCCGTTTCGCCGAGCGTTGCCCGAATTCTGGACGGAGTCGCCATCGCCGCGGCCATCAAGGCCGAGGTGGCCCTCGAGGTGTCCGCCGCGCGTGCCCACGGCTACACTCCGGGGCTCGCTGTACTGCTGGTCGGCGAGGTGCCCGCCTCGCAGATCTACGTGCGCAGCAAAGTGAAGACCTGCGCCGAGCTCGGCATCGTCTCCGAGATGCTCACGCCGCCGGCCAGCGCGACCACCGAGGAGCTGCTCGCGACGGTCGCCGCGCTCAACGCCCGCGAGGACATCGACGGCATCCTCATCCAGCTCCCGCTGCCCTCCCATGTCGACACCGCACGACTGCTGGAGGCAGTCCATCCCGCCAAAGACGTCGACGGCTTTCACCCAATTAATGCCGGCCGGCTGCTCAGCGGAGCTCCCCGCGCGCAGCTGCTCGCGCCCTGCACCCCCGCCGGCATCCTCGAGGTG
>Ga0209208_10004262_pt1 | contig 20375 bp, 18 predicted proteins | sample S1TSphfallax_3_FD_187694 | JGI IMG/M metagenome (GOLD analysis project Ga0209208, IMG submission 187694) | Host-associated microbial communities from peat moss isolated from Minnesota, USA - S1T2_Fd - Sphagnum fallax MG (SPAdes) (version 2) | ecosystem: Host-associated > Plants > Peat moss >...
TTGACACAAAATGCAAGAAGAATTAAAGTTGGGAGTAATTATTAGAAAGAAAAAAAAAACATTGAGTATGGGAGATGAAAAACAAGAACATGACAATTTCAAAGAAATATAACAAACACAAACCCTTTAATTATACATAGGATAAGTACCCACTTCAACAAATGTGTGAAAAAAAGAATTGACTATCACTTGTGATTTGTGAAAAGAGTATGAGACAAACAGGGACATGCACGAAAAATCGTAGGAGAAGAAACTTAGTTTTTATTTTGTTACATCTTTTTGGAATTTGTACAAGTAAATATTTTTTGGTGGAAGTTTTGGATCTTCCTTCTAATGTTTTATGATTACGTACCCAAATTTTTTTGAAATTAAAGAAACTATCAATTTTGGTTTTTTGAATTTCTTAATATCAATTTTTTTTTATCAAATCTAGTTTTTTGAATTTTTTTGAGATTAAATAACCTATCAATTCCAAATTTTAAAACCTTCCTAGTTCCTAATTGGGTTGGTTATCCAATGTTAAGGAACATGCAATTATATGCAATGGTTTTTAAATCTAAACAACTTGACCTTATATTATATGCATATTGTTAATTTAATTCATATGTTAGTAAGTAGTAAATAGGTCTAGATAGACCTCATAAAAAGGCAAGTAGGGAGGTAGGTGGTAGTTTAACCTACTTAACCTAACCTAGCTTTTTTAGGCCTCTAAGTGTGCGCATAGGTTACAGATGGAAGGAATTGAACATGTCACCCCCATAATGATAAATCAAGTCCTTGCCAATATATTATATTGTCAAAATTTTGTCGAGTTTTTAGTTCACATGTTCATTTCACATCGTGACTTATGTAAGTAAAAAAGTTAAATAATTAATACGTAGGTTGGTAGGTAGGTTATATGATGGAGGATAGGTAAAAAAAAAAGATAGGTAGGTTGTATAATGGTAGGTAGGTAAATGGGTAGGTATGGAAGAAATAAAAGGACATAGGAATTGAATAGGTAGTTAGGTAAGTGTGTAGGTAGGTAGTAGGTAGGTGGGAGGTAGATAGGTACGTAGGTAAGTAGGAAACAAGTGATAGGTCAAAGGGTAGTTGGGAAGGTAGTTGTAGCTAAATAGGTAGGTATATAGACCTAGATTACCTACCTAGCCTACATAATAACTAGTTCAGTTTATGGGTGTTAACAACTCCCCACTTAACCTATTGATGACAATTTATATGTTTACAATTTGTTGCAATAATTGTTTTTAAATTTTTTGATTAATCTTTATGTGTAACTAATTGATTTGCAAGATTTTACACAACTTGAAACCAAATGGGATTTAGGAAATTAGAACATATCTCATCAATTTAAAACTTCCAAAATTCAAAATGCCATTTCATTTTTGTTTGCTCAAATGTTCTAGTCATGCATAGCTTGAGTTTGTGATAATTTAATCAAAAATCAAAATTAAAACAACTTCACAAAACATGAAATTTAGTTTCAAAACTCATTAGTTATCTAGAATGATTCCACATCAATTAAAGTTAATTTTAAAATTAGATCAATGATTGCAACATGTATTTTTTTTTTCACACTCATTTAATTACTATAGTGGATTTTTCAATTCAGAAACCCAATAATGGTGTATGTTTTGAATATGTGGACAATTAATTTTTTATTAAAATATTTTCTTCTATTTATATTACATTCATGCACATGTGTGGATTTCCTTTGAGGAAAAAAAAATTCAATTGAATGCTCAATTTTTTGTAATTGAATCCAACAAGTGAAAGCACACAAAACCCCCTTGAAATTATAATCACATGTATATTTTTTTGCAACTAATTTTTTTTGGTAATGTATGGACATCACATCTTGGATTATTTTTGTTTGTTTAAAGTATATTTCATTTAATCAATTATTTTGAAAAATTCAACAAACATTGAAAATTTTGAATGTATGGAGTATATTTGTGACAAAATAATACCTATCACAAAATTTGAAAATTTTAATATATATTTCAAAACTAGAGTTGTGTGTGGAATTTTTGGGTGGATTTTTTTATGGTGTATGATTTTGATGAATATCAATTAAATCTAGGAAAATCTAGAAATTTAATGTTTTGGACTGTAATTCCATTCAAAAAATGTGTTTTTTTACATTTATTTAGTAATGAATGCATAATAATATTTCTTTTTTTTTTAAAAACCACTATCATATCAAAGAGGAGGAGATTTTATAAATGGGGATTGCATTAACTTTTTAATTTGCTTTTGTTTGATAACGTTTCACTAACCATAAACATGAGGTTTTATGGCTGCTAAAAAACTATAAATTATATATTCTATGTATATTGATTTTATCCAATCCTCTTCATCTAACCGTTGGATCAAAATTAATTATGAATTCCAAAATGTTATTATGAGAATTCTAATTTTTTTTACTTATGTTTAAAATACCCAAAGGATACCATTAAGATTTTAGTTTACTACGTATTATGATATTTGTTATACATCACTTTTTTTGAACAAAAGTGGTTCACCTTTAATGTATTTTCATTTAGCAATAAATTTTTTTAATCAACACATGTAATATTTTTTTATGGTGAAGTTTACACCATGAATCACCATTATTAAACTTTTCAATAAAAAAAATAGTTCATTAACATAAAATAACATTTGTCCAAATTTAAAGATTGAAATTTGCACATTAGAGAAAATTGGAGGACATTTAAGATCAAATTTAATGATTTATGTGTGAGTATTTATCTAGTGGTTAATATACCATACTTTCGTAAACGGGTGCAAACACTCAATCATGAGTTCCATTTGCCCCATTAGGACCATGCTTGTTTGGAAGAATATTTTTGAAATATTTTTGAATTTAAAAAAAACATTAAAGGATATTTAAATTTTTTTATACTATTATGTTAAAATTTATTGAAATTTACCAAAATAGGTATGTAGGTATTAAAATTTTCTAAAAAAACTAGGTATGAATCATCTTACATTACAAAAATTATGGTTATAATTATTTTTTCAAAAACAAATTGAATATTTTTAATTCATTAAATTGATTAAAAATTTCAAGTTTCAATATATTGAAACATAAGATTGTATGAAAAAAAAAATTTATTTGTAGTCCTATTTTTAAAAAAATAATTAGATACACAAAATGAAGTTGGGGTTTCAATTACTTTGGCATATATTAACAAAACTACAACCATCATTCATTTTTTGGTGAATCTTGCATCCATTATGAAAAGAACTACAAAGTGATTACCCCCCAAGGGACAATTGTAAAAGATTTGAAAACAAGCGAAGTTGAAAAAATAACCATTAGCCACATACTTTTGGAATTATTTTGTTAGCCTCCTAATTTTGAAAGTAGTTTGGTTTCAATGATAATTACAACCTTGGAGGCGGTGAACACCCAAATAAACTAGGTTGTAAATGTAGTTGCAACTTTGTAAGTGCCATACAAAAGGCAAATGTAGCCCAAAAAAAAACCTTATTCCAAGACATGGTTAAAAGGCAAGATATTGTTTTAAATGATTAAGAAGTGAAGACCCCTATGGCGTCAAAAGTTTTGTTTGCATTTAAACATATTTGGAAATTAGTTTGAATTGTTTGATTGTACCAAGATCCAAGGCCTTACAATATTGTTTATCATTAACATATTATTGAAACAATCCATTATTTTTGGAAGCAAGGATTACTATTGGATGATTACTCTTGAATGCCTCAACAAGTTTGAAGGCAAAAGGTTTAGCAACCTTCAAACCTTGTTTCATAGAAAGTTTAGTAAGCTCAAAAATTTGAATTATTTTTAGATATTTGGTGTGTGGAAAATTCACTAGTTTTTGAATCTTGGCAAAAAGCTTTGGAAGCATATGTAAAAGCTTGACAAGGCGCTTTGGTTATTTTTTATGCTTGACATTAGGAAAATCAAATAACCATCAAAACATTTATGAATAGTTTACTTATAAAAAACACTTCAGAATCTGGGAAGCATGGGGGACACTAATATAAAAAAGTAGAAAATATGTGAGTAAAAATATAAGGTGCAATATATTGGTTGTTGGGTAAAAATTATAAGTTACTTAGTTTAAAAATAGAGTACATTTTATTCAAATAATCAAATTAATTATCATATAAGATTTGTAATAATCTGAAATAATGGATTATAATTAATATAAGGTGGTTTTAATATGTATATATTAGAAAATTAGATAATAATAGGGTGATAAAAAATAGGTTAGACAATTATCTAGTAACCCCCCCTAAAAATGGTCGTTTGATGCATATAGATCCCAAACTTTACATTAAGTGGGAAGGCAACTTTGTAATGAAAAATAGTTCCAACAACCTCATAGAAATTAACATTTTAATTCATTATTTACTTGAAAATTAGTTGGGAGGCATCACTTTGAAAGACATTTGCAAGATGTGAAATTTCCAAAATTTTATGCACAATTAATTCTTTTCCTGAAATATGGATTGCCTTTTAAAATAATATTTTGATATTTGGAAAGGTTTTTCTTTAGAGGGAGATAGTAGTTATGTTTGGGAATGTTGTATTGAAAGTAATGAGCATCAAATTGAACTAGTACATATGTCAAATGGTTGCACCATAGTTTTGAGTTAAAAGTTTTTTATGATGAAGACGTCAATTTTCAAGTAAATAATTTACACATTTGTAAAAAAAATTAATAAAAAAATATCTAGTTATTTTTTGCAATGATTGAAAAAAATTTGTATCAATTTTATTTACATGCTTCCATGAAATATTGGATTATTTAGTTTTAGATTTTGAAAGAGTCTAGGCTAAATTGTAAAATATTTGGAAAATCAAAAGGTTTATTTGAATACGAATGCAATGTGTGATTGAAGAAAATAATGTCAATTTCATAATCTCATGAATGAACATAAAAGATTCAATGTTTAAGCTTTATATATGTTTGATTTGACTATAACAACAATTGGACACATGATTCATTCAAATTGGTAAAAACTGTTGTTTTGAAGGTATATACTTATACATAGTTTGCAAGGTTACAATCATCATCACTACTAATGCGAAGCAAACATGGAGCCCAAAATATGCATAACATGGACATGAAAATGTACATGTTAATTTGTGTTTTTATGCCCATGAAGGTGGGTAGGAAAAAGGAGGGAGTTATGTAGATTTGGAAGAGGTAAGTATGAATATTTTTATCACATGCATAGATATAGTCATACGTTCACACTGACAAATCATTTCGACCATATACTGCGTTCACACTGACAAACTATTAGAACCGTATAGTGCTTTCACACTAAGGAATATTATTAACGCTATAGTACGCTTTCACACGCGTGCAGGCGTTTCGCAGGCGCGCTGTGCTCCAATTGCAGAGTTGTTGTGACGATGAAGAAAGCTTAGAGGCTTGCTGGGAAGAATCGCAGAGGATTTTGTTGAAAGTGTTTTCTCTTGTGTGCGATCAAGCTATGATGCCAAGCACTTGAGAAGAATCACACAGTTGGAAACTCAGTTTGTGTCAATTTTTTAAGAAGCAAAGGAAGCATAAGAAGGAGTAGCAGCAGCAGCAGCAGCAGCAGGAGGAAGAGTAGCCAGAGGTAGCAAGATGGCGTTACGAGGGGTGAAGGTCACTGAGGAAGTGTGGCTCACATGTCTCACACATGCTCTCTCGACGGAGACCGAAGAAATCATGGGACTTCTTCTCGGTGATATTCAGGTTTGCGGAAGAAGAGTGCTCGCCTTGTTTTTGCTTCATTGTCGTTGTCTTCTTCCAGCAGTTTGCATTTCAAGTGTTTGAACAAGGCTTTTCAAAGCTCATTACAGATGTATGTTGCGTGTGTTCACGGAATTCAAGGTTACAAGGCCTCTGGTACTTTTTTTTGCCCCCTGTGGACTCTGGGTTAGCGTTTTGATGTTCAGGTTTGCCGGTAGATTTGTTGCTCTAGTTCATCTTCCCATTGAAGCCTGATTTTTAGGGTTTGGAGCTCACTACCTGTAGCATATCTATTCACCAAAATACTTCATCCTCGCATTGAATTTCGATTTTTAGGGTTTGGAGCTCACTATCTGTTGCGTCTGTTCACGAAAATACTCGGGGGGAGGATCTTCATCAATCGGTATTTTTGATTCAATGAGTAGGGTTTGACGTCAGGCACTAACTAGGTCTGGACTGGTTTGATGATAATCAACATAGTCATTGTGTTGAAGAGTTGCTCTAGTTCATCTTCCCATTGAATTTCGATTTGTAGGGTTTGGAGCTCACCATCTACTGCATCTGTTCATGAAATTTCTAGGGGGAGTAGAGGATTATCATCAATCAGTATTTGTTATTCAGTGAGTAGGGTTTGACATCAGGCACTAACTAGGTTTGGACTGGTTTGATGATAATCAACATAGTCATTCTGTGGAAGAGTTGCTCTAGTTCATCTTCCCATGGAATTTTCGATTTTTAGGGTTAGTAGCTCACTATCTGTTGCATCTATTCAGAAAAGTACTATGCTGGAGTAGAGGATCATCATCAATCAGTATTTGTTATTCAGTGAGTTGGGTTGTGACATCAAGCACTAGCTAGGCCTGGACTGATTTGATGAAAATCAACATAGTCATTGTGCAGAAGAGTTCAATTCTGCACAATTCATCTTCCCATTGGATTTCGATTTTTAGGGTTTGCAGTTCACTATCTGTTGGAGCTGTTCACAAAAAGACGATGGGGGAATAGAGGGTCATCACCAATCAGTATTTGTTTTTCAGTCTGTAGGGTTTGACATCAACCACTATCTTGGTCTGGACTGGTTTGACGAGAATCAAACATAGTCATTGTGGAGTCTTTTCTCAGGAATCCAAGTTTTCTGGGCTTTGGAACTCACAGTGTTGGATCTGAGCTTTGTGGTTGAGACTGTGAAGTAATGTGTGTTTAGCTGTTATCATGGTGTTGCCACGAAATTTCTATGCTCTTTGATCTGTGTCTGGATCTCCATGTGTTCTTGTATGTTGTGGTAGTTGTGTATCATCCTGTGTGATGCCCACTGTCAGAGCTCTACCTTGGGTATTAATGCTTGTGCATACTATAATGTTTGTCTCTCTTTACTGCTCTGCAGTTCACAGGTATTCAGATTGTTAATGCATGCACCAGAATTTATTTTCTTCTTGATAATGTGAAATTCCCCCAGCATGAAATTGAGTTGTTTTGTAATAGTATGCAAGCAATGGGGCAGCAACGGCATTGGTGTGGGGAGCTGCACCACAAACACGCTCAGATCGTCGTAAAGACCGTGTTGAAACAAACCCGGAGCAACTTGCTGCTGCTTCTGCACAAGCAGAGATATCCATTTTCCATTCCCCAAAATTTGCTTCCTTTACTTGTAAAGAATATATGTAGGATTGCACCTGAATTTGGACTGCAAGTTGTATTCAGAGAAGTACAAAGGGTATGACACTTAACTTCTTTGAACAGAATGACAGCTACAACAGGTAGGATAACAAGAGTGATTGGGTGGTACCATTCACATCCTCACATCACGGTCATGCCATCTCATGTGGGTAAGCGAATAATAAGAATATATGTCCATTGGCTTGTGGTTTTTGTTGAAGGCAGAGGTATCATCTAGTGGAGCAACATTAGACTGACTCCTTTTGCCCCTCATTTTGAACTCTAAACCCGAAACTGTTGTTGGTGTTACAGATGTGCGGACTCAGGGCATGTACCAGTTGTTGGATCCTGGTTTTGTGGGGCTCATCTTCTCCTGCTTCAGTGAAGATGCTGGCAAGGTTCAGACCAACACTTAGGCCCTGAATCCTGCTCATTTAGTAGCTTATGCCAACGTTCTTTTGCTGATTTGTGCATTTGCTTTATGAGAACAGGTTGGAAGGATACAGGCAATAGCCTTCCAATCGCAAGATGGAAGACGCAAGACTGCAATGCCTGCTTGGGGACCTATCCGCATGGAACCAATGGTGACAGTTGCTGAATCTCTAGGAGCAAATGGCGGGGCAGCTTCTGCATCTGATGATGTTGATGTTGAGATTCTGAACTCAATGGTGCCTTCAAAGGTAGCTGTGATTTAGAATCAGTGCACATCAGGAATTCTTAAGTATAAGTTCCCTGATGGAGGAGTTGCAATGGTCAGGTCTGTGAAGTAGTGGCAGACTTTTGATAGTATTAAGCTTTGTGATTGTGTTGATCTGTGTCAGGCAGGGGCATTACAACAGGTGAATAGTGCAGCTCTTGAAGACTTGTTTGCAACAGCTGACAAAGAACCTGTCAGAAACAGCACAGGATCTGGTTCATATGCAAAGGCGGTAGTAAGGGAAGAGGATTCTCTGAGCATGCAAGAGGCCTTGCATCTCTCAAACCTTGATATCAGGTTTGAATGCTAAGGCACTGCAATTCCTTGTTGCTGTGAGAATATGTCAGAAATTTTGAGGTTGTTGGATACATAAGGAATTACTATCTGGCAAATTAGGGTTTGAAAGAGAGGGCAGTTGGAGTCCTAGTTTGTTAAAAGCTGCTTTAGATGTATTTGTGGCTTATTCTAATTGTTGTGATTATCTGTAGTTCTTTTCTCAAAATCCTCCTCCTTTCTTCTCTCTGTTTTCTTTCCTTTGTCATTTTTGGTGGGATTTTTAATTTTGACCTTTTCTCCCTTCTATGTTCTGTCTTTCCTCTTGGAGTTTTTTGGTCTTCTTTTTCTTGAGTTAGCAAGCATCATGACTGAGTTTTCCAATTGCTGTCAGTCTTCTGGCAGAAACTCAGTATATTGGTTCATGTTTGACATTAACCTGCACCTGTTGTTGTTAACTGATGAAGTTGATGAGATATTATGGTATGTGGTCAATGCCATAGATGGTATTGAAGGTCCCTGAACACATGTATGACTGTCACTGTCATTCAAATCACCTCCTTAATTTTATCTTTTGCTCTTGTTTCCTCTTTTGTTTAGGATGGGTTTCCTCTTTTTCATGTTTGTTGATGGCTTTTGTTCAGTTCTGAAATATCCATTTCCTTATCAATTGACATCTCTCAGTTTTATTCAGGTTAGCTAAAATAGTAAGGAGTATGAAGATATTATATATTCTGAGGAGTATATATAAGTAGATGCACTCATCATCATCAGGAGCTGATGAAATTAGTGGGGAATTGTGGCAGCTTGTCACTGGTATTCATGATGAAAGTGATGGTCTGAAACTTTGTGAGTGACACTCAGAAGGTTATGACCACATCCATTGTTGCCCTTTTAGTGTTGGTTTTGCTGGAACTGACAGAATGTATCTTCACAGTGTTGTTGTTGAGGCTTCTCTGCAATCTGCTGGATATTCATTTGTTGCTTATGGGCTATATCATTGCTTGTAAACCTGTTGACTGAAATGAACTGAAGGGTCATATGCTGCTCTTCTTATCAGGTTGGCACACTGCTTTGATAAGTCTATTGGCCTTCTGAGTATAGTTTCTATTCATACAGCTATGTCTGGTCTTGATAGTGTCCTTTTGTCTCTACTGGCGCTCCTTGTATTGCTGAATGTTAAGAGATCTGGTTTATAAATCTCACAGACCAATGGAAACTGTGGGTGTGCAGTGAAGCAGAATTTGTGAGAAAGGAGGTTCCACTAGAAGTAGTGCCTGGTCATACCTTGACACATGTTGACTTTCCTTTGAGCCCATTAGTAGATCTGCAGCGCATACTATTTGCAGAAGAGCAAGCAGCTTACCATCAAGCTATGAAGCAATCTATTAACAGGTTGGTAACCTTTTGACCCCAATTGAATCATTGTTCAGGAATTTATTTGTGATGTCCATGTCAAGCATGTGAAATGGTCCCATAGTTATGTCAAGGAAAGTTAAAGGAGGCATCCTACTGCAGAATGGATGACTTACACTACTGTATCTATGGACCATACTGTGATGACTTAAGTCTCAGAGAAAGCAATGGATCAATGCAGCCACACTTATGCAATAGCTAGAAGAGCATATAGTGTCTATAAGTGCGTTGACTGTGTAGTTTGATTTACTTCTATGTTCCATCTTTATTTATTGAGAGCATACTAGCTCTTATTGTCATATTTCACCATTATTGATGGGAACAGTGCATAAACAGCTGCCTGTCCATTTGTGAAGTTGCCTACTGGTTAAGACTCAACTGTAACACTCATGTCTCTCAACTGTTTGACAACTTGTAAATTGGGGATTTTGTCTTTTTATCAGGGGCTATCACTGTGATTCTGTCATAGTTGCACTGAATCTAAGTTTATGTGAAAAGTCACTGTTGGCAACACTTTATCTATTTGTGCTAAGAATCATTTGTGTCTTGTCAGGAAGGGGCAAATTCATCCATTAGCTGCCATTCATCATTCTTCGACCTATCAAGCTTCTCTCACCAAGCTCCTGGAATACTGGTACAGATCTTCATATTGTTCACTTTGCTGCATATGGAGTATGGGATTGCAGATGATATGAATACATTACTTACACTAAGACATAACTTTTGACTTTTAGTTTGTTGGTGCATGCAGTTTGTGTCCAGTTTTAACATCACTTTGGGATCGCCTTCAGCAGAACAAGCTTAGAGTAAGTTCTGGGCTCCATTATCTTTTTTGCTTAGCCTTCACTTCAGTATGCCCTTTGTAAGAAGGTTGTGGGTGGAGTTCTGGTCAGGGCTTGTGTACATGGCTATTGCACTCTAGATGTCCTCTCTGGCTTGTTTAGTCTATCTACAGTGTTTTGCCTTGTAAAGAGAGTTTGCATTTGGGGTTGTAGTTGGCAGTTCTACAAGATGAATCCTTTCTCCTGCTAGAGCAAGTTGCTGCAAGTGCACAAAGAAGTGGCCCCAGCACAAGAAGTTCATTGAAGCGAGGCTCACCCACAGGTGGTGCAGGGTCAAGTGTTCCCCTATCAGCTTCAGAACGCCGCCATGCCAATGCCCCATCTTCTGCAGTGCGAAGAATCCATGCTAGTGGCAGTCAAAGTGACAAGAGAATATCACTGGAGCAGAAAGACACAATTGGATCGAATCTCATCAATATATGATGATTTTTTTCCTGGTTCTCAGTGAGAAACTTTCTCAAATCGTAATGATGGGAGCTGAATTGTGTTGAACTTTCTAGGTTTCAGCGAAAGCTGAAAACTGATTTGTGAGATATGAAGCAACTAAGGTCACAGTTTCGAAGCAATTTAGGACAAAATTGTAAGCATGGACTCCTCACTTACTCACACCTGCTGACCAATTTTTCACATCACTAAGTGTTGTAACAGGACTACTCACGTGAGAAGGGAAGGAGTTTCTGGCTCTGATGGGGAACAATGGAAGAGATCACTACATTGGTAAGTACCACATTTTACATGGAACTAATAACAAGTGGGCTCTGGGTTCAAGCTGCAGAAGATCATGCTAATAGCTGTTATCCAAACACATGGAGCCAAATGGGAATGGGCCACCTTTGTCCAACTGACCATTGCCTGACCCTCATGCAACATATTCGAATTTACCTCTATTTTTCTAGTGCCAAGAATGGATCTCCATTTTTCTACTTGATCCAATAACTGTCGATGTAATTAGAGTAAACAAATGGGCACCTTTGATCAGCACTTCAAATAATTACATTTCATGACAGCATTTAGTGTTTCATACAGCTAGATTTTTGCATTCTTTCTGCAAAATTATGTGCATGTGGGTTCTCTTGTATTTTCACATTTTCAGTTCTAGTAGATATCAACTGTGAATATACCAGTGTTTGTCTGGTATACAGGTCTGCAAACTTACATGCTATGGGGTCTAAATTTGTTGGTCCACACTGTTATAGCAAATAGCTTAGAAGCATGGAGGTGGGCATATATGCATTGGACATTACTTACGTACTAATTGTGGGATCCAAATGTTGAGCTGGTAATTTATAAGCGAACTTGGAGTTGTTGATTGATTTTGGGGTTGATAAACTTTGAAGCAAGGATGAACTTTGACATTGGGTGTTCAATTTTGTTGGTCCATACTATTGTAGTAAATAGTTTAGAAGCATGAAGACGACGCACAAGCATAATATGGACATAGCTTACAAAATTTGTGAGATCAAATGTTCAACTTGTGATTGATAAAGTGAGCTCCGAGTGGTCAAACCCTTTAGGGCTTAATATAACATTGAAGCAAAGTTGCAACTAGTCACATACTGTTTAGTGGTTGGTTGTTGTGTCCTAATGTTGATATTCAATTAGTTTAATAGTCTAACACAAAATACAGGTTCTGCATGTTCCACACAATTTGAAACATTGGGAAACCAACCCCCTTCATAGGATTACTGCCCTGTTTTCTGGAAATTTTTTTTGTCACAGTTGTCCACGGTATGAAAGTGTGCTTAAGATTGTATACTTACCCTTAAGATTGTCTACTTTCATATTTTGAATATCGTCAAAATTGGCTAAATATACTAATGGATGATTGTCACTTCAGCAACATGATAAAATTGGAAAAAAAATCACTGCTTCCCACTAAAAAAGAATTTTTATTCTGGGGCAAAATATGTTGAATATCGACGTCCTATCAAATTACTTTTACATGCTTGATTTTTGCACTTAATGTGTGTAAGTTTTGAAACTATGAGATACTTTAGCTATAGCATCTCATGTTCATGTTTTAATCAAGAATAGCTCAGAGTTGAATCATAAGTTCTATAACTTGTGTGATCATAAGGTTGGATGGAGAGTTCATAGTAAATTTCTACTATTTCTCATTCCTATTCTCTCATTGTTTCAGAGTTAATTTTAACAAAATAAACAGAGTACAAGTTATTGAATTTAGAGTAATTTTCATTGCTGAAAATTAAATTTAAATTAATTTAGCAAGGTTCCATAAAAAAATCTTACCAAGTTAAGCCCACCTTACTAGAATAATATTGGATTTGGCAGGGTTATGTTCAGATTTTATTTATTTTATATTATTATTTTTGATCTAGCCAGACTAAAGGCCATCCACAAGATGATTTAGCCAAATTTGGCTACACACCAGATATGAAAGTACATCTAAAAAAAGAATCCTTCATATTTTTGGCTACATGCCAAGGAACCCAATAGAGAAATCCGTTAATTTTTCTGACAACTAGAAAACCAAAAAAAGCATATTTTTGGCTACATGCCAAGGAACCCAATAGAGAAATCTGTTGATTTTTCTGACAACTAGAAAACCAAAAAAGCATTTTTTTTAGCCATTTTCAAAAAAATACAGGCTAAATTTAGCCATAAAAAAAACGCTGCTGTATGGGTGACCTTACAGGAGGTTTATTGTATTTAGGCCCACAGCACAGGGGCCGACTAACGTGGCTTAAAGCATCTATACTTTCTCATCCATGAAGGCATTTCGGTAAAGTAATAATTTATCAACTTCATCCAATAACTGTTTCTGCACTTTAGGGTTTGGTGCGCATTGCGCAGGAATCCGGATTCGCTTTGAGATCGAGAGAAATTGGAGAAGACTATGTAGTCTTTGCACTAGGTTTGGCTTGTCGCTTCTGTTTGTGTTGCTGTGATCATGTCGTATTCCAACGTGGTGGGAGGTAAGCTGCAGTTGAAGGGGAAGGCGCTGGATGTGAAAGGCGGACTCAAGAAGAAGAAGCGCAAGCGAGAATCGCACCAGCAGCAGCTGATGCTTCTGAAAGCAGCAGGAAAGGAAGGCAACAAGGACGCGGAGGGAGCCTCGCACGGCACGCTGGAAGAAGAATCAGGAGAAGGAGTAGCAGCAGCAGAAGAAGAAGAGCAGGAGAGAGAGAGGCAACTGGCGGCTCGTGAGGACCATCGGACGCCGGCTGAAAAGAAGTATCACGAGCAGAAAGAAAAGCTAGAATTACGACGGCTGGCCAAAGTGGCTAGTAAATCCCATCGTCAGAGAGTCGAAGAATTCAACCAGTACTTGGCGAATCTCAGTGAGCATTACGACATCCCGAAAGTCGGCCCCGGCTGAAACCCTGCCAGGATTTTGCTCCTCTCAAGTAAGCTGCTCGAGTAAAGCTCTTGTTAAGACATTCTTGTTGCCATGACCTAAGAGAAGTTTTGCAGGCTGAACAGATTGTGTTTACACTGATGGACATTTAAATGAGAATGAGCCCCACGTGCAACGGTAGTTATGTTTCTGATCTCACAGAACTCAGAACACACCTGATGGCAAGTCTAAGAGTGTTGTTTAGGGTTTTATGGAAAAAACCCTAATGGACAATTACTTTCCCTTCATCATCATTGTGCTGTCCAGAACCAACCAATGCCCCAGAAGGAAATGGAAAGTGATCGCAGAGCAATATTGTTTCTAGTGTGTATCTGTAGGTGCCTTTCCCCCCCACCTTGAGCTTGTCTGTCCTCTCAAAATGATTTGTGATTTTAGTGATGAAAATGAGAGACAGTGAAGGGAAGAAGTGATTGGTGGCCATGGCGATTTCAGAATTCTTATGAGCTAAAATCTTATTAGACGTGCAGTCTGTGCTTCACTGTATGATTGATTTGATATTTTGTGATTGAGCAGAAATGTTTCAGATAGATGCTTGAGAGGCAGAGTCACAAGGACCACAGACTTTAAGTATTGGCATAGAGAATTTATGGGACTCTTGTGAAGTAGAAGAGGAAGAGTTTTTCTTTGTCTGTGAGAGTTCATTATGGTTTTTGTTTTGTGTGACCAAGTTTCCCATGCAGTTTGACTGGGCTTTGTTTCAAGAGATGAACCTTGGTTCTTGACCATCTGTTCTTGAAAAGGTTCTTCCATATGTAGTACCAAGGTAGCAAGTAGAACAATATAAGTCTTTGTTTTAAAAAAGAAGAGAGTAGCAAAATATGATGCTAGTGGAGGGTATGTGTGTTCATGTCAAAGCTCGAGTTACTGTTCTGATTCAAAGCAGTTTCTTGGAATCTTCATGAAGCAAGACATAAGTGTCACTTCTCAGTCTAGCAAGCATGCAGGTTGTTGAAATTTCAGATTATTGTGGATTGTAACTTTGAAGACCAAGAATGTAATCTGCCTTCTGGTTCTGTTTGAACTAAACCATAGCAGTAGACAGGTGAATCCAATTTTCTGGCTCTTTTACTAGAGTCAGGACAATCTACTCACATATGTATTTTGCAGGGTTTGGATACAGATGCTCATGGCAGGCAGGCAGCCATCTCACTTATATTAGTTCATGCTGACTAAAGCTCCAACAGACAACAGGACTTCCCACTCCAAGTATGCTTGTGGAACACCCCTTTGGCCTCTTTGTTGAAGTCTTCCAGGAAACTATTCAAGACTCTTCCTTGTTTTGGGCATTGGAGCATCCAGTTTATATGCAAAGGGAACCATGAAAATGCAGTCTGTTGTACTGCTTCACAAAGAGTGTTTGTGCATCAGTAATGACAAATCAGATATAATTTGAAGGATTCAGCTGGAATTACATGTGACAATATTGCAATGAAAACACCAAAGAAAGTATGCAATATGAAATAAAAACTTGCCTTTTTGTGAATTGCAATGGAAGTTGTCTTTACTAAATCACATCTCTTGGTCATAAAATCACATCACAGCCAGATACCCTTTCACATCTATCTGTCTTCATGACAACTGCTCTCATGTAGTCAGTTATGTATCAGTACTGTTTTGCATGAGTTTTTGCACTCAGTTTCTCACAATTGTGGTGCTACAGCAGAGTAAAGTGGGTGTGGGTGAACATAATATGCTAGGACATATTCATGTAGACTGAACGAGGCAGGTGTTACAAAGGAGGAGTGTAAGCTACACTTTACCTTCCAGGTCTGAATATTGAAACACAATTGGATCCCATTTCTGTAATGTCTTTTCAAGCAGTCCCTAAATGGTTTTGTGGTGCCCATGGTATTGAACCCCAACATCAGGATCTGCAAAAAAACCATTGTGAACTCATCAACCTTACCAAAGTCCACAACTTGCTGCAGGTCTGGTTTCTCTTTCCCTGGGCTACCATAAGGTAGTGGTCTGTGCCTCAATGTCACAATTTGGTGGAACAGCTGTTACTGAGTTAGCGGGTGATTCAATTTCAATTTCAGCACCAAAACAATTGCAATTAGCCTAAAAACTCAATGGACATGTCTTCTACTAGATGACCTTGGTTTTCTGTGTTTTACAATTAGCCTATTGATCCAATGGGTACCTGTCCTCTACAATTGTTCATGGTAATGTGAGTACTGAAACATGGTAAGACACCTGCCACCTTCACGTCAATAATTCATGAAGATAATTTCCTTTCAGAATGTTTCGATGTTGCATCTGCTTCTTCTGTTGACATGTAAATTATGATTCAAAAATATTATTCTTGAATAACAAGTCGCATTGAACATGCTTCACCTTGATTAGATTATTCACTCTTTATAAGAAATTCATCTCGAGTAGAACACATGTGGCTCATTTGAGCAAAAATGCACCTTGCACCATTTTGGTTTGCTTTGATGTTTAACAGTTAACACAATTTGTTTAATTGGCTGGCTAGATGAACCTTACTTACTTTTGATGTTTGTTTTCAACTAGATATAGAGAACTTTTGCTATGTTGTAAATTGTGGGAGTTGCATCATGAAGAACATAACTAAATACTAAATAGGTTATGGGCTCACATACGGAGTTGTGGATGAGTTTGAAGGCAAACACTACATGGTTTGGAGGTTCAAGATGGAGACACTATTGAGAGCAAGAGAGTTGTGGGGGTTGATTGACGACATTGAGGTGACATTCAAATAGGATGACAATTCTAGGGCATTCTTGGCTACTCAAGAAAGGAGAACAAAGCTTTGAACTTGCTTGTTCAAAGTCTACTTGATAATCAACTGATGACCATAAGGAGAGAAACCACAACAAAAAGGAATTTGGGTGCCCTCGCCAAACATCATGTTGACAAATGGCTAGTTAACAAGATCTTCCTAACAAGGAAATGCTTCACATCTTAGAACAATTCTATGGACATTATGGAAGTTGATTTCAACAAGCTAGTAGCAATGGTAGATGAACTCAATGCCATAGATGTAGTAGTATTTGATGAGGTGAAAGTGATGGTCCTCCTCATTAGTCTCTTGGAAACTTATCAAAACTTAATCACCACCTTGGAGAATTACCGATTGGGAAATTGGATGTGGGACATGGTGAGCACAAGATTGTTGAATGAAAAGTTGATGAGGAGGGAGCAATGAAACCTTCAATCAGATGGAGAAGTTGTAGCCTTGATGATTGAAAAGTCGAATTCTCAAAGTGGGAGAGATTGAAACAAGGACATCTACAACTACTGTAAAGAACAAGGTTTAGAATATGCAAGAAGAGAAAAGAAGACATGTAAGGAAAAGGAAGAGTAAAGGAACTTTGTTGATTATGCAAAAACATTTATTTTAGCTTTGTTTAATTCTGTTGATATGGATGGTATGTTAACTTTGGAGCAATAATGCACCTTTTTTATATATAGGAATGGTTTGGGGATTTTGAAGAAATCCCATTTGTTAAAAATTATTTTTGAGGTAATTCAATTTAATAAATAGTTGGTAGAAATAAAATCATGGTGATTTCAAAATTAAAAAAAAGAAAAATATGTGCATTTTTCGTAGAAATGTGAAATATTGAAACCTAAGTAACAAGAAGTTGAATAGCCTCATCTTTGGCACCAATGATTTAGTCATCTAATTAGTAGACACATGAAAAAACCTTGAAATACAACAAATGCATGTCAAATGTGCTTTCTTGAATATGGACTTGGATGAAAACATCTACATGAAACAACTTGATGGGTATGAAGTTCTTAGATGTAAAATCTTGTTTACAAATTAAAGAAGACCATTTATGGAGTAAAGCAAGTGCATAGGGTTTTGAATGCAAAGATTGATGGATATTTCAAAAGATTTGAGTTCCAAATGTGTGAAATAGGCCATAACATTTACATTTAAAATAGAAAACATAGTGTGAACATATCCCTAACCTTGTATGTTGATGATTTATTCATGATCAACAAATTGTTGTGTGCAATTAATGAGGTGAAAGATATTTTGTCACGAGAATTTGAAATTAAGATCTCTATGAAGTGGAATAGTTTTTTAGGTGTTGAAATAAAAAATGACTAGTTGATAGAAAAATTTAGTTAGGACAACCAAAATATATTCATGAAAAGTTGCTTGAATTGGCATATGATTGGCATATGAGTGATTGCAAATTAACCTACACACCACTTGATGTGAATGTTAAATTTTCTTCTATACAAAAAACCACATGACAAAAGAAGAATGGGAAATATTGCTATACATTCATTTTTCGAAAAATTGTTTCAACCTCATGTATCTGATGATTACTGAAAACTTGATTTGGCTATGGTTGTAGGAGCAATAAGTCAATTCATGCATAGACTAGGGATGGATCATTAGTAAGTTGTTAAAATAATCTTATATTACTTGGTATGAAACTAAGGATTGTTGGCCTTAGTAGTAGGTTATAAATGAATGACCATTTGGGGATATTTTAATTTAGATTGAATTGACTAAAGACATAGACATTCAATGCCATTATATTCAAAAGATGGTGAATGTAGGCGTAGTTTGATTTGAATATACCTTGATTACAAAGATGGTTGCAAACATGTTGACCAAGGCGGTTCACAAGGAGTGGCACTTTTAATGAATGCATACACTAGGTTTGCGAAGATAAGAAGTTCACTTGAGATATCACACACATACATTCTCTTTTGGGTGTTTCACATGGGACCATCATACATTATGAACAAGTGTCCAAATATATGATTGATCATTCAACAAGATATCATCAAGATATCTTCGCTAATCAATACAAGGGGTGTGTCATGTCACACTATGGCCTTGCCATTTGCATCAAAAAGTATCTTGTGGCAAAAGAAGATTTATGGAAACTCAAATATTTTTGACCATGCAAAAAATATAATCTTCAAAAAATCCTCTAAAAGAAACCAAAATTCTTCAATATATTATTATAACTCTATAATAACTAATCTCAAGTTTCAACAAAAGCCAAAATATCATTTTTCAAAAATCCTCATATAAAAATGGACCTATTACCTAGGGGGTCATAACTGAGTTCTAGTTTCAAACTCATTTTAGAATGAAACCAAATCAAGATTTCAAAAAAAAAGTTGGATCTGATTTTAGGGTTGAAGGAATTTTTTGCTTTTTTGAAGAAACTGAAGCTTCTTTTTCATCTGTTGAGAAATCTTAAGTTTTAAAACAACTTTCTTTTGTCCTTCTTGTTTCTTCAAGTTTTCACATTAAAAAAAAAAAGGGTTGTGAGTTCCTGAATTGAAACGCTGCTTCAAATATCTGTTCAAAAAATTCAGGCTTAAAAAAAAAAAGAAAAAGGCACACACAATTGAAAAATTTAATTATTCTTTATATTGTTGTCCATTTTGATATTTTGAAGGTTGAAAACCGGGATCAAAGGTTATTTACCAAGAACCAAAATCAATCTAAACTTGAAAAATAAAATAAAATAAAATAAAATATTAAAAAAAAATTGAAACCAAAACTGTTCCTGTAATTAAAAATTAAAAAACTGAAACCAGGTCCGATAATTAAAATAAAAAAGAAACCAAACAAGAGAGACCAGCACCACCGATCCCTTCAAAAATGTTAAGAACTGAAACCGAGGGGTCTCTTGTAGAACCGAGAAACTGGTCAATACTGGTAGTTACCTTAGTAGGAATTCAGAACATTCGTGAGTAAATTAGGGGTCGGAAGTACATCCACTGGATGCCCCTTATTACTCAGTTGTGGATGAACCTTAACTGAGGTAATATTTGGTTCCACCTTGGTAACCAATTCTGTAAGAAATAGGTCTCGTATATGTACACAGATAGGTAGGAAAATAGGTAATTACTAGGTAACTAGATGGTTTATACATGGGTAAGGGTTGGTTTTACTACCTACCTACTAATAACTTGCTTGTGCTTGTGGGTTGTTGATAGGTAGGTAGAAAAAAAAAAAAAAAAAACAGCAACTGAGGTAACCACCATGGTTAGCTAGGGAACTGGAACCCAACAGAAAACTGTTTCCTGACCACTAACCATTCATCCTTCATGGTGCGCTGGTGGCTGCTGGTTCATTGTGGCCGAGAGACGGTGGAGGCAGGGGGGGGAAATGGTCGGATCCAGGAAAGTTGCATCGAAATTTCAACTGAAGTGCAAGGAAAGTATTGAAACAAAATTGTAGACTGTATTAGCCTGGTGGATTTGGCATTTTTTGGGTCAATAAATAAATAAATAAAATAAAATAAAATAAATTTAATTGCAAAAATCGAAGAAATTATTCAATTGTATTATTTGACAATCAGCTGACAGCCAAGGTACCTTATATTTCCAAGTAAAATATTAAAAAAAAAAATCCATCAAATTTTCGACAATATATTTTT
>Ga0209208_10004263_pt1 | contig 20370 bp, 14 predicted proteins | sample S1TSphfallax_3_FD_187694 | JGI IMG/M metagenome (GOLD analysis project Ga0209208, IMG submission 187694) | Host-associated microbial communities from peat moss isolated from Minnesota, USA - S1T2_Fd - Sphagnum fallax MG (SPAdes) (version 2) | ecosystem: Host-associated > Plants > Peat moss >...
AACCGACATTCAGTGGATGGTGGGCTGGTGGGTGCTGGTTAACTCTGGGGCAACAAGTGCATGGGTGAACTAGCATGCACTAGTGTGTAACCATCCACGGATTGAAGGAGCTAGTGTTGAACATGCACAAAAGCATTCTTTTGGACTTGCAAATGAGAGTAGTTTCTTTTGTGATTTCCAAACAACATGTTGCACAAAAAGTGTCCAATAATTATGAGGAATAGTTGATTTTTGCCCACTACCTATTATTGTCTTTATGTTGTTGTTGATGCATACAAAAAATGATTGAATACTAGTCAAATTCTTATAAAAAAGGGTAGTAAAGGATTGAGAACAAAGGTATCACAAACACGCTGGCCCAACCAATAAACAAGATGTTGTACATCTACTTATTGTGTTCACACTCTCAACACCCAAAAAAAAAACCACATCTGTTCCAATTTAAACAGTCTAAACACTTTCACCAAAGAAACTGGTTCCACCAAATGTTAAGGTAAAACTTCCAAAAGTTGGATCAAATGTGATAGTCCCTGTTGTTCCTGTGGGGGCATGGCCCAACAAAACAAACACAAAAAAACACACAATGCAAGAAGAAGCCCAATAAAGGATTCCCCCTTTTTTTATGGAGAGAAAGGGGAAAGGGGGGTGGAAATAACAACCCTACCTCTAGAGCATTTGTTGCATTTTTTTGGGGGGTATATTTTGATTTTTCGTTGGGTGGAAGAATGATTGTTACAATGATGCTTTATATAAGAGAAAGGTCTATTAACAAATCCTTCTGAATTTTCAATCCCCCTCTACTTATTGGCTTTAGAGCTCTCAAATCTCTGAAAGGGCTTACTTATAAACCTTTTTGTCCTCTTACTATATTTGTTATTTCATTAATGTGTTAGTGGTGTCTTGATTGTTATGTTTATGTACAACTTGTGTTCTTAGGCTTTTATTTGCCTTGTACTTCTTGTGGATGGGTTCCCATCCCTGCCTTTTTAATTATTTTTATATAGAAGGTTTTTCATCTATATTTGAAACAAAAATGAACTCTTTGAAAAAAAATTCATGATGTTTAAAGATTGAAGAATTCCTCTCCCAATAAAATAAAGTAAAATAATAAAATAACAAATTAAACTTAGACAAGAATCCAAAAGTTGAATATTGAAAAATGAAAATTTATGTTTGATTTAGATTTAATAGACTCCATGTTTGATTTTAAATTTAGACTTAATAGAATCCATGACACTTTCGTGGTTAAAAAAACAATTAGACTTAGATTAAGATTAGAATTGGAATCCCTCGCCCCTCCCCCTCCCCCTCCCCCTTCTTTTTTTGTTTTTTGGGGTGGGGTGGGGTGGTTCTTTTGATGACTTACATTAGGATTCTATAGTTGAACATAAAAAAAAATTCTACGTATGATTTTAGATTTAGGTTTAATCTAATCTAGGTAATTGCTAGATTTGAGAATTTAGGGTTTTGGAGATTTAGGGGCCAAAGCTCAATATCTTTCTTTCTTTCTTCGCATGCACACACACACACGCACACACACTCTCTCTCTACTAGTGCGATAGAAGAAGTACTGTTCCTCGTGCAGAGCAAGTTTCTGCTTTTGCACTTGGGAGTGCGTGCATGTGTGGTTTCTATCTGGTTCTCTCTCTCCTCTCTTCCTTGCCCAATTGAAGATAGACAGGTACAAGTCTTTTTGTTGTTTAATTTTGTCGAATTCTCTTGCTCTTGGAATCAGCAGTTGTTTTTTTGTTTTGCCTTGGTGGATGTTTTTCTCGTCCCTCTCTCAAAACGACGATTGCTTTTCCCTTTTTCTTTCCTCCCTTTCTTTGATGAGTTTCTCTTCCAGTAAGTAATCTCCTTCCAAGTCTGGATGCAGTATGGAGTGGATATCTCGTGCTAAGTTTTGACGGGTTTTGGGCTGCTAAGGTTTTGATGGGTTTTTTTTAACAAGTGTCGAGTATTTTTCCTCCTTTGAGCGAAGCGAGCAGCACACAACATACATACCGACATACAGACATACATACATACGTATTTTGATGCACAACAAGCTTTGTGCAACAACAAGCAGCTCTAGTAGCAGCAGAGAAGTGACGTTGGAATACGAGAGCGTTTGAACTTGTTGTTGGCGGCATCTTTTAGCGTGAACAGGAAGAAGAAGAAGCAGAAGCTGTGCGGTGGAATATTCTTCTAAGATTAGTCTTTTTGTAAAGGCAGGACTGAATGGTACCCGACAACTTGAGAAAATCTTTCTTCCACAATTGTGTCTGCGAATAATCTCATAATCCGTGTCAACGCCCGTGGTAAACTTTCCGCTGTTCCTTTGCAATCCACGTTCCCCAATCTTTCTTGAAATGTTCTAGATGGCAGCGGCGTGAATGGGTGGTGCTGCAAAACCTCTGGCAGCAAGAAATCAGCCAAGCAAGCAAGCTTGAGATGCTGTAACTGTTTCAGAGAAGAAAAGAAAAAAAAAAATCCCTATGAGAAATGGTACATCGGGACGTACCCATTGTCGGAATGTTGCTGTGGTTATCCAGCAACACCAGACTAGAAACTTCCTGAAGCAGCAGATTAGTCGTCGTCACCAGGCTTCTGTTGCAGAGCACATGGTGCAGAAAACCGCAATAGCAGCAGGTGCAGCAGGGATGTGATGATTCTGCACCGACAATAAAACAGAAAGATGTGGAACCTGGAGTTGGAGATGTGGCCACAGGGGTTTTGCGAATGGCCATCTGCGCATGATTCCTCACACAACATAATCACGTACTTGGCACAATGGGTCAGCTTGTTTTTCCGAGATCCATGTACGCGGAATCTGTTCACACTTTTGGTGCACTTCCTTTTCCTTCTCCCTATGCTTGCCATCGTCTTCCACATCCGCCTCGCATTGAAAAAGAAAGCAGAGTTTCAGAATCACAACAATAGAAGATTCAGCAGCAACTCCAGGAGATATGTACCTTTACAGTTCCGAGCTGCCCAGGTGTTGACTGTGGCTGTGTGCTTAGTCCATCTGGGTGTGGGCTCATGGCTCTACTACTACAATACAGCAGGAGGACAGCCTTCCTCACAGGCTTATTTTTTCTTCTTCAGCCGCTCTGTGGTTTGGATGGTCTTTGCATCCGTGCTGATGTTCGAGAGCAAGTTGGGTTCCAAGGAGCATTGGGTGATTCTCCGCTTGTGGTGGATTGTCACATTCCTTCTCTCAGCAGTTTCCTTCGCATCTGCAGTGCAAACAGTCATGACCAAATGGCCTCATCTCGCTCGTTGGCAACATGCTGATATTGTTGTCGCCTTCGTGACATTTCCTGTCACAGTCTTTCTCTTCATCCTCGCACTTGTTCGATCCACTGGAATCCTCACAGACAATGAACATGATTCCCAAAACAACAACGGTTTCTTGGATCCACTGTTGTCGCAGCAGGATTCCGAGCTTGCAGCAGCTCACAAGGTTCCATCTCTCTCTCTCTCTTCTCCAAATCCCAAGCTCCTCCTTGAATGTCTTCCCTAAGTTCTTACAGTCAAGCTTGAGCTTGAGCTTCTCTCAGATTCTCCATCGTTTGCTTGTGGGGTTTGTACATTCTGTGTTTTTTTTCTCTTGACATTGCTTTTGTTGCAGATTGCTGAGAAGGATCCGAGAGTGACGGGCTATGCAACAGCTGGTCTTTTGAGCAAGGCTGTCTGGCTATGGCTCAATCCACTGCTGAAATTGGGACAAAGCCATCCACTAGAACCAGTGGACATTCCTCTTCTTGCTCCTGATGAGCGCAGCTTATCTGTGTACACACAATTGCGATCCAAATGGCTACAACAAGACGAGCCTCGCTCATTGTGGCGAGCATTGGTGCATACTTTTTGGCTGCCATTCACATTCCTAGGTGTTATTGCAATGGTGAAATCAGTGGTTATGTATGCAGGTCCTTCACTGATCCAACAATTCACCGACTTCACAGCAGGAATCAGGAGCTACAAATACGAAGGCTATGTGTTGGTTGGGGTTCTGCTGGTGGCCAAGGTTGTGGAGGTGCTATGTTCACATCAATTCCTGTTCCTGGGTCAGAAGCTGGGGATCTTGATCCGCACTTCATTAGTTGCCACTGTGTACCGCAAAGGGTTGCGCCTGTCAAGTGCAGGGCGACAAACCCATGGGGTTGGCAACATTGTCAGCTACATGTCTACTGATGTGCAGCAAATTGGGGATTCGATCTACCTTCTCCACAATGTGTGGGTGTTACCTTTGCAGATCCTTATTGCCATGGGTCTTCTCTTTCAAGCGCTGGGTTTGGCTGCCATTGCTGGCTTTGGCGTCATGGTTCTTATTGTTTCTTGCAACTTGTTTGTTGTGCGGAAACAGCGCTTTAGTTTTTCACAGGTAAAGCACTAAGCACCCTAATTGTTGTCTTGAGACTTTGGGTAGCAGCTTAGTGCTTTGCTGTTGTCTGTTGGGTGTTTCTTTTCCTGCTGCAGAAAGAAAAATTGGGTTCTGTTTTCAAATGGTGTTCAGAGTACTAGGCTATGAACTCTTTGTTAACTGCAGCTTCGGCAAATAAATCATCAATGCTTATTTGCTTTGATGGTGGGTTTGTTACAAGGCATGGACAAGGCAATTGTTTGATGTGTGATTTTCGTGGCACTTTGTGTGGTGAGCACAGGTTGTGAAGTCACGAGATCAGCGAATGAAGGCAACCAATGAGGTGCTTAACAACATGAAAATTATCAAGCTTCAGGCATGGGATGAGAAGTTTCAGAAGAGGGTGGAGGAAGCAAGGAGTGTTGAAAAAGGCTGGGCTTCAATGTTCATTTACATCTCAGGATTAAACCTTTGTTCACTCTGGTTAGCGCCGATTGCAGCTACCATAGCAACATTCATACTACGCATATATTTGAATGGTGATCTGAGCCCTGGAAGTGTGTTCACAGCTGTAGCCACATTCCGTCTTCTACAGGATCCAATGCGCTTGTTCCCACAAGCTCTCATGTCCATTTCTCAGGCTTTGGTGTCAATTGACAGACTGAACCGATTCATGCAGAGTGATGAGCTGCAAGAGGATGCAGTTGAGCGAGTTGCAGCAGGGGCAGAAGTTGCAGTATGCGTGGAGAGTGGCGCCTTCAAATGGGAACCCGATGCAGAGCTCCCAACCTTGAGAAATGTTGACATCGAGATCAAAAAGGGCTCTTTTGTGGCGATTGTTGGAATGGTTGGGTCAGGAAAATCTACCCTTCTTGCATCTCTGCTTGGAGAAGTTCCGAGAGTAGCAGGCAAGGTACAGACAGACAGAGTCTTCTTCTTCTTGATCCTCCTTGAAACCAGACACTGTTGTTTCCTCTTTGACTATAGCTTCTCTTGACCTCTCTGCATTCTTTCTGTCCTTAGAAGAAGAAGACCATCTACCATGGCAGGAGACAATCACAAATGTCTCTAGTGATCCTTGAGAACTTGAGTTGTATTGAATCAGATTTTTGAATTTTTTTTCTCAGGTCCAAGTAAGTGGCAGCATTGCTTATGTTGCACAAACAGCATGGATTCAGAATGGGACTATTCAGGACAACATTCTTTTTGGACGGCCAATGGATCATCGACAATATCATGAGACACTACGAGTTTGCTGCTTAACTGTAGATCTCCTTCAAATGGAATCTGGTGACCAGACTGAAATTGGAGAGAGAGGAATCAATCTGAGCGGTGGTCAAAAGCAGCGAATCCAATTGGCAAGGGCTGTGTACCAAGATGCAGATATCTACCTTCTCGATGATGTTTTTAGTGCTGTAGATGCACACACAGGCTCCGAGCTTTTTAAGGTACTCTGAAAGCCCCAAAAAATACTTCCAACAGTTTAAGCTCCAGAAGTTGCTGTAGAAGATGTTTTTTCCTTTAAAAAATTTCCAAACTTCTCTCGTGGGAAGTGGATTTTGTTGTGTTTTGTTTGTATGTTAAAATGGGGAACTCTTTCTGCTGGGTTTGGCAGGAATGTGTGATGGGTGCATTGAAGGGAAAGACAACTTTGCTAGTTACCCATCAGGTGGACTTTCTGCATGGTGCAGACAATATTCTGGTATGCAATAGTAGCTTGATTTTTTTTTGTTGAGGAATTGGTCTTCTGATTCTGTTGTGAGGTTTTTTGCAGAGGTAGATTAGTATGCTGCATGCAGGCACAGGGTTTAGGGTTTAGGATTTTTTCATAATGGTGGTGGTGGTGGTGTTGAAACGTTCAAGATTGACAGAGGAAAATTGTTTGTATGACAGGTGCTTCGGGATGGAGAGATTGTCCAATCAGGGAGGTATAATGAACTACTGAATGCTGGCATGGACTTTGCAATGCTTGTGGATGCGCACAACGAAGCAATGGACATGGTTGGATTGGATGACAGTGATGTGGATGCAGATGACCCACAAATGCCATTGATGTCACAACCCTTGAATATTGGTACAGGAGATGGTTTGTCGGCAATGGAGATCTCCAGGAATACTAGCAGCAGTATGGGAAGGGAAAACAGTCTTAAAACTGGTCCACCAAATTCTGAGTCTAGATCACTACTTGAGAGGAATTTGAGCCGGAACCTCTCAAGAAATGGTGGCTCGAGAAGGGATAGTATGAGTCTGAAAAGTGGTCCCGGTTCTCGGGGATCACTAGAGAGAAAATACAGTCGGAATGGAAGCACCCACAAGAAGGATCCATTGAAGCTGATTGAGGCAGAAGAGAGAGCGAAGGGACGAGTAAGTCTAAAGGTCTACTGGATGTATATCACAAAAGTGTATGGTGGCGCACTTGTTCTGGTGCTGGTTCTTAACCAGGGCATTTGGCAAACACTACAAATTGCTGCTGATTACTGGCTGGCATATGAGACATCTGATGCCAACAAGGCCAGCTTCAATGCCCACCTCTTCCTCTTTGTATATTCCTCAATTTCGTTCGGGAGCTTGCTCTGTGCTTTGGTGCGTGCTCTCATAGTTGCTTTTGTCGGGGTACGAACAGCCCAGAGCTTTTACCTCAAGATGTTGCAAAGCATTTTTCGAGCTCCAATGTCCTTCTTTGACACAACTCCCACTGGACGCATTATAACCAGGGTGGGTGAAGCTTTTCCAACTCTTGGATGTTCCTTGTGTCTTTTTTGGATGCAAGGCTTGAGCTTGGGGGGGCTTAACAATTTGTGGGGTTTGCTAGTAAACTTGCATGCAAAAACTTGAAGACAGTTGTGAATTGACTCAGTGTTCTTCTTTGCTCTTATGATGGATACAGTCACTGACGGATCAGAGTGCAGTGGACATCTACCTGCCATTCTTTCTTGGGATTGTCTTGAACTTGGCCTCTCAAACACTCGGAATCTTGTTTGTAACCTCTAGGGTTACATGGCAGGTTGCTATTGTCATTCTGCCATTGATGTACATATACATCACCTACCAGGTGTGTTTCCATCTTCAATCAATGGTACAAACAAACCAACAATTCTGTGTTTGGTCATTTTTTCCATTGCATTTGAATCCATATAATTGTTTCATGTGTTGTAATATGAATCCTTTCAAAAACCAGTTTTTGGGTCTTTGTAGCAATACTTCATGGCATCTTCAAGGGAGCTGACGAGGTTAGACTCCATCACGAAAGCACCAATCATCCACCATTTCTCTGAAACCATAGCTGGCATCATGACAGTCCGTGCCTTCTGTAGGCAAGAGCAATTTGCACAGGTACCGTTAGTGAATCTCCACACCCACCCACACCAATCTGTCAGTGCTTCTTCAATACTTTTCCTTCTTCAAAGAAACCCATGTTAAGCTGCAACTCTTAAAGTGAGTAAAAATTGTAGAATGTTTTCCTAATCCATCTTTTGAAGAACCTATTTCTTTTCAGGGGAATCTTGATTGCGTAGACACAAATGCTCGCATGGCATTTCATAATGCTGCTGCGAATGAGTGGTTGGGTTTTCGCCTGGAGATGATCGGTGCTACAGTGCTCTGCACATCTGCATTGTTTTTAGTCATTCTTCCAGAGAATGTCATCAAACCTGGTTCTCTTCTATATACCTAATCCCTGTAAAGAAAGCCCTTGAAATTCAATCCAATTAGGTACCTTCTTCAATCTCGAGCTAACATTGTTTCCTGTTTTTTTTGCCTTGGTGTTGCAGAGCTTGTGGGCCTGTCTTTGACATATGGGTTGGCTTTGAATTCGTGCCTGTCAGCAGTGGTGTTCCTTGCTTGCCAAGTAGAGAATCTAATGGTATCTGCAGAACGCATTGGCCAGTATTCAGACATTCCAAGTGAAGCACCGCTTGTAGTGGAGGGCAGTCGAACGCCCACTGATTGGCCCACCACTGGCTCTGTTGAATTCCGCAATTTGGAGGTAAGTCTGTCTTCTGAGAAAATTTTGTTCTGCATGGGAAATGTCATGTTCTATGAAAAGCAGCTAATTATGGGAAAGATTGTGGTTTTCTTTTTTCTATTTGCAGTTTCGGTATCGACCAAATACTCCATTAGTGCTGAAAGATATCACATTTTTTATTCGGGGAGGAGAGAAGGTGGGAGTGGTGGGAAGGACTGGCAGTGGCAAGTCAACGCTGATCCAGGCTCTTTTCAGGCTGGTTGAAGCAGACAGGGGCTCTATCCTCATCGATGGCATTGACATTTCCAAGCTTGGGTTACATGAGCTAAGGTCCCGCTTGAGTATCATACCACAGGAGCCTACTCTCTTTGATGGGACTGTTCGAAGTAATATTGATCCCTTGGGGGAGCATACTGATAGTGAGATCTGGGAGGTTTGTTTTTTTCCCATGTCACCTAAAAATCCCTTTCATCATAGCTTTAGTTGTTCTTTGTGAATGAGATTTGCAATGAATCCTGGAGATCTGTTGGTACTGAAGAATTATCTATGGTGTTTGTTGCAACTAAGAATGCACAAATTTCATTGCAAACTCTCAGAGTCTGAAGAAGATTGATTTCGGACATCTGGAGATGTCCATGTTCTTGGTGGGGTAGGGTTCCCTCCACCTTCTCTAATCAGTTCATTCTGATTTGTTCCTCAGAGTCTGGAGGGGTGTCAACTGGCAGAAGTGGTTCAAGAAACTGAGAAGAAGCTGGATTCACCAGGTGAGTCTTGGTCATTTTGCATACTATGTTGGTTGTGAAGGAGGAGGTGCTAAAGTCAAGCCAAGACGGTTTGGGGTTACTTGAACCATGGTCTTGGCTGAAGCTTTTTGTGATCTGAGTATTGCCCAGAAAATGTTGAAAGTTGACTGCAACTTAAAACAATTGCAATTATCGATGAATTTAGAGGGATTGAATTCTGGAGGGCGGGGTTTTGATGAATTGCAGTGGAGGAGAATGGGGAGAATTGGAGTGTTGGGCAACGGCAGCTATTCTGCCTTGGGCGTGCACTGTTGAAGAAGAGTCGCATTCTAGTGCTGGATGAAGCGACAGCGTCAGTGGATGCACAAACTGATGCTGTGATTCAAAGAACAATTCATAAGCAGTTTGCCAACTGCACAGTTATCAGCGTTGCTCACCGCATCCCAACAGTGATGGATTCCAACAAGGTGCTAGTGCTTGATGCAGGTGCTTCTTCTCTCTCTCTCTCTCTCTCTCTCTCCATTACTTCCCAAACCTCACCATCCCTCTGTGACACAGGACATACATTGTATTCATCATGCCAATGGGTTGAGGGAGCTGCAGCATTATCACCCGTACAAAATTAGATGTTGCTCTTGTACATTTGCCACAAGAGAACAACTTCATGTGTATTTGTTGTTGGGCTTGTTCTTTGGAGGCCATGGGTTTTGTCAGAACTAAAATTCTTGAGTGTCTGTAAATCTGCTGCAGGGTTGGTCAAGGAGTTTGATAGTCCAACTAGATTGTTGGAGAAACAAAGCTCCTTATTTGCTGCTCTTGTACGTGAATACACAGCACGGTCTGCCACAGCTGCAAACCTCTAAACCAATCTTCAAGCAGTCTGCCACTTTCCATGCTCTGGCACTTTCTGCAAACCCTTTGAAACTTGTGAGACCCTGCAAGTAGGAGTGGGTGTGAAGATGGTAGTAGCCATTGCTTCAGAGGCAAACAAATTCGACAAGAAAAAGATATATGTTTGGAGTTCAGGAGGACCCAATCACTATCCGCTTTTGTCACCTCTCTATGCCGCCTTCATGCATAGATTCTTGCTTGTACAAAGCAAGTTAAACGTTATTGAAGCTCGTGTATGTTGAAATATGCCATATGCCAAATGCTTGATGGCTCTACAATTATCTTGCTAGTCACAGCTCAAAATGCAGAGATATTTTTTTTCCAACAATTTTTTAATTTATTAGCTATATATCTCAAGTGCCAGCCAACTATCTGTGTCATCTGTAGCTTCAGGAAAATGTGACAGAAACACAGGATGGCAGGTTTTTTTGGTATAATTTTTCGGGTCTAGATATTGAGAAGATTTGAAGTTTGATTTTGCATGGACTTTCATCATGGCTATTGCAATACTAGGTCTTCTATGTTTTGTGAGTGCAGAGAATACAACAAATTATGTAAATTGCAGGACCCAACATTTATTTGGGAATCTGTTGGGAAATATTGAAATCAATTGACTAGCACATTTACCCTCTTATTCTCCTAATTATTACATGCAGGAAAGAGCATGCTTACTGGCAAGGTTCAGAAAGGTGCAACCCAAAGTTTCTTTCATCAATTATGAAAAGTTAATCATAGTGGAAAATTTATGATCACACATTACATGTACATTCTCCATTTCTTGTGCAATGAATTCATAGGTCAAACAATCTTTGGTCTATTGACTTTTGATCGCAAATTAAGGTACTCTAAAAAAGACAATAAAAATTTGAGAAACAGAATCTAAACAAATTCTCTCAGATTACTCAATTTTCATCAATATTGCATTATTTATAAACAAAAATAGGGAATCAGAAGTAGTCATACTAAAAGCAAGTGTCAAATATAGAACTTACATCAACATATAAAATAAATTAAAATGCTGTCAAACTTTGAATCTTTCATTATTTAATTTTTAAGGTATCTTTTTCCAGGTGCTTCTTTGAGATTGAAACATAGATTGAAAATCATTGAGAAAGTTCAAATTTCAAAATTAGGTGAAATTGAGACAATACATTAAGGTCAAAGGCAGACTGCACCCTTTCCAACTCCAACAAATACAGATGCAACATTGGGAGGTGGAACAGAAAGTGCGGAGACAGTACAGCATGATAGTTTCATAGCACCAATCAAACAACAGAAGGAAAATAGAGGCATAAACAGCACCACTAAGTGCACAAGAATGTGCAAAATAACTAAGAAAACTTTTAAGCCATGGGAACTTTCAAACCTTTTGATTCCCCAATTTTGAGCTTAATGTGGATTGAAAACTTCAGAAAAAGAAATAATATAACTCAAGTTACTTAACCCAAATTTTGCAGAAGATAGTCCCTCAAAAGAACATCAGAATGGGCAATTTTAGTACAGGGAAGTGCAAGATCATTTTTATCTTCCATGCTCCAACTGAAAGAACTTATTTACCAACCAATCAAGCTAGAAGGTGCTGAGAATTTGACAAAGATCAACTCCTTCTATGGACTTGAATAAAAGGGAAAGAAGACAGAAAGACAATTCACCAGCACCTTCCAGGGAGGATTTCTGATCTACTCATCGTCCTTGTAAGGGTACTCCTCAGCAACTTGCTCCAGCAGCTTCAGTCTAATCTCAAAAGCATCATCACCTCGAAGCATGTCTTTCACAAACTTAACCTCGGTTCTCATAGAGACCTACACTCAATTCAAAAATAGTTAGTTAAGATTAGCCTCTTGTAAACAAAACTGGCAAAGAAAAAATATGCTGTACATTCCAGAATGAATACACAAGATCATGGAGCATAGATTGTACATTATGGTAAATATCACAGTGCATCCCAATCATTAAAATCAAGACCCTCAGTGGTCCCTCCATCAGGAAACAAAACCTAAAGAGAAATGGTATTTCAGTAGAGGATTTTACCATTTCTAAAGCACCTCGAATGACCCCACACAGGATGTTGCAATAGAAGAGACCTTGGCAGGTGTCAGGGAGTTCAACAAAGTCCGCAAGGGGATTATCATCCAGTATCAGGCTACACTCTGAACCATCAGCACTCCAATTGCTCACTGTTGCACTTACTCCAAGAAACATCTTGAACCCAACCTGCTTTCCATAATAAAACTTCAGAGTCTCTTCACACAAGTCTTCACTAACAAGTATTGTGCACATAAACTCCATACTATGCCTAATAACAAAGAGGGGTTGCATGAAGTGAAAATGTCAGGCCAGTTTCTAAGTAATGTTGTATGTTATCAAAAACATATTTGTTGAGGATTCCCCTCATAGAAATAGAAACCCACTTTGTGATCTACTAAAAGATAAAGTTTATGAAGTTCTTCTGTATCTTATCGGCAAAGCATGTGCTTATTTCCATGTTCCAGACACAGACAGGCCAGGAACCCCTTGCTTCATGTAACTACCCATCATCTACTGGAGTATGAAACAGAGGAGAAAGAACCTTGGCAATAACTTCAGCAGTGTCTTTGAATTCTGAACATCTTGTGATGTTGCTCTTTGCCAAGAAATCATCAATCAGCCGAACACCAATGTTATACCCCCTGAAAGCATCCAACATGCATACTTGGCGTGGGTGCTTTCTTTTTCTATTTTGGAGAAACCCAAGAGCCTTTCACAGCATTATGTGCCCATGAAACCTCTACAGGCTCATGAAATTAATGCCAACACATTCACACCTCAAAGGCTCCCTCCCACAGGTGCCAAGTTCTACAACAAGCACATGTGTACAAAGATGCTTTGCACATGAGAGATCTCTCCAGTCATAAAAACAGTAGATTCTAGCTACAGGAAGTCCTCCACTACATAATGTCTGGAGATTTTGGGTGCAGAATTTGAGGGCACAGCTTGTAATGCATGTAATATGTTATGGGAAATTCCTACAAGGTAGTAATCAGCACAGGGCATCCTTACATTGTGTCCAGCTGCTTGTTGACCTCCTCTACTTCTTCAAAATCAGTCAGCAGTTGACGCACTATTGCACCATATGTCAAGGTGAACAGTTCTGCATTCTGGACCCCCACTATAGTTTCAGTTCATCACCTTTCCCCTCATCATAAATCATCAAACAAAGCAGAAACCAATGCAATACCGTTGGTTAGTGTTGTACAACCACCTCCATGTGAGAGACATGATATAATACATAATCAACAGCAAGACAAATCTTGCAGATGCGTTGCCTTCAATTGTCCTTGAGCCGAGTGCTATCTCTCATAACCTACCACCTTGAATGTAGGTGAAGTAACTTGGGTGCATACTCACCACACGATCCACAGGTGCAAAGGGATAGTCACCGGCTCTTGTTGGCGGTGCCATCTGCACAGATACACACCCAGCCAGAAATACAAGTTAAAACAAGTGCACTTAGTGTAGTACTTAGCAATGCCAACCACAAGATCTGCTGCTGCAGCTCTGTCTCTGTCTCTGTCTGTCTCTCTGTGTGTGCATCTTGGTTTAAGAGACCTGGGATTTGGGGTTAGGGTTTATCACTCCAAGACAGAGAAAATCGCTCTTGTGCTTTGTCGCCACATCTTTGGGCAAAGAGAGAGTTCAGGGAAAGCCTTAGGAATTTACTGACCAAACTCAAATTAATTATGGCTACTGAACACCTGTCATGAAACCACTGACAAGTAAAGTATCCACAGTAAGAAGTCCCGATACGAAAAAGAGTTCTGAAAGTTCAGAAAAACTGCAAACGGAAGAAAAGTTCAGGGTTTCCAGACGCGCTAAGATTAGGGAGAACCAATAAAATACACACACGCACACACACGCACGCACAAGAATGCTTCCAGGTTCACCTGTCTGAAAACAAGCACAGGAGGGTTGCTGAAGATCCAAAGGACTTACAGATGCGAAAGAAGAACAAATCGCCTCTTTTTCTTGATACCAAGCAGCTCCTTAACCCGCACCCCCACCCCCGCCCCCTCTACGAACAAATCTGCATCCTCCAGATTCCTTCTCCCTCCCTCCAGAAAATCAAAACCAAATCTCCAAAACAAACCAAAAACTCCGATTGTTGCTGCCTGTATTTGAAATAAGAATTCCGTGGACAAATTCAAGGAGAATCCGTGCGATCGAGATAGAGAGAGGTAAGAAAAGAGACACAATGCAATCACCGAGAACAGGACACATGCCGAAACCCTAATTTCGGAAACCCTAATTTTTGGATTCTTACAAAGGAGCCCCAATAATGTTTGTGGTTTGCATTTAATAATGTTTAATGTTTTTTTATCGATAAACATAAATTTTTTTAAACAATAAAACATCATTTAAATCATTATATCTATTATACCAATCATCATCATTGGCCAAAATTATAGTAAAAAAATATTTTAAAAAATGTCTTTCATAGCCTTTGCATTTTGACCAATTTTACTACATACTAGAAAGTTTTTCACCACCTTGTGCAAAATTTAATATAAAAAGTGTTTTATTGTTGGGAGGTGGAGATGTTTTTGCATTTGTTAATTTCATGTGGTAGACATCCTAACTAAAGACAATATGAAAATGTTAATATTTGGACTATTAATACAAAAAGTTCCAATAATATTTGTTTTGTGAATTAATATTTTGAATACATGCTAATTAAACCTAATTCTTTGAGTTTTTTTGATACATTTTTATTTTATTTTATCAAACATTTGTTGGCTTCATGTGGCACACATGTTAATGTGGACACAAGGAAATTCAAACCATAATATTGAGATTTTAACAAAAAGTTCCAATAATGTTTGATTTGGTGGATTAACATTTTTCAACACATGTTAATGACTTGTTATCATAGTCATGGGTTAGGTTTGACATTAAATAACTATTAAAAACTTTGAACGATTATAATAATTTTTTTTAAAAACGTTGAAATGTCGAAAAATGTGATAAAAACACATTGGAAATTACGAAAAATTTGAAAAATGCACCTAAACAATCTAAAATTTTATAGAACGTGGTAAAAGAAGTCACGCTCCTTATTAGTCATTAAAAAAATGTCATAGTATTAATGAGTATCCCCACACAGATTCAATCATAATTCATTTAATTGATGATAATTTTTTTTCCAAGAACATTAAATGTAGTCAATAGGTAGAAGTAGGTGAGGGGATGAAAGTGTGAGCATTGAAACATAAGTGCTATTGGAAGGCAATTGAATGCTCAAATGAATTTCAAAAAATTCATTTTCATTTATGAAAATTTTAATAATTATTTTTTTAAATGCATTTTTTGAAAATAATTAATTATTTGTTTTTAATGCATCAAACTTGAACCAAGGCTATGGTAATTAACTTAATGTTTCAAATTTTTGGATAGATTTTTATCCTACTTCACATTGTTGGTTTCATATGAGTGCACATCCTAATCTCAAGTCCCAATGTCACAATAATAGGAAAATACAAGCATCCACATTTAGTGGTAGAGATACAAATAAGAAATACATGACTAAAAAAAAACAATCTATATTAAAATATTGTTACAAAATTGGTAAAGTTATCACCACATGTTATTATAACACTTAATAAAGTTTAAAATGCATTATTAGGGTAATGCTAAATTGGGCTTGGAACAAAAAATGAATAGATAAATCAATGTTAAATTACAATTTCAAAAAATGTTGTTGCACAAAAGATTGCAACAATTGCACAATGTTGCATGTGATTAAAAATTAGAGATTTATTCATTTTTCACAACAACTATGACAAGCTTAATGTGGAATGTCAAATCTTGGTGTTGTGTACTTTTTCAAGCTTTGGCTTTTTTGAACTATATGTTGTGTGCAACATCAATCCTTAGTCTAAATGACTACAAATGTAGCGTTGTGTGTTATGGTGCAATGAATACATCTTTAAACCTTCATCAACCATTGAACAATTTTTTGATTTTGTGTGCATTAAACAATTTTTATGTTGTGAGTTCTACACCTTTGGCCAACATCAAACAATTCTTTGTGACAACAACCTCTACAACAATTCTACAACTTTGATACCAAATAACTTTGGCTTCAAAATGGCTCAACAAGATATCGACATCAACATTGTTGGATTTGACATTGTTCCAAAAAATGACAATCAATGTAAATATGCATTTATATCAAAAATTAAGAATGTAAATTCATAATTATTAAAAGTTGAATCGAAACTTATTAACATTTAATTCATCTTGCAAAAGATGTGGAATCATAAGAACCTAAAAATGTAGGTATGTTCAAAGATGTGGTGATCACATATTGCTAGAAGAGGTTAATGAAGAACACAAAAAGGTAGAGGCAACACAATCTTGAAAGGAAAGACCATTGTTGTTTTTCTCCAAGTTGATTTAACTTGTGAAATGAACACAAAGAAGCCTTTAAAAAAAATTCGAGAATCCAAGAGATAATTGCGTTGATTCATGCAAAATGAAAAAAATTCATAGTTGGTTTAGTTGTGGTTGATCCAAAGGATTTATTCAAAATTGCTACCTTTAAGTGGCAAAAGATTATAAAGGTAATGACTACAAGTGGGCACTTGTCAATAGCAAGAAATGGTACAAGATGCAAAGACAAGTGGGGTGTATTGTATGGTCATTTCAATCACATATTTGATTACATGTCAACAATTGGAAATAATACAAAGTATTGGGATTTAACCATGCAAAAGAGGACAACTTTAAATGTCTTTCAACATTTCAATAAGCTAACATATAAAATGATAAACTCTTTGTGGGGGTGCCAGACATGTTGCATCCTTCGAGTCATGTTCAAGACTTGATGGTTATAATGATGGTGTTTATAGCCCTCATGTGTTCTAGCCAAATTTTGAATTAGACAAAATTTGCAACTTAGTTTTCTAATGTCATTCATCTCACCAACATAAATTATTGTACAATCCAAAGAGTTAAACACACCACCAATACTTACAACACAATTCCAACCACATAGGCACAATGTATATGAGCCAACACTTGGCACAATGTAGAAAATCCCATCCACATGGAGTATTTCAAGACTTCTATGAATGAAATCATTCATGAAGACACTTCATTTAATAAAGAATCTAATGCATGATTAGAAAGGATTATTATCCCTCCTCCCATTGCATGTTGAAGAGCACTCAAACCAATATAAAGATCAAATGAAAATCTTTTATTGTAATCAATGGCATGATGGAAGTGAAAAAATGGGCAACAAGATGTTAATGACTTCAATTGACAAAATTCACCTGATTAATATGGAAATTGAAAAGTGACATTCATAAACACAAAAAAACTACAAAACCAATAGATCAAGTACTTCAAAATGAAAAATGTTGAAATCAATTACAAGCAAAATAATGTGGTAGAAATTATTTTTTGATTGGCACATTCAATGTGCATGATTTTTAAGGGAGCTTACCTCCCATTTTTTTCAAAATGAAATGCAAAAAAAAGAGGTGCAACTTAATAAAATAAAATAAACTTTGTTATTCACTTCGATGTAAATAAGGTGTCAAAAATTGAATAATGAAAATATATTTAAAATATACCTAGATTATTGCTAATTTTAATAAAACATTTCATCAACATTTTATTACTTCATAACATTAAAAAAAAACCCCTTTTATTTCATGTGCTTCATAAAATATACAAAAAGTAACCTCCCCAAACATGATTTATTCAAAAGGGAAAGTTGCCAAAATCTTGAACCTATTGTAATGACTACCAAACACATGGGGATGAAGAATAATCTTGATTGAATACACGTTTTCAAGTATACTTGGTACATAGAATTGTTAAATTTAGGGTTGACAATAAAATTACAATTTGGAATACACATGTTGAAAGGCAAATTCATTCAATATACATATGCAAACATTTGATTTCAAACCATGTTTCTTTGGCGCCCCAAGTAAATTTCTAGCTTGGCATATCAATTTTCACCATATACTTCTTAAATTATAATTGTATTTGATATATGAGATGAATCCCCATCTATTTGTTCAAGTTTCTTGTTTGACATTTTTCATGCATTATGGTGTCCTTTAGCAATACCCAAATCTTGAGCAATTGATTCTTATTATAACTCACATAGGACCTAATCAACATCAATCTTCTGACACATAATTAGTGTTTTGTAAAATATGTAACAACAAATGAAAAGATCACACACAATTGCAATGTGGAGTTAAAAAAACTTTAATATTTTCTTAAATGTCTTCTCAAGAATACTAAATGCATTTTTGACAACAAATATGCTCCTTTTGTGCTTCTTGTTGTAAAATGTTGCAAAAAAGTTGTATTTTCCATCCTTGTGTGGAATCATCAATAACAATGGTAAGGGGTAACCCTCTTCTTACACAAAAAAATCCCTGGAACTAAACTTGACTCCCAAAAACTTTGAAGTCATTACACTACTAGAAGACCAACAAACAAGTTAATAAATTGTTTCTAATCATCTATAATAGTTAACAAAATAACATTTTATCCTCTAGTTTTATAAAAGTAAAAGTTTTCATTAAAAGGTTCGTATGACTTTGAAATAGGAAAGTATGTATCATCTATGGCCCCATGTATGTTTGGGAGACCCAAAAATGTTTTCAAACCATGCATTATTGTGTAGATGCATCCAATATACATTTAGCCAAGTAGCAAGCTTCTTGAAAACAACATTAATTACTATGATTACCTCTTTGATGATGAGAAAGATAATCAATTAAACAACACTAAAGAATTCATTATAAATCAAAAGGTTATAACATTGGAACAAGTTTGCATATAACGTATGCTATTCTTACTTTAATCATAATAATAAGCTTGTACATTGTGTCCTTGCGAATCAAAGGTTTCAATCCATCAACAATATCGAACAACATTTGCTTTCTAATTTGGATGTTTTGAAACCAACACTTGTCATCATATTCTATCAAGAAGAAAATTGAAAACCATATGATCAACCTTGGCTTCAGTTAATGACCAAGATTTATGCAAAATAAGCCAAAATTAATTGCAAGTTGATGATGATGGAGGGAGAGGAAGGTGTAAGTAATTTGCAAGTTGGTTGTAATAGTTGAATTTAATTGACAAGCTATGAAAAGAGGTGGTAGATCAAGTGGACAAAACAAAGTCTATACCAACAATATTAGAAACATTGAAACATTTGTAGTAATTGTTACATCCTTTTCAATAATCATGAACACAAAGGTTAGTGTAGCAAACATAAGACAAAACATAAGATAATTGAAGAAACAAATGCAAAAATTGAGCAAAACACAAAAAAGATCATTGTTTGAAACATAAGATGAAACATAAAAGAAAGAAATCAATGAATGTAAGTCTTAAGCAATGCACACAAAAAATATTTGAAAAAAGACAAAGAGATGTTGAAATGACACTAACATTTGTCAAACTTTGTAAGTGGACAATGACATTTCTAATCAACAATGTCACAAAACATTTGCTATAACATTTGAAAAATGTGCTATAACATTTGAGTCATAATTCCATAGAGTGTAAAGAACAATGGTTGCCAAATTTCACAAGTGCACAACAATACCTTTGAGTAGCAATGCCACAAGGCACAAAGACATAAGAGAATGCATAACAACACCTAAATAACATAGTATTAGCAATGTCACAAAATGAAAAATCATAATTGAACAAAAAGGGAAAGACAAACAGTCAACTTCCATTGCAAAATGGTGAAATGTTGTTTATAAACAAGATTAAGGTTATGGTCAAAATTGATAGACATTGCATTCATGATGCCATTGTCCAAATGCTATTCTAGGGTCTTTAGAGGTCTACACACAAAGACTAACAAAATATCATGTTAAATTACATTGATTTATTTTATGTTAACTTAACATTATGTGTGAATAAATGTAACCAACAAAACTTATGGCCAAACCTTAATACCTTAAGATTATATATGAGATTTAGGATTAGATTAAAATAATGTTAGGGCTTAAAGATTTTATAATAACTAACAATAGGTGTGGCTAAACCTTAATACTTGAAGATTATATATGCAATTAATGATTAGGTCTTAATATATTATGGATGGTTGCAAGGTAGGGTTGTTCATTTTTAACAATTGCAACACTTTCAAAAGTTTAAATTTTAATAATAAAATGATTGAAAAAAAAACCAATGTTAATTGTAGATTATGGGCACAAAAAAAATAAAATGAACCAACAAAATTACTTTAAAAAAGGATTGCATGTCTTTTAATTTTGCCCAAAAAAACATTTTCATACAAATGAATTTTTGAATAATTTTTTTTGAAAATTGTTATGAAAAATGCATATAATTGTTTAGGTAGATGACATGGTTTTTTTTTTTTTTTTTTTTGTATTTTT
>Ga0209208_10004264_pt1 | contig 20370 bp, 14 predicted proteins | sample S1TSphfallax_3_FD_187694 | JGI IMG/M metagenome (GOLD analysis project Ga0209208, IMG submission 187694) | Host-associated microbial communities from peat moss isolated from Minnesota, USA - S1T2_Fd - Sphagnum fallax MG (SPAdes) (version 2) | ecosystem: Host-associated > Plants > Peat moss >...
TAAAATATTTAAAATAATATTAATGAATGAATGAATTATTAATAATATTATTAAGGTTATTATATATATATATATAATTATCATTCTTTTTTAATAACTATTTTAAACTTTATTATAATGTTGTTAATTAATATTAGTATGCATGTGGCTAATAGGTTATACAAAGTAACCTAAGCTTTGTAAGAATATTGTAATATTATTAATTACTAATAAGGATTATAGTTAATATTAATAGTCAATATTATATATTATTATTGTTGTTGTTATTATATATTTATGGCTATTATGTTGCATTAATTGGCATATAAATACCCTAGCTTAGGTTAAATATTGATCTAAGTTGACTATTAACTTAAGTTATGTAATAATATTATAACATTATTGATTACCAAATACTATAAGTAATTATAACTATTAAATTTATATTAAATTTATAATATATTCTGTTTTACTAACCAATTGTTATTATTATCATAATATTATATTATCATTACCTATTAACTTTTATTACTTATAATATAATTAATATATATAATAGGTAAATTAGATTAGTATGACATAGGTACCATGTAATAGTTGCATGTAGGTTGCAACTAATTTGTTGAGCTCATATTTTTTGCCTTCCATTCGAAGTGTGCACAATATATAAGTAGGTGCATTGGTCTTGTTCACAAATGCAACTTGGGATGAATCAATGAAGGAGGCTCAACCCTAAATTCTAAACCCAAAAACAAAATTGGATTATATTTAACCTACCTAACTAACCTAGCCCTACACAAGCAAATTGCATAATTGCCATGTGGCCTTGCCTTGCCCATTATTTATTAAACATGTGTCAAAACCTTATTGATTTTAAATTGCATCTTGATTAATAATAATGAATAATGAAATAAGGTTCAAATTGCCACATGTCATCATCTCCTTGATCCATGTGGCAAAATATTGCCCACCCAACTTTCAATGGTCCAAATTTAATTTTATTTACTAATAATTTTTAAAAGATTAAATTAGGGTTTGGGTGCCACATGTCACATATTGATGCACATGTCAAAATCCTATTCACACTATATTGGACAAATGAAATAACTTAAATTTACTAATTAATATTGAATATTGAAATAGGGTGAAAATGATACGTGCCATTAAATAATTTTCTTTTAAAAATGGACATGTGTCATAAAAAGAAAGGTCACCATTTATAATGAGAATGCATATACATGTTGAATACAAATTGTCATGTGCAACTACATGTCTACCACAACTTGTCTTATGCAACTATGGCAAAATCTAGTTACATGTGTCGCATGCAGCTAATTTCTAGTTACATACTCTAGTTGCAAAAACCAATTTTTCTTCTAGTGTTCAATACAATCCCCATGCCTCACTAAATTGGACTCAATGAAAAGTTTTAGGGAATGTTGTCTATTCTTCAAGTACCCAATCACTTGTGCCTTGAATTCATGGAAGGACAAATCATACTTAACATATTCCCAATTCTCCTCCAACTTGTTTTTCACCGAGTTTATCAAAACATGGGGTTGGGCATTGATATTGTGTATGTTAGGATCCAAAACACCACAATACCCATGCAACATGTTTATCCAAATATTTATGTGGGGTGGGGGTGGGGGGGGGGGGTGTTGGATTCCAAACTAAATCACATGTGACAAATAAAGGCTTCAACCCCTTGGCCTTTCTATCAAGGGCCATCTTGCATGCCTTGTTAACTATTGCCCTATGAGCCTTATGTTGGATAGTTGTTATTTCTCTCTTATTCAACCCAACAATAAGCACATCCTCAACACCCTCCACATCATCAAATATATGCATTGGCTCTTTATTTGCTTGGACATTATTTGTGGGTATAGTTGCTTCAACCATAAAAGTCCACCCAATTGGTGTATTGCTTGGGCTAGCTCCCAGTTGTCCAAGGTTGCCTACCCCTAGGAATGTTAATGTCTGCAATGCTTGCATAGCTTGCATAGCTTGCATTTGTTCCAAAGGGGTCCATGACCCATAATGTTCATGTTTGTAAATCCAATCAAATCGCCTTGTAAGCTAGATGATATGTTTGCTACATTATTAGGCATATTACTCAAAGTGGTGCAACTAACTAGGTACCTACGATGTCATGAAGTTATTGGGCATGGCACTCAAATTAGGTGTAGATTAAATATTCGTATTTGAGAAACTAAAAGTTGTAGTAGACTTAGCCTTGGGTTTAAAGTAACATGGTTTGCTCAAGACTTTTGGAGCCAATTTTGGAAGGTCAATCATTGAATGCTTAAGAATTGGGCCCCACAATCCCTATGATCACTTTCATCGCCAATTGATGATTCCTTATCATTATATGGGCCTTCTTCATAGTCATAAAGGGTTGTGTTCCAAAACTTGTCAACCTCATCCAATTTGGATTCAATGCCTATAGGTTTCACCATTGGCTTCTGTCCAAAGGAACTTCTTGTTTTCACCTTCCAAGGTTTAAAGCAGTTTAAGTTTTTACAAAATTCATACACACCCAAAATCCTGAATGCAATATACTTAGAATTAGTTTGGTTCAATTAGGTGAGTACAAAAAATCAACAAAAATTTCATAAATTCACCATTTATATGAAAAATGATAGCAAATAGTTACATGAGTTTTACACCCAAAAGTTTCAAAGATTATAACACATTATTTGCACTTAGTAACCAAGTCTGTACTCAAAAGGTATTGTACACATGATTTCATCGTGTTCAAAAAACACATGCACGGTTAATATGTTGTTGGACTTTATATATAGTAACAAAGCCAACAACAAGCATACATCATAATTTGATTGACCTTCAAGTTTCAACACAATGCAAATCAAAACTTCAACAATACAAGACATAATGAAAATGACGTGATCATGTTTCATGAAAAGACAATTCATGGACCTAATACCAATATTATACTGGTCTAACAATTTTGGAAGGTACTAATACCAATATTTGCAAAGTATGGAAAAAATCCCTTTATATTAGGACCAATATGGTATACCTAGTTTGAACTTAGGAAACAATTGAGCTACAAACATTATTTGTTTGTTACAAAACCAAATGGTAGCTAGATGGATACTCCCACAAATAAACCAAAGTTGCAAATAATAACCAAAAAGTGGAATTGACCAAATACTCATAAAAGAAAGTAAAGATATATGAGTCTACTGAACTTGGAATGAAGATGAACTTGTAATTAGTAAATGGTCAAATGATCTCACAATAAAACAATGGCAAGCTTCAAATCAAAGAGGAATAGGTTTAACACAAAATTTCAAGGGTGGAAATGACTCACCATTTCGAAAGGACAAAGATTTGTACAAAAGATTTGCAAACTATTATTGTTTCCATAAACAAACATATACGACACATTTATAAGAAAGGTGACATACACCATAGACCAATTAAACAACATGAGCTACACATTGTTGATTTTGGAACAAGGTGATAGTTCCATGTGGCAAAATCAATAACACATAGCTCATTAAATTGTGTATAATCCATGAGATTTTATGATAATGTCACCTTGTTGATCACATCCAATGACAATGTTGTTTTTTGTTTATGGAATTTAAGGTTTGAAATCCATGTTGAATGATCAACAACATGGAATTCATGGCATCTTTTCTACTTGACATTCTTTAGCTAAGAAATTCATGGAATTGTTTCTAAAGACTTACTTTTTGACACTTGTGGTTGTTGTGTTTCAAGTGAGCCATGGGCATTTGCAAATGCCTACTATGTTCTGAAGTTGACTCTTGATGCTCATCATTAACTTCAAACTCTGAAATTCCAAAGCTTGAACTTGAATGCTTGTTACTACTACTTGAAAGCAATAACTCATTGGTAGACTTCAAAATTATTGAATCACAGACTTCGATGTGGTTTTTGTTGACAATCCTTATCACCAATAAATGTTTTTGCACATGCTACCATTTTTTTTGGAACGAGGTGGACCATGTAGGTTTGGTGATTAGGACCCTAAACCCTAAAACCTTGACCCATGAAAATGAACATACTGACTTAGAAACTTGCTACTATAAATTGCATGCAACATTAATTACAAACAACGAACTTAGTGAATGATAATTCACATGGGTCAATACTTACCTAGGGACCACATGTAGGTTAGAAAAGAGAAATAATGCATCATTTCAAGCAATATTCCTTGCTCACAACTTCTCATACTCACATTCCATACCTTTTGCCATGGTTTGACCTTAAAATGCATTTTCAAGCATTGTAAAAAAATCACTTGAAAGGATCAACCTTTGGAATTGTCATTCTCTCACCTTACTACACCTTACTACATCAAAATGAGGCAACATTTTTTTTGGAGCCATCATTGCCAATCACATTACATCTTGAACAAACCATGCTCTCATGCATAGTGTAGATATTCACACAATGTCACTTGAAACTTGGTTACAATACACATAGTGGTCCAAGTTCATGACATTCACCTCTCTTCAAATCTTCGAGTGTTTAAAAGTTGTTGAATGCATGTGATGCACAATCCAACCATGCCAAGCTACAAATGTTCAACGTGTGCAACTCGCTTACTTTGTTGATGTTCCAACTTTGACGTTCAACTACAAGCACCCATTCACAAATAAATCAAACTACATTTACTTTTTAAAAATGATGTGACTCTATTTGTAACCTTCTTACCAACATAGATAAAAATATGGTATCCCCCTTAATATATATTGTTATCTTTTTCTATGCATGTAGCAACAATGTTCAATGTTTGTTGTTTCGTAATTTCATGTAAAAGTTCAATCTTTCGAATCTCGTTTTATTGATGGAAAAACACATGCATTGCAAGTTGCAATTTGACTTGGCCTTGCATGAACTAGTTGCATCTATATTGGCACCATGATAAAATCCCCAAATGTTATTGGTTGCTTCTAAACATTATAAATGTCATCCCTAGATTAGATCAATGTTTTTTAATGCAAATTTAATGGTTCATTCACTAATTATTAGATTCAAAAACCTTATTCTAGTAAAAGAATGAAGGTGCCAACATTTTAGGTGCTCCAAAATTCACCTTGGCCTTTGACTTATAGTTGACTTCATGTGGGTTTTGATAAATATTGATATGTTTCATTGACTTGTTCAAGCATCACATAAATGTGGATAAATAAAGAACACACAACCTTTTACACCTTAATGGCAATTCAATAGGGCTTTTTTGACTAGGCAACATCCATCTTGATTGTCATTTTTTTATGGGGGACCCATTTTTCTGGATGTCCAAATTGGTGTCTTGTCAAAAAAGTCGCCTTAGTCAAAATTGCCAATAAAAAAAATCACATGTTTTTCATGCCCCAAGCTTGTGGTCAAAATAACTAGTAAAAAACCCACATGTTTTTCATGCCCCATGCCTATAATCAAAATGGACATTCCTTCTAGTCAATGTTAACACCTTGGTCAAGATGAACCAATGGAAAAACCATGATTTCTTGTAGTGAATACATTTGATTAATATAATTAATGTATTTAGCAATAAAATTGAACTCCACCTTTAGGGCTACAATTAAAATTCATCACCAATTGCAAATGAAATATGACAATATAAAATTCAAACGCCCATAAAGGTTTCACCCCTCCCTCACAAGGTATATGGCAATGGTTGGTGTTAAACAACACAAGGTCCACACACCTCAAAAGAAAAAGTGAATGTTGGCATGCAAGGTCTACATTTTATTACTAAGCAAACCAAATTTCGTTGCCAAATCAAATTTTGTCACCAAATCAATGGTGGAGATTAATCCATTGTCAATCAGATAACCCGGATCCATAGATGTGTGATGATAAAAAAAATTCAATCAAAAAAAATTATTGGTGACGAAATGCTTTTGATCGTTGCAAGTTTGGCAACTGAAAGCATTTTGTTGCCAATCATGTGGTGATGGAAATTTTTTGGTCACCACAAGCTTGGCAATAAAAAATTTCGAATGCCATAGGCTTGGAGACCAATTTTTTTCCATTATTGTAGGCTTTATGATAACCAAAATAGAGTTTTGGTCACCCATAACCCTACCTCAGGTAGCCCTTTAGTCCCTTTGACCTAGATTGACCCTAAGTTGACATGGGTTGACCCATTACTAACATGACACAGGGGTGCATTTGCTTCTAGATGCATCCTTCATGTTGTGACGGATGCATGAATGTCATGACAACCCTAGTAATGGCACCAAGGTTAACACCTCCAAGCACTTTAGTGGGCTTGTTTGTAGCCCTATTGTAAAATTATTGTGAAACTTATCCCTTGTGTCCCTAATTGCAATTGGAAATGATGTTTACATGAACATTGCCTTTGTTCATTTTTCAACGAACCTTTGAGTTGCACATTTAACAATAGTGAAGGTTTTGTTTGCCTTTCAAAAACTCCTTTATTCCTTTTCCTTCCATGTACATTCTTTAATCTCATATGCTATTACCTTGGCCATTATTTTTTATCACATAATGTTCAAGTATTATTCAAAAGTGACCACATGGGACATGTTGTAATTAACTAATGATTCATTTCCTTTCATTTGTCTTATAGATAAATGCAACAGTAATAATAAATTATGAAGAAACATAACCTCTTGTGTCAAACTTGGAAGGTTTTGTTCTTTTTGTTCTTGCATTGAAGGGTCTTTTAGATCTATTATTGGTATAATAATGTTTGTTGGTCCTTCCATTTCTGTTGCAATAAGGTTATGTGGCATGTCCACATAATAACAAAACTTTTTTTTATATCTCTTATTCATTAGATGTGTTAACAATTTTATATGTAATCGCTATGTTGAATAACTTTTCTATTGCTAACACTTCACCCCATTGTGGATTTTCCTCTTCTTCATATTCTAAATTAGAATGCTTTGTTTCCTCCCTATTTGTAGGTTGTGTTGTGTATACTTCTATAGGGCTGAATTCTTCATTTATAACCTTTAGATTTAATAGCCAAATCCATGTAACCCTAAATCCGAATTATATATATATTTATGATACTTGGTCCAACACCTTGTTTACCCACCTAAATTCGATGTGACCTTGTTTAGTTCATTGTAATTATTTTTTACCATGGCTTCATCTTTCTTTTATGAATGCAATTTTGAATGGCTTGAAGCATGAAACATCCAAACATTGTAGAACATGTGAAGTATGTGATAATAAAATAACCATGTCTAAACCAAATTGATGGGCTTTCTTTATTGCTTCTAGAGTAACATGTGATCCATGCCCATCTATAATTAATAACTGATAACTGGTTAGAGAGATTTCACCAAAAATTGACCTATTGAAAAACCTTAAAAACTATTTGAACAAAAATGTTGGCATCCGAGCCTTTTTTTGTGTTTCGATACATATGCCTAGTTTGTAATCCTTGATATAATCTTTTCATAGTCTTTCACCCCTAAAAATATAAAATGTTGGTAGAAATCTTCTTGCAACATTAATTACACAATTCATAATGAATTATTCCATGGATTAATTTGGAATGGTGTTGTAAACTTGTTGTGAACCATGTTTGGCTAACATTTTTGCCCTATATGTCTACATGAATTCCAATTTCACCATTATTCCATATGTGGTCTACTGGGGAGTTATTTGTTGTATAGAAATTGCGAATTGTTGTAAAATGTTTGGCAAGATTGTTGAGTTAATACATACCTTCAATCTTTCTACTTGATGAACATACAAATTTGAATGTTATTGTTTGAATCAATGCCACCAACTATCCCATGGAATCCCATTTTGAAATGATGTTGGTCTCGTCTGACTAATTTTTACTACCTTCAACTTTAATTCTGGTGTGTTAACTTGCTTTTTGCATAGGCAAAATCCAACAAACCACTACAACATCTTCTTCTACTATTAGTATTCCTTCTACCCCAACCTTCTTCATTCGTGTCTTACCATTTAGATGGTTAAATAATGAATTTAGGGGTATGTTCCACAACCTACTTGCCCTCCTCAATGTGGTGTTGCCACCTTCTATTGCATCCATTGTTTCCTCAAATGCTTCATTTGTCCATTTCCCCTTCCCACTCATTGATGGTATTCTATAAGCCCTTGGAGGCTTACATATGGGATTTGACTTGGATGGGATTTTTTTTTGTTAATGATTGGTTGTTGGTTCAGTGCCATTCCATTTTGTCTTTTGTGAAACATATGTAAGATCATGGACCCCCTTGCCTTTTGACCACCTTAGCTTCCAATTAGTGGATGGAGTAGGCCTTACTTTTATAGGAGGTATACCTTTATTGTCCTTGCAAACTAGCCGATAGAACAAACATTATGTTAATGTTGGATACGTTTGATTTGCATGCCACCATAGAATGTAAAAGCTAGAGTACAATTTGGAGAAATTTGAAAAATCTTCCCAAAACAAATTGTGATATGTTGTTGTGCATGTTATGGGAATAAATCTCAATGAACATGGAGCTTGAGTTCACTGGTACTTGCCCCTCTTTGAATTACTAGGTTGAGAAGATGGGACTACATATTTGGAAACCCAATTATAGTAAAGGTACTACTTATACTTCTCATTGTAAATCTTGTTTGATGCTTCAATCTTGATGTCTTTCATATTATATTGCAAACCTTTTATGCTAATTTCTTGCACTTATGCATTTAGAATAAAATTTGATGGTAGTTCTTCTATGGTTACTATTGGAAAATTTGCAATTTTAATAAGAACATATTACAATTGCACCATATTTACTTGTTGCATTTTTGCTTTTCTAGTCAAATTTGATTTCAATTCTTCTATGGCTACTTCCTTTGCTTCTACATCTATGGTTAGATTTGATTGCAATCCTTCTATGGTTATTTTTTGCACTTGTCTATTGGCATCTACTTTGTCTCTCAAGACTTTTGAATTAGAGCTTAACCTTTTTTAAAAACCTTGTCCAATGCTTTCAAACTTGCTTTTTCTTCTAGAGATGACATGCTAAGAAAAGTGATATAGGACAAGGAAAAATTATGATTTGTATTAAGGTTTGCCCAAATGCTTGTGGATGTGTAACTATTTTTTGGACTAAAAGCGCACACACAATTGAGAGGGAATTTGCAAAGCATGAGATTGAGGTGGCTCATTAATGATTCAATTTTTGGTATCCTAAGTTAAAGTTGATGATAATTGATGAGCCCACAATCAGGCTTTGAAACACTATAAAAAAAAAAATCGATTTGTGATCAATTGCCTGTTTTTATTGAGGTAGCCTATGTGCCTAATACTAAACAAAGTTTCTACCAATGTTTCATACCCTATATAAAATTTTCCCAAAACACCTCCAACACCAAATATAAAAAGGACCCTGTTCCTACCTTTTCCTGATTTAATGAACACCCAATCCCCCAATACTGCACAAAAGTTTTGCAAATGTACAATGCCTTTTGGTAATTGAGCTGCAACAGCCCCTATACCAAAAAACAACAAACTCCTCCTCCCCCCGCCCCCATGCATGTCCTTGATTTATACTCATTTTTATTCTTGATTGTCTTCACAAAAGCTCCCATTACTAAACATTTCAAGACCATGAGGTGGGTGAGAATTATCCAGTCCCCTTCAGTTTTACACCCATCAATGATATAAAAGACAATATTTTTGCCACTTTTGTCGGAGAAATAAAACACATCAATTTCATACCAGACGTTCAATCATAGGCAATCAACTGTGCAACACAACAATTAGGGCTGTTTCCTTGAAGGCCCTCCCACAAACTAATGGGAAGCCTGTGTGTGGTGTCGAGTATGTCTACCCTACGTATAGTGTGATAGCTAGCTACATTAAGTTGCATTCAGACCTATTGGTAATTGGCTGAAAACCGGAACCGAGAACCAGAGGTTGAGGTTCTAATAAATAAATTAGAACAATTTTGATTGAAGTTGGGACTCCACACATAAATGGAACTGAGAATCTGATTCCAGGTCCAATGGGATGTGACAAGGTCACCACTATTCACCTCAATGTAGTAGCAATAGCTTTGTTGCCGCCAAGGCTCCATACAAACCTTGTGCTGTAAAGACCCACTTGAATTTTTGTAGTCCAATTGGAGGGCACATTACCAAGCATATAGTTTTTCTCAGCTGTTGTTTGGAGGGTGTTCCAAAAAATGGAATGCCTGTCAGAGCGGGCATTTCATTTTACAAAATGGCCTGCCAAAAACAAAATCTGTTCTCGTCATACCCAGTTGGTACATGGAATTAGAGCAAATCTGTACACTTGGTAAAGCCTGTGGCCTTGAGCTTTTACCCCAATATGTCAAAACCTCTCTTTTTGTATCTCTTTGTATTTTGAGGGATCTCCCCCAGCAGAAGATCCCTAGGGAGCTATGCAGTGGGGGAGATCCTGCTATATCTCTACGTTCCCATGTTCCCATGGAAAGATTTTTTGATGGGACAGATCAGAAAAATTCAAATACACAATAAAGAAGGAATGGAGGAAAGAAAAAGAAGAGATTTTTACATATGAGGTTCCCATACTCGTGTGTTCTCCATCAGTCAGGAAAACCCTCGTGTGAACCTCCCTCAAGATAACCCATGTGTATGGGAACCTCCACTACAATATAAACTCCAGTAGTTCGAACTCAGAATGTATTGGCATTGATGCAATTGTTATTTATCACAAATTTCAATTCAAAGATACATGTATTTCTTAACCAGCCATTAAAATGTGCACCAGAGACCTCGTCCCACACCCCCCATATGTGTCCACTAGAGTGCACACACACACAAAAGACGCCATATTAAAAAGGGAAAGTTTCATAAACCATTCCTAGTGACATGGAAAGATTGGACCACGTACCCACCATCACCATCTTGCATCTTTCTTCTGCATCTCTCTTGCAGTGAACAATTTTCTTGCTGGGTCAAAATGGCATTCCTTGGCTTGTATAAAGGGTTGCTAGCCAATAGGGGTGGTGGAGAGATAGCTGCAACCAGTATGTACCCACTCGTCTATCCTGATGAACAACTTTTTATGCATGCTGAGCCAAATTTTGGCACACCAAGATTTGCAATAAGAAATCTTACACAAATCTGAACAGGAGGCAAAAGGTTAAGTACCTTGTTATAATCCTACACCAACATTGCAATTTGCACCAATGCTGGCTGGTTGTTAATAACCTACCAGTCAGTTAATATTTTTTTGATAACCAATTAAATTGATAATCACCTGGTACTGAATTTTAAACTATTTAATAACCTACCTAGATCACCCAATTATCATCCATGATGCTATCAATCTTTAAACACTAATCCAAAAAAATTAGAAACGAATTTTTTAATTTTAAAAAAAAAAAAAAACCTTATAACCAGGTAATGACCAGTACGACAACAAGTGGTTATCAACTGATTGTTTGTTAACAAAACCTTATGCATTGCCAACAGTTATTACCCAATTATTTTGATAACCTACTTCACAACCCCAAAAAACTTTGATATTGATAACCTGTGTGGTCCCTCAAAGGAAAAACCCCCCACCCATCGGTGATTATTTTAAAAAAGAAATAACCAGCCGACATCGGTTTGCACTTTGCACCTACCCAGGAAAGAGAAGAGTGCAATCTCTGGGATGGTAGTCAGGCAGCAGGACGATTCACTGGCCTCTGCGTTTGGCATTGAGATGGTGGAAATGGGGACCAGAAATGTGCAAAGAAATGCAATGCCAATGCAGTAGAAGAGAATGTGCACGGGAGAAACTGGAGGGCCAAAAGGTAACAGAGAAGACTGGAGTTGAGGGGGGCGAGCGAGGATTGCTCCCGGGAATGATGAAGTGCCTGATGAGGGCAGACACTAGTACGAATGGGCGGCATCCCATCACTGGATGCTTTGAGTACCTACCACAGCAGTACGTAAAAGTACCCACTTTTGTGATATGCACGTCTATGGCCGGTAAAGTAATGAAGACGTGTATCTTGGAGGGCGCTGTCCATATCTTGCGATCCATATCTTATGATAACACCCATTGATGGGACTCGCTAATAAGTCTCAGCTTTTGACCCATTGCACCGGCATTAAACTTCAACCCTTTGAATCTTCTTCCCCACGGCCCCCACTGAATTCAATTCCACCTTGTAACGTAGACATTTTCATTATCGTAGCAGTCTCTTCTCTCTCACTCAAATTTGCAACATTTATTTATTAGCTCTTCTGACTGACTCTCTTTTGTCACCATCCCCTTGGCCCCTGTCAAAACATCAAGGCAGCCAGGACAATGTCTTTTTCTCTAGTGCTGCTGTAATACATACAATGAGCTAACTGTAACCAAAAAGTGGGGCATTGCAAGTAGGAGTACATTCAATGTATTCCTGCATACTGCTGATCAATTGCAATACAACAAAGTGCTAACATGTTCAGGTTACGAACCAAACAGAATCTACTCCTAACCGTCTTTTAAAGTCCTAACCTTGATATTTCTAAGAGGACTCTTAGACATTCACTTGGATTAAAACACTGTGGACCTTCTCTTAAATAGCCTATCGTGATCTTTTGGTATGTGCCCTTTTATCAACAGGCTACTGTGATCTTTTGGTATGTCCCCTTTTTATCAACAAATGTTACAACCTGAGCCCAAATTCCCATTTAACTGGAAGAATTTTATTTATGAAACACAGTGGACAGAACTCAGAGATGGCACCAACAAACTAATACCCAATGCTAACAGACAAATTCATGATCAATATTCATAGCCCATAATTCTCTTCCTTGAAATTTGGTATATTGCTTAGAACTGCCAATGACTTAGGTACTTGGCTTCCCCAAAGTAAAAACAATCCATTGATATCAAACACAAATAGGATGAATCATACTCAGATTAACCTTTTGATTCCCTAGAGCCTATGATAATTTCGAAATGAATGACTCTTTGATGATTCAACAATCTCTAAACTTTTATTCACCTCTTGGCATGTGCAATGGAAATTAAACACCGAGAGGTGTTCAAAGTTCTGAACCAAATCAAAATGTGGGCATTCCTCTCATCATCTCAACCATACTAAACTAAAAGAAAACATTTTCACCTACTGCAAAAACCACCATACACAACACATTGCTAGAAGAGAAAGTTTCGTGCTCAGCTTTTCAACCATCTTGCTTTTTATTTATATTCTCAGCTCCGTTCACTCCATCATGAAGACAATTAATTGCAACCACACCCAAAAAAAAGAAAAAACCAAACATATGTCAAAAGCTTCGCTTTTGAATAACTTGCACCATTGTTGATTTGCTCCGACAAATCACATCTAATTCCACTAAATGATAAAAGACAAATTACAATTTGATTTTCGATGCTTAGATGTTAATATGAGAACTCCTTTTCACACTATAAACCTTAAAGGATAACCAAATGTTATAAGTACATAGGGGCGTGGTGAACTCGAAAGAAATAATCTCAACAAAAGTTGATTTTTCAAAAAAAAATCCTGGCATTAAAATTATTGCAAAATCAACATTTTTTCATTTTTTGAAAAATAATCAAGATAAATTAGCTTTTGATTTCATCATGTTTTCACCCCCAACAAAACCCCTACACCCATTGCATAACCAAATTTTATTGTGTCAATTTGATTATAGATATTTGGTGTCATAGGCACAAAAACTACAAAGACAAATAACAAAAGGATAGGTTTTTAATATAAATTCAAAACATGAAACAAAGGAACCAATATAAGAACACGAAGGCTAAAATAAAAAAAACACAAGATGTGCAAGCCCAAAGTATAAATAATTTTTTATAGCAATGAAGTAAAAAAATGTAAACACAAAAAAACAAAACAAGGTTATGGAATAAAATTGTACTTCAAATTGGTGTTGAACAAATTAAAGGTTATGGGGTTTGACCTCTATTTATACCCCTTTGGGGACTTAGTCCAAAAAAGATTCCATGAAAGTTTTTTATGTGCCCATCGACCAATCAACCTTCTTGAAAGGTTTTTAAATTACAAGTGAACTATGAATTAATTAAAACTTAATTGAGAGTGAAAAAAAAATTTAATTGTGAATTAATTGTGAGTCAACTAAAAGTTCATTGAAAATGGATTAGAAGTCAACTATAAGTGAACTATGAGTTAATTAAAAATGAATTGTAAATTAACTGAGAACAAACTAGGAGTTAATTAGGAGTTATGGAGGAACATTCATATAAGTGAAATCCATCCATCATGTGAAAATGGTGTCTATGACATTGCCTCCCCTTCTAACAACAAGTTTCACAAGGAACATGAGGAGTGGTGACCTTGGGCTTATTTGGATATCATCAATGAATTTTTTTCATTTTTCCCATGGCATTTAATAAATGTTTTCTTGGCTCCCAAGTGTGTTCGTTCACATCATATCCATGCCAATGAACAAGGTATTATAGTTGTTGATTTGAAACCCTTGAGTGAAAAACACCTTCCACTTCATATTGTTGTTCACCATCAACTTTCACATGTGGGGGTGGGGGCTCATAACACTCTTTTGGAATAGTAGACACATAATAAAGTTCTAACAAATAAACATAAAACACATGATGAATTTTAGTTGGAACATCATGCCTGGCTTGGAGTACTTGGAGTCGAGCAAGGCCATTGGGTATATACACAAGTCCATGATATAACAAAACATCTTGTTGTGATCACTTAAGAAATCTTGACCTTGATTTTGATTATTCAATTGACTTTTGATGCCAATAATGAAGGGATATTACTCTAAATTTTCATCAATTTGACAAAGAAAGGGTTTGTCATCAAGAATTATCTATTATGCTTGAAGGCAAAAATGTTCATGCTTGAGGATGACATCATGTTGTTGGTTATAGGCTTCATTTCCTTCCTTAGGTGCAAAGTACAAGCGACGAGATAATGCATATAATTTTCTTTGATGGTGTTTAAGACAATATGTGATGACAAAAGAAAATTCAAACAAAAATAATGCCCAACGAACTTGGTATCAATCTTATATATTAAAGCAAACATGGTGGTGTCTGTCTGTTTGTCTGTGGTGACAAACAGGGCAGGGCAGGGCAGCCAAGGCAGCCGCTGCAGGGGGTTGGGCGAGGTGCCATTTCTATTAAAGAAATCCTTGGGGAAAACCGGGGGACCTGCATCTAATCAAACAAAAATACAAATTTAAAAAATAAAATCATTATAGATCATATTAAAAAAACTAGAATCTTTTTAAAAAAGAAAATAGAAACAAAATAAATAAATACATAAAAATAGAAAAAAATGAAGATAGACAAAATAAGAATAGAAAAAATAAAAACATGAAACAAACATAAACCAAAAAAAAAAGTAAAAACTATAAAACTATAAAACAGGAATGGAAACAAATGAAACAAGGAAAGGGAAATACAATACAATAATTTTAAAAGAATTTTTTTTTCCAAAAATGAAGAAACCAAATAAAGAGTAAAAAATAAGAAAAAATAAAACTTATAAATATTGAAGAAAAACCCTAATTGAAAAAGAATGAGGTGTGTCTTCTTTCTCCAAACTTCAAACTTGCATCCAAATAAATATATATATAAAAGTGAAAAAGAAACACTTTATTTTTATTATACAAAATAATAATAAAAACAAAAAACACATAAAAATAATAAAAAGTTAAAAGTTAAAAGTTTCTAAAAGAAACTAAAACATGAACCAAGTTTAAAGAAACTGGGGGACTTCACAGTGGCCGAAGGTCACAGATACCCACTAGTTCAAAACAAAAACAAACATGAAATACTAAAGATTTGTATGATTAGAATACACAATGATTTCATGTTGGGCTTTTTCAAGTAAATGATGTCATTCCTGAAATACCTCCATGATAGCAAAAATTTCCTTAGCACGAATTTCATAGTTTATTTTAGTAAGAAAAAACTTATTAAAACAAAAACCGATAGGATGAAGAAAGTTGTTTTCTTTAATCTATGAGTATGGCACCCAATGCAAAGTCAAAAAAGGTTCGTATCCAAATAAATGGTCTAGAAAGGTCTCCATGAATCAAAAGTGGGGCCATAATGAAATAAACTTTCAAGGATTGAAAGGCACACTTTGCTTCAGGTCTCCAAATGAAATTTTGGTCTTTTCAAGTTAAGCAAATGAATGGGGTCACTTCCATGGCATAATGTGTAATGAAATGTTGATAAAAGTTGGCGAATCCAAAAAAAACATTAGTCATCATGAACAAAAGTTAAGGTAACCCAATCCACAATGGTTTGGACCTTATGAAAATCTATGCAAATGCCATTTCTAGAAATAATATACTTAAGGAATTCCATTTTGGTGTGATGGAATTCACATTTCTCCAACTTAATGTAAAGTTCAACTTATTTGAACTTGTCCAAAATATATTGAACATGTCATTCATGTTTCTCCATGTTCTTGATAAAAAAAAGGATCTCATTGATGTTACAAACCATGAAATCATCCAAGTACCTTAAAAACATCATTCATCAAGTGTTGAAAGTCAACAAGGCCAAAAGGCATCACCACATATTCAAAATGGCCATAACAAGCTCAAAAAAAATTCTTCCATTCATCACCTTCTTGAATACACATCAAGTTGTATGCACCACATAAATAAACTTTGGTGAAAACTTTAGTATGATTTAATTCATCCAACAAACTTGGTATTAGAAGTACAAGGTATTGATTTTTAATGATGAGTTGACTTAGTCCACAATAATTAACGCACATTAAAAAAAAACCATCTTTCTTCTTAACAAACAAGATTGGAGTGCTAACTAAAGACTTGGAATGTCAAATAAGTCCCTTTTCTAAATTTTCATCAATGTATTCCCGAAGCACCATTAGTTCATCTTGAAACAAGTTGTAAATGGGTCCAAATGGGGGTCATGCTCCCTCTTCAAAGTTAATAACATAATCAAATCATTGATGCTCAATCAACATGTCAACATTCTTCTTTCTAAAAACATCTTTGTATGCTTGGTATTGCTAAGGGATTTCATGTTGCTTCACCTCAAGGTCTTATGTCGAAAGAACATAAAAATGCATTTCATTTCTTTATAATTTGCATGAAAGTTCTTACTCCCACAAATAAAATCTTTGATTGTTTGGGTTTTGCACACTCTTGAGGTTTTTATCACATTCCAAGTTTTGCAAACATTAATTAGATTTCAAATCATCTTCCAATGCACCTAGATGAGAACCTTGACTTTCACCAAATAAGCCTATAGGCAAAGCTTTGCATTTTGACGTTTCTTCCCTTGGTGTTTTAAAATGGAGATTCCTCATATGCCAATCCACTCGTAGATTGTGTAAAATGAGCCAAGATGACCCAATGATGATAGGGTTTGTTGGGGATGAAATGACATTGAAATAACTACGCTTGTATGTCACTCAATGGTAATCTCCAATGCTCTAGTTTTCATATGTCACAAGTCTTGAAAAGAGGTTCCAATTATTAATAACCTCCATTGCCATTAGCGTGATCTTCTTCACCAAGAGTAATTTAAGTTGGTGTAGTAATTCCTTGTTAATGAAACTTATAAATGCACTAGTCAAACAATGATTCAATATTTATTGTCATTTACATGTTACATTTTATCATGATTAACAACAAGAAACAAGGTGTTAGGTCTAAAGATAGGTTAGGACCATTTTGATCACATCATGCATCAAGGTCTAGTCTCATAGTCCTTACTAAGACTAGATGTCCTTGTTTCCCAAATTTTTAAAATGAAGGCTATTGATTGAAGTGGCCCAAGTTGTTTGTTACACTTGCTTATTTGGATAGATACTAGTGATGTGACCTAGTTCCCCATAGTATAAATGTCCTTATTACTTTATTTGTTCCATGATGGTTTGAATCGTGTTTTATTGATTCGCATGGGATCATCCTTTGGTGTAAATGCCATCAGTGGGGATGGTGATGGCCATGAAATATTTTTGGAATGGTGACAGTTTCCAATGCTTTTCCTAACATCATTCAAAAAGCTTATTATCACATTGAACCACTTGGGCAATGTTTGATTCAATGTTGTAGGATCTAGCATTGTGAACAATAAGTCCTTGACATCACTATGTAATCCAAATTGGAATTAACTCATGAGTGCAACTTCATTTCATGAATTGTCACATGTCAAGTGTCTAAATTCATATGAATACACAATTGTTAAGTGAGTTCCTTGATGAAATGATTGTAACTTATTTATTGTTGTGCACTCTTTGTTTGAATTTCCAAAAACGGCATTAAATTGTTTGACAAATGTTTCAAAATTATTCAATGATGGAGATTGACATTCCAACAAAAGTGCAAACCACATTGAAGTTGTGCCTAATAGCAAGGTGTCGAAAAGTACCAACTTGAATTAGGGCATTTGGGTAGTGATGGGATTGCAATTGAATGACTATATGCATTTGGTTGAAAAAACCTTAAAACTTTGAACACATATCATCAAACTTTTCAGGAAGATTAATATGTGGTTCCTTTGCACAAGATGGTGTAGTAGGACCACACCCCATGATGTTGATGTTTAACTACTTTGGAAATGAACAACAAACTTTTTAAATGATTGATTTTCTGGTTACATGTGTTTAAGCATAACAAGGATTTCTTCCATGGACATGACCATTTTTTTGCACGATGTAAACATCATTACAAACTCATGTAAAATGTGACTTTGACTAAAGGTGTGTGATCCACAACCATAATCACTACTCTAAAAAGTGGATAATCCACAATTTTTTGAGAAACTTGTCACAATTTGAAAAAGAGAAGTAATCCACATTCCTTTCCGAGAACCAAATTTTATTGATGACAAAAATAGATGTAGGCCTCATGGGAGTCTGTTCAAACTCTCATGAACATGAAAATTGCAAAGATATATAACAAAAGGATAAGTTTTAAGTCTAAATTCAAAACATGGAATGAAAGAACTAAAACAAGAACACAAAGGTTAAAACCAAAAACATGCAAGGTGTGCAAAACTAAAGTACAATTTATTATTATTATAATGAAGTTAAAAAAACATACACACAAAAAAAAACAAGGTTATCGAATAAAATTGTACCTCAAATTAATGTTGAATAGATTGAAGGTAGTGGAGGGTCCTACCTCTATTCATACCTTTTTGGGGACCTAGCTTAAGGAAGCTTCTATGGAGGTTTTTTAATGTGCCCACCAACCAATGAAGCTTTTTGAAGAATTTTTAACCACAAATGAACCATGAATTAACTAAAATTTAATTAAAAATGAACTAAAAGTGAATTTTGAATTAATTGTGAATCAATTAAGAATTAAATGATAGTGGGTTAAAAGTGAACTATAAACAAATTATGAGTTAATTAAAAGTGAACTTGAAGTTAATTAAAAGTGAGCTAGGAGTTAATTAAGAGTTATGGATGAACATTTATATGAATGAAATCCATCTAGGCATATTCACAATCAAGGTACCCAAAAGGATGGTCTAATGAAAAAAAAGATTACAAAAGACTATTTTGGATTTTTATTACATTTATTATTTCATGATTATAATGGATTGGTATATGATTATAACTAAAATGATGTCATGTTAATCTAATAAAAAAATAATAATAATAGATTGGATATAATATTGATATCATTTTGAATCCTTTTAAACAATTTGAGTCCTTGGTTTAATTGTAATTTTTGTATATAAAGAATCAAAAGGAATGTATTAAACAATGTAATTGACTTCAAATTTTTTTCATAAAATAACTAATGCATACATTTATGTTTGAAAATGTTCATATAATGCATTTGATTAAAGAATGTAAGATATAAAAATTTTGAAGGCTCCAAAATCCATTCTAAAAGGACTATAAGCAAAATGATTACTTTTTTTGTCCATTTGGTTTTTTAACAAACTATTTATGCATAATTACATATGGATGTGAAAAACCACCACCACCATGAGAATTGTCATAATTAAAATTATCCAATATCTCTCATTTAAATTTATTCCATTTAGATTTTGTATTTGGAAGATAGCAAAAAGAAAATCCTTGAATCTTGTGGTAAAAAAATGGTACCTTGATTGTGAATATACCCATATGTCATGTGAAAGTGATGTTTGTGACATTAGCTTGTGTCAACTTCAAACTTTTTTGGGAATTATTTGTATTACATTTATGAAACTACTTGGTTGTAATCCCAATATCACCTTTGAACCATTTTTTAAAAACCTGTCAATATTTTAATTGCCAAATTTTGTTTAGCAAATATTAAATCCAAACCTCAATATAATTGTTGACAATTGAGTTTCAATTATTTTATTGCTCAATTGGAAGCCTTTCAATCATCAATGGATTTTAAGGGTTGAATTTCACATGAAAAGTGCATCCATCATCTAACACACATATGGTAATGTGTGTAATTTGGTTCCCAATTGGGGTG
>Ga0209208_10004265_pt1 | contig 20368 bp, 12 predicted proteins | sample S1TSphfallax_3_FD_187694 | JGI IMG/M metagenome (GOLD analysis project Ga0209208, IMG submission 187694) | Host-associated microbial communities from peat moss isolated from Minnesota, USA - S1T2_Fd - Sphagnum fallax MG (SPAdes) (version 2) | ecosystem: Host-associated > Plants > Peat moss >...
TCATTAAAAACATGATGTGTCTAGCTCAAGATATCCTTGCCACATGTTGTGTGAATGCTGCCCACTATTGCATAGCAAGTTACCATTAATAATTACATTTCCTCCTTCAAACCCCAGTGGTGTATTGTATGTACAAACTATAGCTCTTAGTGCAGGAAGCCCTTGCAAACAATCATGTCTTCAGCTCGAAGGGTGGTTCCATGATGACCTTCTTTATGTAAAACACCAACAACTAAACATGTCCAATTCAAGTTGTGTAACTGAGTGCAGATGATTAGCAACTTCTTTCGCTCACATTCTCTGTGTTTTCGTGTGGATAGATGTGGAAACTCTGGGCATTGCAGAAGGAGAAGATGGTGTTGTTGAAATTGGAATTGCAAATGTAATATTATAGGTGTGAATGCTCATGCTTCAATTCATGATTCTCCACTTCATGTCTTTTAGGTTTCTGGGATCATGAATTGATGATTCATATTTGTGGTCTATGTATTTAGTTGCAAGATTGAAAGCGAGCTAGCCGTTGTGAGGTGGATGTAGACAAAACTATTGTTGGGACCACACTATTAGGGTGCACTAATTGTAAACTTAGTACATACAATAAAATATAGTTTAGTTGATGTACAATACAGTAAAGCTTAGTCTTGACTAGGGTGGATTTGTATGCAAGCATTTGGCTTTGTTGGTTGGTTGGTGATTAGAGGACACTAGTCAATGCTGGTGACCACCAAGGCATTGATGTGATACTTTTTGTTAAATAAGGTGAAAAAAGTTTGGAAATAAAGTGTAATGCTTTTTGTTAAATAATGTGGAAAACTTGAAGGAAAATAGTGGGATACTTGTTGTTAGCAATGAAAAAAATTGGGTTACTTTATATTGAATAATATGAAAGACATTTGAGAAAAATGAGATACTTTTTGTTAAATAATGTGAAAAACTTGAGGGAAAACTATGGGATACTCTTTGTTAATAAAAAAAAAATGTGGGGGTACTTTCAGTTAGATAACATGAAAGATTTGAAGGAAAACGTGGGATTTTTTTTGTTGATAACTCAGAGAACTTGAGGGAAAAACTACAATATTTTTTTGTTAATAATGTGGAAAACTTGAGGGAAAAAAGTGGGATATGTTGAGCCAAAACTGGTTTAGCCTACCTATCATTTTCATGGAAAAGTTGAGATAATGAGTGGAATATGTTGGTTTAACATCTATGTCATAATTGTGAAAAAAGTGAGGGTAAAAGAGGGATAGTATGAGCATAGTGCAGTCTAACCTCCATGTTACAAATGTGAAAAGTTCATAGAAACATGTGGGATGGCGTTTGAGGCAAAATTGTGGATATGAGTCAATATTTCCACGCAGTTTATCACGCTTCTAAATCCCACACTTTTGTCACACCTCTAACCCATAATTTTCCCATGTCTTGTTACAGATTTGTCACATACAGTCCATGACATGAATCATCAAAAGCGAGGCAACGCTGAGGAAAATCTATGGGAAAAATGTGAAAAACTACTCCAAATGTTGTAGATATAACTTTCTCAAGAAGAAGCTAATCTGGGCGAGCTTTCTTATGGGTCTTTATACAACTTACAGATTCAGTGAGAAAATCATCTTGGCATGGAAGTTTTGTGCCAAACCAAGATCATCACAAATGTTGATTAAAACAGTCAATTTACAATTGGTGAGAATTAGATTTTATTGGGCTTAAGATCCAGATGCACAGAATGTTCCAGTCCAGAAGTTGTGTTACAAAATTAGAAAGTTGCAGTGATCATTCATAGTTTTCATCTACTAGAGCTTCTTTGTCTTCACCACCTTTTTATGTTCTGAAGACTTTCAAGGAGATGCGGAGCTCTTCTGTGTCTACTTACAGTTAATCTGAATGAAACTGTGAAGCTTGGGTCCCTGCATCTAGAGAAACCTACCTTCATGAACCTACTTCTGGAAGCTGCTGCAGCAGCTGCAAGTGAGTGTACATGGTTGACGCCTAGAGTGATGATGATCAGGAGATCTTGAGAAGAGGAAAGTTGAGAGAATTTTATTTCAAAAAGCAGAATTGCTGCTTCGACACAATTACAAGTGTGCAGAGATATATTTGTAGTTACTACACGAAGAATGGCCAAGCACTGAATGGAACGAGCTGCCGAGTTCCTACTACGTTGATCACATTTCCACCCAAAAATACACACATACGCACACAAATACGCTACAATTTCATAAGTTCGTGATCAGGTTTTGAAGAAAATTTCCGCCGATGAGTGCAGTTAGAAAAGATCTGAAACGAGCTGCAAATCACACCTGCAGTAAGTCTCCATGAGTTCATCGAGGATGATGCATGGAGAGCTTGGGAGCCTGATCCTTAGTCGCATTTGCCGGGAGCCGGCTTGCTGTGATCTTGGGACGGGGAGCTGTAGACTGGAGACTCAGGAGAGCCGTACATTGGTGATGGAGAGCTGTAGTCTGGGGATTCTGGAGAGGATGGTGATGGAGAGCTGTAGACTGGGGATTCAGGAGAGGATGGTGATGGAGAGCTGTAGACTGGGGACTCAGGAGAGGATGGTGATGGAGAGCTGTAGTCTGGAGATTCTGGAGAGGATGGTGATGGAGAGCTGTAGTCTGGAGATTCTGGAGAGGATGGTGATGGAGAGCTGTAGTCTGGAGATTCTGGAGAGGATGGTGGTGGAGAGCTGTAGTCTGGGGACTCAGGAGAGTATGACGGAGAACTGTAGTCTGGGGATTCGGGAGAGTAACTTGGAGAGCTGTAGACTGGAGATTCAGGCGAGGCTGGCGATCCCCAGCTGCTGCCTTCGTGATCTTTGGGCTGTTTGTCATCATCACCACATCCCTTATCATCAGAATCGTCATGATGATGATCATCATCATGCTTCTTGCCGTGGTCGAAGAGTCCGTGACCGTCACCAGAGTCATGATCATCATGCTTGTCATGGTCGTCAAAGAATCCAGTACTAGCACTCAAGTCCTTTTGGGAACCCTTCAAGAAGCTAGCCCCGCGTGACCCCTCCGCCTGCTGCAGAACCCCACTACTGGTACCCACGATGGTGACCACCATCAGCAACAGTACCACGAATTGTACTCCTGTAATCGTCATTTTCATCTCTCACAGATACGATCCTTGCAGCTCAAGAATCAATCTAATCAAACAGCAGCAGCAGCAGGAGGCAGCTAGCTAGCTGTTGACAAATTTGACAAAATGAAATCACACAAAGCTTGATAATTACAACAGGGCCAGCTGCGTCGACAATACCAACTACAGTCTAAAATCATCAGCAGACCCAATGACACCCGGGACTAGAGAACAACTTTCACTAGATAAAGCTCGAGTTGAGGATAGAGTTGATGGAGCAACAAAGTAAGGCAGATCTGGGTAGTTATACTAGAACCCACACCCACCCACCCAGCCGGGAAGTTCAGCTACTCCGGTGCTGTGCACATCATGAGCAGGTAGCTAGCTACCGATGTTCAATGAGTGATGAGGAGTAGCACGCGGCAACACATTTGCTTAAAATAAAATCCATCATCACCACCCAATCAACAATATTATGGCAAGGAGTTAGTGCAGGGACAAGAGTAATGAGGAAGGAGATGGCGGAGCAGCTGGCACGGAAACAAATTCGGGGGAAAGGCGATCCAAAAACCCCATTGCAGCAAATGTGCGACGCAAATCTGCTCCGACGTTCCGACGTCACAGGCGGTAAGACGTTAAAGCTTCCCATGATCTCCACTATAACTGCGCTCTGCAGTAAAGCTCAGCCCCGCCCTTTTGCATGCATTCATTTAAAAGCCTACCAATGGAGCATATCAAGGGAGTGTTGTGCGGTCATTTGAATTTTGAAAGAATCACGGGTTCCGGTTATTTGAAAAGTTTTTAAAAAAAGATCCAAGACTGGTCAAGAACCGCCGGGGTTTTGGTCGATTATTTGATTTTTCCAAATTTTAAAACCATGCTAGTAACTTTTTTGGTCAAGATATGGCGAATGTTTTTTTTAAATCTCAAAAATCCCTATATTGGATTCGCCAGCACTTCTTTTTTGTCGCCAGGTTGCGAAAATTCGGCCCAGAAAAAAAAACACTGGAACCAGTTATTTGATTTTTCCAAATTTTAGAAACTCTACTCGTAGTAATACCAGAACCAGTTATTTTCTTCTTCTTTTTTAAATTCTAAAATCCGTGCTAGTAAATACCAGAAGCAGTAATTTGATTTCTTATTATGAATGCTAAGAACCGCCTTGATGACCGCCGGGGGTGTGTTCTTGTACATACCTACGTACTTACCCATGCCTAGTACCTATCCTTCTTTGTCGGCTCTGGCTGCCTGCCTGTAAGGGACAGAGTGTACAAGAGACAACTGTACGGAAGGATATGGGTGTCATTCGGTTCCCCCCTCATTGATTTTGAGGAATGTTCAGCTGATGAATGTTTAGCTGACGAATGAACTCTGTGAGTCATCTTTTTTTGCTGAACTTCATCCAATTTTAACTGTTTACTCTTATGACGAACCTCTGGTTAGCCGCCAGTTCTAGTCTTCTTTTTCTTTTTACCAAAAATATCGATTCCAGTTCCAGTTTCACATAATGGACATTAAAACCTGGTTCTTAAAAGTTCTGGTTGCAGTTCAAAAAATCATATCCAACTCTGGTTCAATTTTATTAACTAGAGCGGGAAACCAGTGGTTCTGGAATTGCCCAAAATAGATACTGGATCAACATTGGTTTGGAACAATTTTAGACTAGTACAATAAACCCCCTTTATAATCATGCCCCTGGTGACCATTTTGTTTTGGTGACACTCATAAATTGTGATTCAAATGTGTTTAGTCACATTCCATACAAACCCTTACAAGATTGTGACTATAGGAAAAAAAAAAACCCCCCTTGCAAAATAGCCCTTTTACACTAAAATTAAAGTCCCAATTGTTTAAATTTTTTATATGGTTTATTTTAAAACTTTACTGTGCATTATCAGATTTTAAGAAAAATGTGATTTTTGCATGTTTTAAGTTGTTTAAGTTTATTAGGTAGAGGGTAGTCATCTTTTTGATAATGCGTTCAATTGTTAATTTATCTTTTGGTGTTGTGCTAGGTTGTTATGCTATAATGGTTGCTAGTGCATTGGCATGGTGCTTTGCTTTTTTTTTCAAGAGTGACTTGTTGGGGGTGTTGATTCCTTGACTATTTCCTCATTGATATCAATAGATGATGGATCATCATCCTCGACAATGCTAGCTACCTCTCCTGCAAGTTGTACCAACTCTTCATTTGTGACATCCTTTTCAATGTGTATGCCACACAAGTATGAGTTTCAATTTCAAGCAAAAGATTTAAAGGTAATCAGATCAAAATGCCATTTGGGAATGATTTCATGGTAGCTATTAGTGAGATAAACACATGTTGTTTTCTTGGCATATTGATGAAGTCTTCAATTGATAGTGAATCAAAAGATTTAAAGGTAAGTAGACCAAAATGCCATTTGGCAATGATTTTATGGTAGCTATTAGTGAGATAAACACATGTTGTTTTCTTGGCATGTTGATGAAGTCTTCAATTGATAGTGAATCCTCTCCAAGATGCATGGTAGCTATCACCATGTTCAGCTCCTCAATTTCAAGCACCTTTTTGCCTTTCTCCCACTTGTCTTCACTTGTAATGTCTACCATCCAAACTAGAGGTAGGATTTGTACCGTCCTCCAACAACTCTTGATGGTTTGTGGTGACATGTCTTTCCCAACCATTGTGCTCTAGAGAATGGCCTATACCATAATTTTGGTGCAAATCAATATGCAATCCTATCCATGAAACATAATTCGCACACACATTTGTAGATTGTCATCTTTGAATATAAATTTAACATTTGGATAGCCCACCTATTTGACATCAACTTGGACTTTTTGAGACATGTTGCCATCATTTGTGGTGTTTCTTTGCTTTTGTCATACCTAATAGATATTAATATTGCTTGAACTTTTTTTCAGACCAATCTCTTATTGATATTAGGTTTTTAATTGATTTATGCCTATTATCAGTATTACAAATATGTGTTTTTAAGCTAGTCTTTTTTACTAAATATTATGTTTTTAGTCACATCAAAAAATGGACAAAATTAAATGTACTCAAAACAAACTAACAGTTTTTGACACAAATGTGATTAAAATTATGTGACATACATGATTAAAGACAAATGTTTAAAATGACTAAGATGTTTGTTCAAAAAGACTAAAATAACTAAGGTTATTAGTTGACATGGCATTACTATTTTGGATTTTAAATTAAAAGTTAAATTATTTTTATAAATATATAATGACAGTATGAAACTTTAATTTCTTTTGAATTGTAGTTGAATTTAAAATAATGCCACCCTTGACTTAGGATTCAAGGTTGGAATTTTTTGTCATTAATTCATTTTCTAGGCTAACATTACTAGTATATTGTTAGTTGATGTTTTACAAGTTATTGAATTGCCAAACTCAAGATTTTTTTAATAATGATGAATGTTCAATGTAAGATTTGAACCCACAACCTTCTTGGCCACACTCCAAGGCCTTATCCACCAAACCCTCATTTTATGTGATGACAAATAATGACTTTGCAAAAAACAAAACACATATTTTGAACAAAAAATTTATATGTTTTTCTATCAATATTTGATTTAATTGATTTGGTAGGTTCATTATTACATTGAATTTCGTAAATATTTTAATTTAAAAAATGTGTGAAATATAACTATTTAAAATATTCATTAATTAAAAAACTCAAATGTATTTTTTGAAATTTTTAATTGAGTTAAATACTCAAGTATTATTTACATACATCTAATTTATTTATTGTCATGCTTATATTGAATTTTGTGGTGTTTTTCCATTTCAAAATGTACAACAACTAAGATAGTTTTCAATATTTATTTCAGAAATTCATATGTAATGTCTAAAACATAAGTATTTAAATAAAACATTTACTTTCACAATTACATTGAATTTTTTCATTATTTTAGTTTCAAAATGTGAACAAATAATTAAATTACTTCAATTTAAAATTCATACATAAGGTTTTAAATCTTTGATTGGGTTATAATGTATAATTATTTAGGTAAAACTAATTTATTGTCATAATCCATTGAACTTTGTGATTCCTTTCAATTTCAAAACATGAACGAAAAATTCAAGTAATTTTGTTTTGCTTGGGTTACAAATTTTGTATATAATTATTTTAGTACATTTGGTTTCTTTACTTTCATCATTGACTTCAATTTTATAAGAATTTAAAAATTATATCAATTTACGAAATATGCCACATATTTATCAAAAATTAATATTTTAAAAAAATATCTTTAAAATATTATTTTAAAAAATTCAGTTGTGAAATTATGTTATTATTCAAACTTGCATGCTTTCAATCATATAACAATTTTTGTAATAAAAATAAAAGAATTGAATTCCATGTTATAATGTTTTTGTGGTAACAATGGATTTTGTTTTTAATCTTATAAATTTAGTTTTTTTTACTATGAAATGTACATTAGTTTATTTCACTTTTTGAATAAATAAAATAACTTTTGTCATTTAATCATAAATAAATAGATGGTTTAGTTTGGGGCTATTTTAATTTGGACATATATATGCATTCACTTGATTCATCATAAATACTACTTGAATCATGGAATTTGAATAATTCAAGATTAGCATGTACATTTAATTAATTATTTTGCTTTTTTTATAACTTTGATAAAAATAGAAAAACTTAAATTAATGCCCCATTTTTTCATTACCATTTTTCAAAATTTCCCCCTTGTAAATTATTTATTTATTTGAATAGATATGAAGAATAATTGGAATCATGATAATTATATCTTTTGTCATTTTTTCATCATGAAATTTTTTAAATGAAAAGTTAGAACATGATTTTTTTTTCCCATTTTACTATTACCACATCATTAAAAAATAACATTATAATTATGAGTGACATACTTTATGACTAATTTTAGTCATGTTAGTTGTATTAATCAACATAAACAAATCCATGTGGGCACTCACATTTACCATGTGTGCAACATATTGTCTAATTTGACTATAATGCTAGATTTTTTAGTCATAATGGACATTGTTATTTTTTATGTTAATCATGATGAACACATTTAGTCACTTCAAACTACTAATGTATTCTAGATATTGACTATTTAGTCATTTTAGACAAAACTTTAGTAGTTTAAAAACCATGTTTTTGTAGTAGTGTGTTTAATAGTTATAAACTTAATATTGATATTGGTATAAAACATGTATATACCCAATATTACTTTAGGTCCCATATGAGACTAGTACCAATATAAGGTTGGTATTGCTTCATGTATATTTGTTATTCAATACCAATAATCACTACACCAAAAAGATGGATATATGACTACATCCATGATTGGGTTTGTACTCATATATGCCAATAGTGATTACAAAATATTATATAAAAAAAATATACAATATAGATTCTTGTATATAATATAATATAATAATGTATATTGTTATATATTATATTATGTATTTATAATTTCATATTAATATTTAAATGTATTTATGCATATGGACTTTATAAAATAATTATTCATTTAATCTAATTTGAATTATTTGTATACCATATATGTATGGTTTGTATACAAATAATATAAAAACATATTATACAATATCAATGTCATACATTCATTGCACATACGACCTATCAACATACCCCAACATTGACCATAGTCAACATGGTCAAAATTGGTCAACTTGATAGGATTAAGAATTGGTCCTTGGACCTAGTTGAAGTGATGCAAGGCCTTTGCCATCCACCTACATGTGCAACAATGTATTCGCATATAGGATTTATCATCTTTCAATGTTTGAATGCAAAATCAAAAATTTTAAAATATAATTTCTTTTTCAACACTTAAATGAAATTTTGAATATAAAAACTAGATTATTTTCTTAATTTTTAATTATGAAATATGAATATAATATAGTATTATTATTATAAATATATTTTTATATATTATATACCATATTATATACACATAACATAATTTTACGCATAATCTATTAATCTACACATACATGTATGTGTATATTAATATGCACAAAATATATTAGTATTAATATATTATTAGATACATATTATATAAAACAATATATATAAATGTATTTTTATTTTCATTCATTCAATTTTTTATTAATTTATATTTAATAAAATTTACACATTTAATATCATATACATACATACATATGCAATGTTATATGTATATAAATATTTATTGAAGTATGTTTGACATATATACATAATATGGAAAAAAATTGTAATAAAATTATAATTTCAAAATTTGTAACATATATTTAATCATTTTTTTTAAAAGGTCATTTTATAAATTTAATATGTTGTAAATTCATGAAGCCTAAACCCATGGATAAATTTGGTAAAACTTTGCTAAATTTGGCTATGTATAAGCAAACTTTATTAAATTAGGATATTTTTATTAAACTTGGCTTGACCAAAGCTAAAGTTGGTTAATTTTGGTCAAACCAAGATAAATTTTCTTATATTTTGATATATTTGGGTTAATTTTTTTCAAGCTAGGTTAAATGAATATTAATTTAGCTAAAGTAAATGATTTTGGTTAAATTCAGAGAAATTTTTTAATTAAATTTGGTTAATTATTTTAAAAATTGAATCTATCCACAAGGGGCTCAACCCAGCCCCCAATGACTACCTAATGATAAAAGAATTGATGTTTAGGGGGGATTGAACCCTAAAAAAATGTAGGTAGATGTTGAAATTGGTTATCATCTTTTTAAATAGGCATGTGTCCAAGTTGCCCTTGAGGTATGGTTCTAGAAAAGTAAGAGTTATTACAATAGAAGATTCTATTGTAATAACTTTTGCTTTTATAATAGTACTTTATAATTGAAATGCATTTTTCAATGTAGAATATATATATGTGATATGTAATCCATATCTTAGTTTTAAATTTATGAAGTGTGGCAAAGTCAAATTATGATATACATTTGTATTGGCAAGTTCTGGGATTTTATGGAAATTTAGGTCCATGTTATAAGTTAGGTTTTAAGGCCTTTTAGACCAAAGGTTTCAAATTTTGTTGGAATTGTCATTCAAACTTAATAAAATAACTTGCATCATTTCAAAATTGAATTAGAACATGAATTGAATGTGTTACCCCCATTTTAAATAGGTTTAGGTTTTTTAAGTAGAGATGTATAATTTTATTTTTAAAATACAAGTTTGGCCTTATATTCTAAATAAGTTATTGCATTTGATTGGTTCCATATAATTAAAACTACATATTTTTACTAATTGAACAAACTAATATAACACACAATTTTTGAAGATAAGGCCTTGAACACCTTTTAGAAATATTGGACGTTCATGAGGCCATATCACCTTGTCTTCAAATTGAGATCTTTAAAATAAAGTGCACAAGTATTTTACTAGAACCTTATCTATAAATAACAATCACACATTTTGATTGTTATTTTATTCAATATATATTTCAAACCACCAAATTCAATGATTGCATTGGTTAGAAAAAAAAATTCAAGCCTACATGTAAACCTCTTCTACTAAACATTGAAAACAAGTGGTCTCTTTCTAACAATTCCATTGGTCCTCCAAAAATTCTCACAAACCTATCAAACCCTATTAGACAAGGCTAATGAATATATTTATAATCCTCTGTGGTAAGCTGGAGTTTTCATCATTGGTAAATTTTTAGGTATAAATGTGTTTTAAGGTTTAGGAAAGGGGATTTGAAAGCAGTAATAGTACAATGAGATGGTGGCAAGAGGAGTTGTTGCTACAACAAACATAACACGTATAGTTAGAATCATTGATGCAAGAAAGATGGTGAAGTTATAATATGAAGCAACAATTAATCTATCTTTGCTTGCAACATTTGTGGCTTTTGTTGCAATCTTGTGTCATCCAACCATAAATAAGGAGTAGAATCAATAAAAATAAGCATGTTTTGTCCTGATGAATTTCTTGAACATGGTGTACATTATTTCCTATTAGAGGCAAAACATCAATGAACTTCTACAATGGCAATGGTTAATTAGGGATTTTGGAAAGCCATGGCCAAACATAAGTTTTGAATATGTGGTTTGTATTTTTTTATTACTAGGGTTTATTGTAACTTTGGGTATTGATGAGGACTATGTTGTGTGTAAATGTTCAAGATGTTTACAAAATGGAAAAGGAGAAGATGTTTTTGAAGAAAAGGTTGGTGCTCATCACATTGAACTTTGATTTTAACATTCAACATCCCTACAAGTCACTGGTGGTAATCATTAAGAAGTTTTAGGTGGCTATAAATATACTTGTGTAAGATGCATGGAATTTTGTGAATGATGGATAATTTTTTTTTTGTAAGAGCTTAGCCTTTAATCACCTAATATCACATGCTTACAATTAAGCTACAATTTAAGAAATCAAATGGGATTTGTATTTTGTGAACGATTGTTTACATAATGTTGGGATCTTAACTTCTTGAACATGTGTTATTGGCCTTTAATGGCAATGCCAATTGAAAAGTGGTCAAAAGGTGTGAGTTCTCAAGATTTCTTGGCCCTTTTAATTGTTGACCACCCATTGTGGGATCAACATTTTCAAATTGTTGCAAGTTCAATGTAGGACAATTTTCCTTTTGCTATTCAAACTATGATCCGTGTGGGGTGTTTCTTGGTATTACACACAAGGTCAAATTGGAATGACAATTGATCATTGTGTTATATTATGGACACATGCAAGGTGGGTTTAAGTCCTTTTTGAATTTCATGACCTATTTTAAATTATTGCTACTTTAAAAAATCATCGCTGCTTGTTATTGAAAGGACATTAGGCAAAAATAATTTTCTACAATGTTTGGAAAATGTTTAAACTTTTGTCATATTCTCAAAAAGGGTTTCCCATTACCATTTGGGTGAAGGCAAACTTGGGTGGTACCACTAAAAACCACCCACCCCAAAATCATAAGAATTTTTCAAGCCTTGGACATCTACAATCAAAATCAATGTGAGATGTTTTTTTGTTTTTACTTCATTCCATAGACCTTGTTTCTCAACTTCAAACTTGTTTTAGAATTACTATGGATTTTATAAATGACATTTTCTTTCTCATGTGCATTTAACGTGCAACAAATCTAATGTACATGGGGTTGCACACATGAAACATCTTCCATCCATGTTGCCACTTCACCCAAAAAACAACCATTGTCAAATAGGCCTTCTGCCACCAATAAAGGGTCCATGGATCCTTTGTGTGTCATTTTATGTTAAAATGTGCGTAATGGAAATGAAACTAAATCTATTCTTAAATCAAACTAGCTTAAATTTTTTTTAATAATGACTAAAATTGAAAGTTCCATTTTAAAAATTAAAAAAAAAGTAAAATTGGGACCAAAGGTTCCTCTTGAAATCATGAATCAAAAAAATTAGTATATACCACATATTTTACATTAAAATGGATGAAACCAACATGGTTCAATTGTAGCACAAATTACATCAAGGTCAAACTACCATCTATATCACATATATTTTACATTGAAATGGATAAAATCAACCACATGGTTTACCTCACAAATGTGTCATGCACAAAAGCTTATTACAATGAACCTTTTTTTAGTGGTAAAACTTCATTAAAAAGCAAATGAATTTTTTTTAAAGGGTACATTCATGGTTGAAGTTACTAAAAAGGGAAAAAAAACTTTAAGACTTTTGAAGGGCTATTTATTGCAAATAATATTTATATGCAACAAGTTTAAATGAGAAAATTAAATAGTCCAAAATAAAATAATTATGTGGTGGTGGTGATTTTTCACATGTGTACATAATTGTGCATCAATATTTTGGTTCAATAATAGAAACCTAAAAAATGTTGAAATGAATAATAAAATGGTTTAGAAATAATTTTAAAAAAACTTAATTGCATGATATTATACATTCCTTTTTATTCCTTTTAAGAAAAATGTAGTTCAAACATTTGATATAGTTAATTATAGGGATTAAAAATGACATTTACATAGTATCCAAACTATCTTATTAATTTAACATGCCATCATTTTATTTATTGATGACATACAACAATCCAGTACAATCATACTAATGTAATATGAACAAAAAATCAAAGTTGTACTTTGGAGTCACTTAAAAGTTGGCCATTCATTTTGGTACCCAAAATGTTGAGTCAAGTGATTTTTGAAATTTGTAATCCCCAATATTTGAAAAAAAAATCACTAAAATTTGATACATGGATCAAAAGGTAGCTAAAAATATAGAAAGATGTTTTTTTGTTATTTCTTATTTGTATATTTCATTTATAGCCAATTTGGCTAACTCTTCCTATGGATGCTCATCACTTTGGTTACATCACAAAATTGACCAAAAAAACATTAATTGCAATAAAAAAAACCACAATCTTTTAGATTATTAATTTAAGATTTACTTTGTTCAATCCTAGTTTAATATTTCTTTGTGTTAGTTGAGGATTTGACATGCTTTAGTGCAATTGTGTAAAAGATAATTAATACAAAATTAATCCAATTTATTACCATGTTGAACCAATTATAACTTGGCATAATTCCTAGATAATTTATGTAATTCAACTATTTTTGTAAAGTTGGTAAATGTGGAACAAATGAACACCTAGAATGTTCATAACCCTAAAATAGTCCAAATTTAAAAATAAAAGGATTTTGAAAGCCAAAAAATTAGGACACAAATATATACTTTTAAGACTAACACACCCTTGGGCTTATCAAATGGTGTTTGAAGTAAGTAGTTTGTCAATTCCTAATGTTGGAATGGAATGCAACACAAGGCATTCCCTAACACCACACATTTGAGGGTTAAAGGGGTGTGCAAAACCTTTAGGATGGGATTATGATAAGAATGTTGTTGCAAGCTCATAAACAAATTAATTTGCACAAACCAAATAAAGTGGTTAACACAAGTTGAAACCAAATGGTGTTAGCACATAGTTATATACAATTCACTTACCTCACACAATCCAAACTTTTAAGAGGAGGCCTTATAGTATATTTTATGATTAACAATGGGAAGTACATCAAAATGGCGAACATTCCTAAGATTTTCAAATGGGAATTTAGAAAATTCCCAAAATTTTCAAATTATAAGTCCCATGACTTTGAAGGTTCATAATTCATTCATATACCTAGTTTGACAAAAAGATTCAAAACAAAAAATTATAACCTTAAACAAATATTTTCAATGCCATATCATATGTTTCAAACCCATGTCATTTGATCCTTATTTGTTGAATTTTATTAGTTAGGAATCAATTTGTTTGTTTGATTTTTTATCATCTATTTGATCATAACCTAAACTTCAAACCTTCAAATCAAAAATGAAAACTCACTTTCGATATTTACATTTCAAAACCTTTCTAACAATATAAAGAAGGTTCAATTTGGATAAGGTTTTGCTATCTACAATTTTGTTTCAAACATTTGAAACTGTCTATGATTTTAACTCGCAAATCAATGACTCCCAAAATGGGATTCGATTTGGGAGTGTTTAAGATTCACCGCCTTTGCACTTTTCAAGATGTTTTATTGGTTCACATCCTCTTGCATGCTATTAACTTTGATTTCAAGCCCAAGGTTAAGGTCACAACAAGGATTCATAATCTAACAATTTCATGAATTTATGGACTTTCATTTGGGGGTCTAAAGGATTTTTGTTAATTTAATGTAGTCCCCACTTTGACAAAATATATCATAAGGAGGATGGTGATGACTCTTCATAAGCTTAAGCTATGGTGAATCATCAAAGTGTGTGTTTTTTGTTTTTTCATTTATGCATCATTATTGCTCCAATTTGCATTAAACACCTTTTTTTTAGTTTGTGCAAATTGATTTCATTTTGAGCTCAATTTCATGAACTTGTCTTATCTCAAAACTCCCATGTCCTCTTTCTTTTTTGGAGTTCATAGTCACTACAACAAAAGGTGTCCATGTATGTCAAGTGATATTATTAGATTATGAGTGAATTCACTAGTCTTAGTAAACATGGATTAGTTGGAAGGTAATGAATTCACTGGTCTAGTGAATGCGGACTAATGAATTACACCCGCATTTTGTAGTAGTGAGTTGAGCCTCAAATTTCCATTTTGCCAAAATATCATGAATCAATAAGATTTTTTATTTCCAATATCACTTGGCAAACTTAAGGTTGTGTCATGAAGTCTTCACACCAAAATTACCTACCTTCATTTTCTTCTTTTCAACCATCATCCTAGATTTTTCAAACTTGTTATAGGTTACCTTCATTTTTTCCTCACATTCAAGCTTTTCATATATTCATAAACACATCCTTAATACAATTGGATGGTGTGTTCACCTCTTCCTTGACTATTTTTCCTTTTTTGAGGAATTCATAAATTTACAAAAAACAAAAATCAAATAGAAAACATTAGAATAGAACAATTGTGAATGTTCATTTATAAGCTATAGGTTGGACATGAAAGAAATATGGCACCATTTATGTGACAATCCCAACTACAACTATAAAAAAACAAAGAACCAAACATAATTTTCAACAACCTTAAACCCTAAACCCCAAACATGAGGTCAAACAAGCTAGTGAAATTTTCACATCAATGGTTTTTTTGTGCATGAAGTTCATTGTTGGGTTGAGATTATAACCTAGTTTTTTGACTGCCAATTATTTCCCTTGGTTTGCCAACTTGTGAGTAAATGTGTATAGATTTAGATTTTTATTACTAAGGGGTGGTTTTTAGTCATTTGTGAAAATTGATTAACAATAGTTTATACCAATGAATGTTATGCAAATATGTTTATTTTGATATATCCTTGAATTCTATATATATACACCCATTGGGTAAAATATATTAACATTCAAAAATTTCTTTGAATTTAAGGTTTGCATGTATAAATGAATTGTTTTGGTAGATGGGTAAGGTCCAAGTACCCTTCTATTGGATAAATGCATACTGTGGTGTCCCTTTTTTTTGTGTCATAGTGTCATAGTGTAAAAATTCCTAACCCTCCAACTCCATGATGTTTCTTAAGTTAGAATTTTTAATTTAAAAAAAAATTGGACTCACATATATGATTTATATTATCATATAAATAACATATTTTTAAAAAACCATATGTTCATTTTTTAGTTTAGGGGGGGCTTTAAAACTTGTGTCTTAAATTTAGCCACAATCATGATTTAGTCCTTAAATAATTGTAACTGGACTCATAGATCTTGGGTTATTAAATTATTTGTTTGATAGTACTTTGCCACAAGTTGTATGATTGAAATGGAGACTAAAATTCTTATTAAGGATGTCATTATTAATGAAAGTGACCATTTGAATATTTTTTTGGAACGTTAGAATTCACAAGTACTTTTCAATATGTATTTTTTGAGTTTGATTCAAGTGTTTTCATTGAATGTGTTTTATAATGTATTAGAAAAAATGTACAACACATAATTCTTGCAAAATTTTAATTTTTAATCAAAAAACTCATTTTAAAAGTGATGACAACACCCAAAAAATGTACGGATGAAATTTTTTGGTGTTTTTCTTAACCACCATAGTATGCATTTACCCTGCTATATACCCCTTTTGAGGTAAAAAACCATGTATCATTTATTCAATTACTTAAAAATGAAAAAAAAATCTGAAATATTTCTGAAAGTCCAAATCCAATGTCAAAATGTAAGAATTAAAGTGTTTGATTCATCCTTAACCAAGGTAAACAAGCCTATGAATAAACATTTGGTGTATAAAAAGAAAATGGGGTCACAATCATTGCTTGACTAGTGATGGAATTTGAAAATAATTTGTAACTTGTCTCTAAATGTTCCATTAAACATTTGAATCATCCAATTTTGTTTAGCTATGTGGAAGCTATGGCCCCCACCTCAAGTAAAGGAGTTTTGCACTTGAAATATATCCTTACTACACACCTATCATTTCTAACATTTGTACTTTTACCACATGTTAGCCATCCTCAACTTTATCCCGTATTGTTTGCCCAAAGTTCTCCTCTTCTTGTGTCCATAGGCGGGGCAAAGGGTCCAAGCACCACATTTTCACATAAAATTTTCTATTTTGGGAAGCTTCCAAAATTTCAAGGTTTTTTTTTGTGATGGGCCAATTGAATTGGCTCATTACTAATCCAAAAAAAATAAAAATAAATTGAGAGGTACTGAATCTAAAATTTTATAAAACTAACAAAGTTCAAGGTTTAGGACATACTTATTCTATTTTTTTTACTTGGGTGTCAAAACATATATAACTTTGCTTGTATGTAATTTTTTCATACAAGGTATAATGTTTCAAATTTACATATTTTTGAGTGTGCATTTTATTAGAATATGTTGATTTAATGAAATAAGTTAAGATAAATACCCAGGGGGACACTTAATGTAAAGTTTGAGATCTATGTGCATCAAACAACCATTTTTAAGGGGGGTATTACATAATCTATTTTTTTATCATTTTATTATTATCTTATAGATATATATATATATACACACATACATATAAGCCATCCTATATTAATTATAATCCATTATTTCAGATTATTACATATCTTATATTATAATTAAACTGATTATCTGAATAAAATGTACCCTATTTTTTAACTAGTTTATTTATCATTTTTACTCACGTATTTTATTTTATTTACTAGTGTCCCATGTGGAATAAAGCTCATGAATGTTTTTAACATAATTCATTCATTCATTCATTTCAAGGATGATGATCTTGTTAAGTGGAAGTATGTTCTTGTTACAGTGTAATATTTGGATGTTAATGGCCATTTTATGTAACACCCAATTCCACTTTTGGTATTTGGTTTATGTCATGTGATTCACAAATTTGAACGAAAATAATGACAATTCCAATCAAATCAATTGACATTGTTGCAATTTGACCTCAATTTAATATCAATCCTTTTAATCCATTTCTTTGATTAGTTAAGATTCTATATGTTGAAAAATCGATTGCATCTGGTGACAAACATGAAACATAGGGAAAGGAAAAGAATTCAATGCCAATGTACCCAATCACCATTTTGCAATAACCCTAAATTTGACATCCATTTTTCCCAGTAGTTAATCTGCACATGTTGAAAAACCCATTACAGATCTGGTGACAAAAATGAAAAAAAGGAAAATATTTCAATGGCAATGAAGCCAATTACCATTTTGCAATTCAACCCTAAATTTAACATAAAACTGTTTTTCATCCACTTCTTCCAGTAGTGAAGAGTCCACATGTTCAATAATCCATAAACTGTATCTGGTAATGAAAATGAATATATAGGAAAAGACAAAAATGTCACTGAACCCAATTGCTGAATTCAACCCTAAATTTAACATCCATGTTTTTCATCCATTTCTTGCCTTGCAACCAACAATCCCCCATAAACTGCAATTGGTAATGAAAATGAATAGATAGGAAAAGAAAAAAATGTCAATGCCACTGAACCCAATTGCCAAATTTAATCCTAAATCTAAACATCCATGTTTTTTCATCCATTTCTTCCCTTGCTTGCTAAACCAAGAACACCCAAGATATTCACATTTCCATGAGCAAAGAAATCACAAACATTCAAGCAGAGAGAGAGAGAGAGAGAGAGAGAGAGAGAGAGAGAGATTTCAAGGAGAGATTTTCACAATTGTTTCATGACAGCATAAATGATTTTGTTTGGAGCAAAAGAAATCACAAACATTTCAGCAGCAAGAGCTTGAGAGAGAGAGAGAGAAACAGAAATTTTCAAGGAGAGATTTTGTTGGAATCATGAGCTTCAATGATGCCTTTTATTATATATGCAAGTAACTGCTGTAGCCTGCGATCATCAAACCGATTGAACCTGTAGAAGAAACGAAAGATTCGGCAGAGATTTTCTTATTGCACTCACCAGCTACAATAGACTTGTTAGAATTACTATATTATTAGGTACTACGTTATATAAATAGATCTATATATGTAGTAGTTACGATCTGATGACATAGATATGTCCCAAAACACTAGTGGAGATGAAGAATGACACAATCATTAAGCAATAGTAAATCTAACGCAGTGAAGAAGCAGTTAATCATCATATTGCAGTAGTGTTTGAGACATCCAGACTTCCCATCGAGCTCCATGTAGCTGCAACCTCCGCCAAAGTTCTTAAGCAGCAAGACCTGTACAGGTTTTACAAGTTTGAAGAAAATTGGTTAGCGGTCAGAGTGTGATCAGTTCTAAGCTGATGAGAGACAAATTTGTGTACCAAGCATCATGCCGAATGCAATTGAGATAATAGGACTGATCTCTAGCAGGCGTCCCGGGATGGTCACTGTGTGCTGCACAACTTGATTGATTACCGTGGCATTTGTAGCCCTTGATCACTGGAAGATGGCATCTCCTGGGGATGGTGATCGCAATTTTGGGATTCACGCCCTGTGACTTCGCGAGGGAGCTATAGAGAAGCGAGCACAAGCAATTGGCTCCCGTCAGCCCCTTTCCCATGGAACTCACGTTGGCGCAGCAGGAACGCGACGGCGTCACCTTGGCATTCTTGGAAGCAGCCATGCATGGCAGCAGCTGAAAAATGCTGCACGACGCAGCCTCGGCGCTGGGCATCAAAGAACTCCCCACAAGGAGAAAAACAAGACCCATTGCAATGACCATGTTTGACTTCGACATCTTACGGAACAAGCACGCACAAGAAAAACAAAGACAAAGTCTAACAGTTCTGAAACTCGAAGCGACTCTGGAAAACCTAGAAAAAGACAAAAATCCAACAACAGCTAAAGGTTTGATCACAAAGAAAACAAAGTTCTGTAGTTGATCTGAAGTACCCAAATTGCTTGCAGCTGGTGATAATTTCTAGCAAGCTGTACTTGCGTTTATATAATGATCCTGCAGCACCTCGCGAGCAGTGAAGAAGGAAAGAGCATCATGTGTTGCACTAGTGTGCAGCTGCTGCTTGGGTTTCGTGGAAATCTCCACTGCAAGCGGCGTAGGAGAAGAAGAAGTTGGTGCAGCGCATAAATGATCTTAACGAAATCAAAGGAACTGCCCCATTGAATGCTTGTTCCTGCCTAACAACTTCATTAAATTTCACTCTGCACACACTTGTAAACGAGATTCTATTTTGCTTCTTTGCAACCTGTAGGCAAGCTAGTTGAACATTGGGTGGGTGAGTGGGTGGTAAATCTAACAACAATGGAAAACAGCAGGAGCAACTTCAGGTAACTGGCAATAAATGCAAAACCCACAACAACAACAACTCCTCCTACTACGACTAGGCTACAACACATGAAAGCATGATCAGTTGTAGCAACTTCCCTGACA
>Ga0209208_10004266_pt1 | contig 20360 bp, 13 predicted proteins | sample S1TSphfallax_3_FD_187694 | JGI IMG/M metagenome (GOLD analysis project Ga0209208, IMG submission 187694) | Host-associated microbial communities from peat moss isolated from Minnesota, USA - S1T2_Fd - Sphagnum fallax MG (SPAdes) (version 2) | ecosystem: Host-associated > Plants > Peat moss >...
AGGGGCCCCTTATTTCAGGAGTGGCCCCGGTCTGAGGCTGGTACACGTTGTTGTAAAGATGGTGTGGGCTTTTTCATAATGGGGAAAGCTTTTTTAAAAGGCTAGATGGTTTCAAGAAAATGAAAAGCTCCTTTAGAAAATGGGGGAATTTTTTGAAAAACAAAAGGTTTGCCATTTTGTGGAGGAAAAAAATTATACCCTATAACACAACCTCGTTAACACTACAAAAATCCCAACCATTTCTTTTGCATTGTGGGAAGGGACTTGTCTCCACTTCTGGCTTCATGCTTGGCTTCATGTAACTGGCCAGAGTGAACAAACAGGGACTGGTGGTGACCTCATGGTGGGTGAATAGGTGAATACACGAAACTCTTTTCCATTGGGCTACTTACGTAGTGACCACCTATTTTCATACCTACCTACCTACCTATTGCAAGACCAATTTTTTGAGAACCGATGGGCTTCCAACTGATGGTGTGCTGGTGGCTCTTGGATTATATGTCCCGCACCCACCAGTCCACCATCCTTTAAAAACCCGATATGTCAGTTGTGCTTCCCATGGGATGGCGCGTTGGTGGCTGTTGGACTATATGACCCAGCACCCACCAGTGCACCATCCCTTGGAAACCCAATATGACTCAGTTATGGATGAATCACAACAACTAAGTTCCACCTGGGTAACCTATTCTGTTAACCACATTCCTTCCCCTACACACTACCGAGGTAACTTACCCATGTAGTAGGGGGGGAGGTATGATAGGTAAGTAGGTAGGGAATGTCAGTGGTTACTATGTAGGTAAGTATCTAAGTAGGTAAGGCACTTGGCAAGGACTAATAGGTAGGTAGATGCATGTGGATTGGTTATTACATAGCTGTCCCATAGCTGTCCATGACTAGCTATAGGACAGAGGAATTCGATGAAAAAGTGTTTCCTTGTCCACACACCGTCCTTGGTGAGCTGGTGGATGCTGCTTCACTCTGGCTGTGGCTGTTGTTTTGCTCGAACACTCTGGTCCAAGTAAGGAGAACTAGTATCATATAACCAGTCAGAACTTGCTGGTCACTTCAGAGACTTAATTCCCACCAAAGCATTCAAAATTGTGCACAAAAAAACACCCATCATCTCTGGGCTGCTGCTGCTGCTGCTGCATCATCTTTTGAAGAATCTGGGTACCCTAAATTTACTTGTGTAGTTGATTTGTAGTCTGGAGGAGATTTCTCTGGCAGTCACCCAGCCATCTGGAATTCTCTGGCTCTGCCTAAGAAGACACAAGTCAATGTGATTAGCAACCAAAATTTGACCCTGCTTATTTGCCAGGAGTTTTTTTTGGTGTTTGAAATTATGACAAACTTCTCATTAAAGTTTTAAAATCTTTTATTCATTGGGGTTCAATCAAAATCTTTCTGTGTAGGTAACTAAAGTTAGGGCTGCACATTACTTAAGCCAAACTATTTACACACATTTTTATTGAAGTTCATAATATGTTTTAAATTAAAATAATATTATTATATTGTAAAGATATGCCAAAATCTACAAGTGTAAGTTGGACAGCATGTTCTAAAGTGGAATTTGACCTTCAAGAAATGCCAGGCTCTTCCATTTTCAAGAAGGGCCAATTCTGCCCTAAGGGAAGAAGTCTCTTCTGTTATTGGGAAGTCTCTCCCATTTTCTTTGAAGGGATCTTCCATTGTTTAGCCTTACAGATGATCTGCCTTGTGATTTCTTGGCTGACTCATCCGTCAAATTTATTGACACGTCTTTATGTTCGGCAAGGCCCTCAAGTAAGGGCATACCCAGAAGCAAATCAGGGTCATGCTTGGCTCCTGCCTCACACAGGCGCTCCTTCTGGTAATGTCCTTGACCTGGGGCCTTACCCTACACAGAAGATAGTTCTTTGATACCATAGTACAGTGGCAGCTTTGACCGATGTCTATTGAATAATTAATACATTTTCAAATTTCCATTCCAAAAAATAATCTTAATTTCTTCTAGATGCAATATGTTCCTCAACAAAATTTTGATATGTGAAAATAAAATTTGGCTGAAAAATTTCAACATCTCTGAAAATTATATTATTAGGCAATGTTGAAGCTGCCAAGGTAGTAGGGTATAAATAAGCGAATGAAAAGGATGCAATTGCAGCCATTCTAGTCTGTGTGCCCCACCATATACGCCCCACCCTTGTGAGGTAGGTGTCACTAGAGCAGGTGCTTTACTTGACCTATATTTTGGTAGAAGAAGCTGCTCCTTAGTGTCATACTGTCCTGGTGGAGCAGCAGAAACCAGAAACCCAAAAGCATAAGCAGGGTGGGGTGGGGTTGGGTGAACTTAGACTACCATGCAAAAGAGAGTGTAGAATGTTCCTCCAAACTTCTGAATTGTTTTTCTTTTTTGCTTTGGGAATGGGGGAGTGGACATGGCAGCTTATCTAATATTGGGTCCAGCAGGAAAAAAAGAAAAAGAAAGGAAATGATGCAATTGTGAAAGTGGCGCATGAAAAATGCAATAAAGGGAGGAGACACCTGTTCTCTAAGCAAAAGAAAAAAAAGACTCTCCACTACTAGTAGGCCTACTACCGAAACCTAATCTTTGAAAAATGCAAATATGTATGAGACTAGGGGAGGGGTGAGGAAGGAGGATGGCTAGTTCCATTGGACAGCTCATTTTGCATGTCCACACACCCCCACCCAAAATGCCCCAATAGTTACAAGCCCAGATTGCACAGATTCTATTTTAAGACAAGATGGTGGGGTGTATTATTATGACATCTTGCTTAAATTCAGATCCCACATTTACACGCGTCAATAATTCCCATTGCTTTTGAGTGTTGGGTATTAGGTGGTTTGTGTGAGTACCTAATGTGCTGGGCATCTAGCCTACTTCTAAGAGATCACTACCTATGTAGGCCTCATTAGGTTCTTCAGGGTGGGTACCGTGATGGTTTTGGGTGCTTTTCACCTTAACACCCCCGTGTTGCCTGCTGAGGCCAACAACTGGAATCATCTTTAACTGGAAACCCCCTTTTTTTTTATAAATTTGTTGGGCAAACACCATATCCACTTTCAGTGTCTTTACAAAAATCTATAATTTATAATACAATGTGCAATTTACAAATATTTATCAATTGTTTAAAGTTATGTTTAGATGGTATCAAAATTTTGGGTTTTTTTTTTGTTTTGAATATTCTTTCATTAAGAATTCTTTGTCAATAGATATCAAACACATATGTAGGTTGAGTTTTTAAATTGGAGATTGCCAAATTGACCTTCTGACTGTTTTAAAAATTCGTTTGACAGTACTATTGATTGGTTACCCTCAAGCTTAGTGGTATGATGTGCCTAAGTGTGCAGAATTACTTGACATTTTATTTTCCCCCACCTCAATTTTAGGAATTTCAGGATATTTTTATTTTTACAGCTCAATGAATTAATTTTTTTCAAGAATGTGCCAAAATGATAAAGGTACTATGATAGTAGTGCCATCCTTCGCTTCTAGGTTTTTGTTTGCAATGTGTACATACTTTTTCTTTGTAAAGTCCTTGATCATGTGGACTAAGTAAAAAAACATGGTTAAGACTAGTTGCTCCCATACTTAGCATTTGGCCCTGCAACAATGTTTTTTTCATCCAAGACAATCTATTTACTAATTCCAAGCCCCAATCATAAACATGATAGTAAAAGGCCAAAATTTATTGATAACAAACCACTTGGACTAATAAATATATCTAGCCAATCAAGAGCAAGATTTAAATTGTGTTGTGGCTTTTGCCAAACCTCAGCATATTGAATAAAAATGTTGAGCTTTTCGGGCAAATTTTTATTGATCTTCATCCAAATTATGTTGTGCAATGTGTTGCTAGAGTTGTTTTAATAACACAAATTATCCTCCTCATGTTTCACTTGTCATTGTCAATTCTTTTCTTGCCTTTTGAATTAGGTCAGACCTCCCAATCTATTGATGATCGAACTTGACCTTCTAGGTATCAAAAATCAATATTGTTCATCATTGTGAATGTAGAAAACATAGGATGCAAAGCAAAACATTTTTTTGCACATTTTTGTGAAATTGTTAAACTCATGTGGTTTGCAAATAGTTGCACATTCATTCCCTTCATCAACATTTCAATTTCTCATGTTGTCATAACAATGACATTCATAGAAGGATGTTAAAATCTCCTTGCAATCTTAGCAAGTGTCAATGTTGCATCTTGCACAACACTTGCATGGTTTGGTCACAAGGTTGGATTAATGTTGATAGAAAAGAAGGTAAAGTTAACCTAAGACAATGCAAACCAAACCTAGCTAGAACTACATTACTATGTGAATAACTAAATTTCAATATTATTTTTCACTAAAAATTTAAAAATAGCATTATTTTATTACATAATGATCATAATGATGATGATGATTATATTAGAATGATAGGAAAAATAATGATATAATTACTGAAAAATTCACTAAAAATCTAATATATTATAATTAAATTATTTTCAAATGATTAATTTATTTATTTGGTCCTTTAGTTACTAGTGATGAGTTCAGAACCATTTGCAAGGTTTGTTTTTATTGACAAGTACAAAGGCTTTCTTTGGAAACAAATGGCCCACCACATTATGAGTAAAATTTTACTGAAATCACATACCTATTTAGACAATAGGTTGTAGCATGTCGCCAAACTATAGCATGTTTGGTAAACTTTTCTACTATCCTTCATGTAGCTTAATTTGGCTAAGTCCTCTTGTGGATGCTTGACTGCCTACACACCTACTTCACAAATTTGAGAAGAAAAACACTGATTGAACAATAATAAATAACCTTAGATTAATCCAAAGCTTTTTTTTCCCCATGTACACACACACACACACACACACACACACACACAGAGGGTTTTAGTATGGACAAAACAATTTGATGATATAATTAATTAATTTTTGTAATGACAAAAGGCTGGGACACGAAAGGTCTTGAAGGTCCCTCCTTTTAATTGTGACCCACTTTTTCATGCATGGGGTTATTTGAATTGTGTTTCAAAAAGATGCAAAGTGTCATCAACTTCAAGTGGGAAGGGGTTGTATTCAGGTGAGCTACCTTTCAACTTCCACCCATTGTGGACTCACTACAGTTTTTGCTTGTCATTCATTGGTACTTGAGCTTTGCTTTTAGGTTTTAGCCTTTTTAATAGTAAAAGTAATGACATCAGCCCTTAATTTTGGGTCTTGATGTCCATTCATTTTCCTTTTCACTGTTTCACTATAGTGGTTTCTTGTAATAAAGTTTGTCAAGTCTATATATATATATCATAATAATAAAACACACATTTACAAGGTGTGGTGGACTATTGAACTAGAGTCCAAATTTAAGGTAAGAGCCTTGACCATTCATTTTTCCTTTGCACTCCCTCTTCCATGCAATCATATATTTATGTATTGTTCCAATAGGTATGTATATACTATTCTTCAATAGAGTTTGACAAGATTACATCATAAAACCCCAGATTTTGGAAGGTGAATTAGCTATAGGCCCTAGGGTTTTTAAGAGAGGACCTTTCTTCATTCATTCTCTTTTCCACTACCTCATTATTGCATGATTGTCATGTCTTTTTGCAATAAAAGTTCATAGGTTTCCATCATAAACCCCACATTTATAAGATGATCGTGAATCCAAAACCTGCTTGAGCCAACGTTCTTTATTTATTATTATTTCCTTTTTTTTCCTTTTTGCTCTCATTGGCAAAATTTCGAGATTTTGTGAAAATTTTCAAGAATGTGAAAACCTTTTGCTCGTCTTCTAATCACCTAATTATAGAAAAAAATATTAAAATTCACCAAGTTTTATATTAGGTAGCCAAAGAATATGGAAGGATGCTTAAATGTTATTATATTCATACTTTCTTACAGGCAAATTGAATTAAATCAATAAGAGGATTTCAAACATGACTATTCCATACATCACAAATTTGAGAAAAAAAGAAAGAAGATGAACGCTTTATTTTAATGTTGGTTGAATTAAAATTTATCTATATAATATATCTTCATTGCCATTAGCTTATGAACATTGTTTTATTTTCTCCCCCAATTATGTCAAAAAAGTGACAAAATTTGTCCAAAAAACAACAGTCCTTATATGATTATTAAAAAAGGAAAGAAAAGGGCTTTTTCTCAAGTAATGAGATGCAAGTGAAGTGTTAAGACTTTCCAATATTCAACAATTAAGGTAATGCCATTCTTTTCTTATACCAAAAAATAAAAAAATAATAATAGAACAACAATTCATGTCCTAAAGTTTTTTTAATAAAAATCTTGTAGCCTACATGGTGGGAACTATCATGTGTTTCTTCCTCTTCATCAAATACTAATTCAAATTTTAATTAAGTATAAAATATAAAAAATTCAATGCAAATTTTAAAAAAGATTTACAATGACTTAGATACGTGCATATTAAAATAATAAGTAATAATAGGGTCAGAAGAAAAAACCCCCCCTCACGCTCACCCCCCAGAAAAAACAAAAACCAAAAAAAAGGTGGAAAAAAAGGCAATAGGTCTCCCCAAATTTATGTACATACACAACACATGTATAATTATTTTGACGCCTACCTACCACTGCTAAAGTTGGCTAGGAAATTGGGGAAGCAAGAGAGCGAGAAGAGAGCGGGCACATTGCGCAAAAGAAAGGCTTGGCTAAATACTTATTTTACGGTCCGGGCATCCCACCCACTCCTATGGTCTGGTGGGCCCCCACCGACCGCTCTCCCCGCGTCTTTTGTCACGCGCACACCTGCAAGAGCAGTGCAGCAGCAGGGGAGTGGAAAAACCTACCCCAAAAAAAGAAGAAAAAGTAAGAGAGAGAGAGAACCAAGGGTCGACAGCTATGCATGAGGGAAAAGAAAAGAAAGAAAACAAAAGGAAAAAGTCGGCTACTTCTAGATTCGCATAAAAAGCTCCATCAGCGCCCTGTTAAAAAATGGACAGGCCGGCAAAACGTTTCACCTTTGCTGCTGCTCATCATCATCACTAGCCACTACTACTACTACTGTTGTCGTTGCACAAGTGCGTCCAACACACCTGCTGCTCTCTTGCTTGCTTGCTTGCCTGCTTGCTGCTGCGTCTCTAATCGCCTTCGTCTCCTCCGATCGCGCCCCTTGTGGTGTTGTGAATCTGTAAGTATTTCTCATTTTTTTTTCCCGCCTTTCATTTCTTGCTGTGAAGCAATCTGTCTGTTGATTAGTTTTCTTTTGGTTTTTTTCCCCGTCTTGTTTTTAGTCTACGCTTGGTTCTCTCCGCGCCTGGCCACTACTACTCTCGGTACGATTTCTATACTTCTTGCTCTTGAGGTTTTGGTTACGGTTTTGATCTCTAATACCCTGCCATTCAAAGCATTGCTCGTCTTTTTCCGCCGTTCATTTCTTGGTGTGCAGCAATCTGGTGATTAGTCTTTTTTTTCCTCCCTTTTCCTTCTCTTCAGTCTGCGCTTCTCCTGGCATCTCTCGGATTTCTTTCTTCTGCTTTCTAGCTTTTGGTTTTGTTGTGATCTCTATCTATACCCCTACTGTTAAAGCATTGCTCGTCGTTTTTTCTGCCGTTCATTTCAATCTGTTTGTTAGTTTTTCTTTTTCTTTTCTTTTCTTTTCAGTCCACGGTTGGTCTCCAGGGCTGACTACTCTCGGTTCGATTTCTACTCTTCTTCTGCTCTTGAGGTTTTGGTTCTGTTGTGATCTCTATCTATCCCCCTGCTGTTGAAGCATTGCTCGTCTTTTTCTTCCTGTGAAGCAATCTGTTAAATAGTTCTTTTCTTTTCTTTTCAGTCTACGCTTCTCTCAGGGCCTGGAGACTTTCTGTACGATTTCTGTTCTTCTGCTAGTCTCGAGGTTTTGGTTTCTTTTTTTTTTGTATACAGAGATCACCAAAAAAAGAGAGAAGAAACTCAAGAGCAGCAGAAGAACAGAAATCCCCTACTGTTTAAGCATTGCTAGTTTTGTTTTCATTGCGGCCACTTCAGGCAGTGCTGGCTACTCTTGGTACGATTTCCGTCTTCTCTGCTGCTGTTGAGGTTTTGGTGCGTTGTGATCTCTATCCCGAGCCTGCAAGCATTGTGAATCTGCTTTTTATCGCGGCTAATTCGCTTTATTAAGCATTCTAGTCGTCTCTCTTTGCCTTCGTTTTGCGCTTCTCAGGGCGCCTGCCTCCTCCGGTCTCCTTCTCCCGGAGTTGAAATGTTTCTGTTGCCTTGTTTCGATGGCTTGTTTACTCGTGTGTCCTTGGTAGAATCTAAACTCTTTGGATGCTATTTCTCTTGTTTACAGGGCCGAGTTAAGTATCTGCATATGTGCCTCTGTCTTGATCATGTCTTTTTTCTTCTTGTTCTTGTCCTTGGTCTTCAGAGCTATCTTACTGTTACATACTTCGTTGATCATGGTTTTTTCCGTCTTGCTCCTCTTCCGTCTTCAGAACTCTCTGATTCTGTGCATACTTGGATAATCTTTTCTTCGTCGATGTATCGTATCGACTGTCGTTTGCGATCTTCGTTTGCTCTGCGTGATGTATTTTTTCCAGCTTTTCTTGCCGACGGCTCATATGAATAATGGCCAAGTCTCTGGAAAGATATCGATGGTCTCGTGTTGTTGATGAAGAAGCATAATATCAATTTGGGAATATGCTCTGCAGTTTTCGCGTGCACCGATCCGAGTGAACACTCCGGCCGTCTTCTCGCGAAGAGCAAAATCATCTGAAAGTTTCTTTTCAACAGTACAAAGCAGCAGACGCTATGGCAGGCAAGATTGCAAGCAGCGCCACGATGCTGGCACTTGCTATGGTGGCGATCTCAGCCGTGTCTATGGTGGCGGCTGAAGGGCCGGCACCATCGCCGACTTCAGGTGCGACCTCAACTATGGCAGTGCCTTCTTATGCAGGGCTTGCGCTTGCCACCCTTCTCTCAGTCCTCGCAAGCATGGTATTCGCTCACCGCTTTTAAATGGGAAGATGGGGGGTCATTTTACTACATGCCATTGTATCTCAGTGTTATTATTAAAAGCTGTTGGGAGTCTTTGGGAAAAAGCCTAAAACTGATATTTTGGATCAATTACAAAAGACATTACTTTTCATAGTTGAAGGGAAAAAAGGGGTTTGTATTTGGAGCTTATTATTATGCCAGCGGTTACAGCCCTCTCTGTCAGTCACAGGGTTTCCGCTGTACAGAAGAAATTCAGGGGGTCACCTGTTATTTGTTTGTCTGCTGTAGTAGAAGACCCTTTTGACATTTTTTTCTTTTCTTTTCTTTTCTTTTCTTTTCCCAAATGAATGGCCTGTAGATTTCCCAAGGTCAAGATAGATGAAGATGAAAAAGTTGGAGTAATAAAACAGAAATGATTGAAGCTCTGGGGTGTTTAGAATTGAAGCAGCAGTATGGATTGATTGGTTTTGTTATACCTACCCACCCAGCAGTTTGTAAACAGCAGCAACAGCTCTGAATAAAACATTGAAGAGTTTCTTTGGTGATTTTTTTCTTTTTATCCCCAGTTTAGTCAAAGATCCACTTGATTGATTCCTTCCCCTGTCCTTTTTACATATCTGCATCTGTAGCAGCAGCATGGTTTTTTAGTCTGGTGGTGAACTACTCTGGGAGGAAAATGTATGTCACAAGGGCACACAGAAGGTGGGATGGAGGGAGGGTGGGTGGACCACCTTCCGTATAAGATCTGTTTTTGCTTCTATGAACTCTTCTTCTTCTCTTAGATTGAATGCGAGAATTCTGATGCAAACACCACCTTGTCTGATGCAACTTAGAAATAGCTTGGTATATGATATCACCCTCAGGGTGGGGGAATTCTGGAATCACATGTCTGCTGATGATGCTTCCAAAACTTCATGCCCCAGGGGCATTATCAAGTCTAAAAATCAGCAGGATTTTTTTCTCTGTGATGCCTGGATAATATGGGGAAAAAATGATGCAGGGCATTTCTGAAAATGGAATGTCCAGACCTGCAGGTGTTTCATTTTTACGATTATAAATGGTGGTTCTTACAAATGATGATGTTCAAAGGGCTGGCTCTTAGGGAAAAGCTTTTGTACAAGCTATTTGTGAGTGACTTTGAATCGTAGAGAGCAGCCTGGAGTAGTATTACCTCGTATTCTGGAGAATCTTGAGCTAACACTGTACTTCATTGACATACAGGGTTACAAATTTCTTACCATTATGCAGCATGTCAAACTGGTCTCAGAATTTTTGAATTTCTAGTGATCACAAGATGATTTTGGCTTTGGCTGGTTGATCACAATGATGCACTAATGTGGTGATGGTTAATTGATCTTCAATTTGCTCCATGCTCCTTTAGGTTGTCATGTTTATAAGTAGGGATGGGGTAAAAACTTGCACACTATACTCTTTACATGTTTGTAGGATGTCAAGTTTATGGGTTGGCATGGGTAATAATTTCTCTGTTTTAAATGTCCTTTACACTAGTACAGGCTAACATACAGTGAGAGGCCCACATATTGGTTACGCTGGATACATTCTATTCACCTAGTCGTTGTTGTAAAATGGCACCATAAAAATGACTGAGTGTGCAAGCAGTGCCAAAGAACCAACAAGCAACTCATCACCTTCGCTTGTTATACATTGTAGCAAATCTTTGTGAAATGTCTATTAGTTACATGTTTCATAGGATTTCTTATATTGTTCTTCAAGATTTGCTTGATTCCAAGTTCTCACAAGACGGCGGGCAAAGTGTTTAGGCCTACTAAAGTCATCAATACAAGTATCCTACAAATTGAAGCATTGAAACTACTACACAAAATAAAACAAAAATATTGTAGGAATTTTGACACAACTTGAATTGGGAATTTGCTTTACCATATTTTGAAACAAATTATCATAATTCAAACCTAAAAAATTAGTAACCAAAAAAATACTAGAGATAGAATTATGCATTTAAAACAACTATTTAGGTAATATGAATTCAATTAGCTAGAAAATAAATGCAAATGTATTGCTTCAAAGGAATTGATAGAGTTACTACCCACACTCCATAACAGACATATAAGTCATATAAATGTGTCTAGCTAGAGTTGTTGACAATTTTAGAATAACTACAATGCTTACTTCTATTTAACTCTCATACAACCTGATTAATGTTTGAAACAATGTTTTGTTTTCCTTCTAATTCTATAATGTAGCTCATTAGTGATCATGGCAAGAAACTGTATCATCAACTAACGACAGATTCTTAGACTACTCTTTGGACACTAGGAAACTGGTGAAACTCTGCCCAAAACCAAAATTCCCTCAAAATATGCTGAAATTTTCGTGGAAATCTTTTTCTTTCTTGAAAAGTAGGTTTTTTTCTCCCCCAAAATGAAAAGGGAATTGAAAAAAATATTCCTTTTCAAATTTATTTATTTATAACATGTTGCCCAAATGCAAAAATTCGCCACAAAATGAACACACTGGTTGAAAAGGTTGGCATATCATGGGCTCACAAGAAAAACTGTCCACTGTGAGACTTACCAGTCGAACAGAGAGACAGATATGCATAACTGTGACATAGCTGGATTTCGTGTTCTATTGTGGAACCTATTGAAACACCAAACACAACTTGGAAAAAAAAACCCCCTCCCCCCCTCCAAACTTAAAAGGAAAAATAGCAAGGCACCTTGATTGCATGCTTGGGCCTTCCGATTGCCTGCATGAAATTTCTCTTCCCAAAAAAGTTCCTCACCATTCTTGGCCGGGGCTAGTACCAAAACTCCCTAATGGGGGTACTTATTCTGTTTCATATTAATTTGGTTGGGGGTGCCTCACAAGTCCAATTTTTAATTTTTTTTGGCAATGAGCCAATTTGATTGATCCATAAAAAAAAACCAGTCGAAACTTTGGAGACTACCCAAAATAGAAGATTCTATGGAAAGATGAAGCCCTTTGGCCCATGCATATAGGTGAGAAGGGAAGGATTTTGGGCAAAACATATCGGATTAAAGTGAGGTGCTATCAAGAACACCCTTGGGCAACATGATGGAAACCTGAAGGGAATATGTTGGGAACAAAGAAAAATAAACAAGGCACTTTTGAGTGTATGCTGAGCCTTCCAAAAGTTCATCACCATTTTTGGCCTGGATGCATATCTCCCATTATAAACTGGGTGTACTTACTTATTTTGAGGGTAGATAGCTTTATAGTGTGATTTATATTAATTAGATCATTTATATTAACTCACAACTTTTTGTTATTTTAGAGGAGTCATATTGATTGGCCCAAAAGCAATATTTTTGGATTATTGGACATGCCCCCAATAGTAGCACCTCTTTGCCCAGTTGCAAAATGAAAACAAATGCACACCCTTGTATGTCATCTTTTTAGTATATGTACAGGGGAGTTGAACTTTGGGCAAACCATATGGGAGAAAACCCAGGTACTATTGGAAACATTTTGGGAACACTTTGGGAACAAAGGAAAAAAACAAAAAAATCCCTGTCCCCCCACCCTCAAAAAGCAAAAAACTGGATCATTCATGATAGCATGCTGAGCCTTCCCATTGGTTTCATGAAATTTCTATTTCCAAAACTGTTCCTCACCATTTTTGGCCTGGGCTAATGACAGGGGCAGAAATTTGGGTGTTGTGTTACTTTGATTAAACGGTCAGGATGAAAATCCCTCCCCCACAAACCCCTAAAACCCAAATGAAACAAAAGAGTGAATGTTGAGCCTTCACATTGGCTGTAAGAAATTTTTATTTCTAAAATTCTTTATCACCATTTTTGACCTGGACTAACTTTGTTAGTTGTATTAATTAGTTGTGGATGTGTGTTCAAATTTTGTTTTTTCCTTTTTGTGGTGATTCCTTATTGGCTCAAAGCTGGAAAAAAGACACTATGAATCTTCCCAAAATAAATAAATTATGTAGCCTTTCTCTTGGTGTAATTATATAGTTTACGACAGTAAAATTTTGGGCAAACTACATGGGATAAAGTGTAGTTCCATCAGGAACAGATTGGGGAACACATGGGAACTTGGGCAACACATTGGGAGAATTATTGAGAACCATGAGGAACCATGGTGTGAACAAGATGAGAAGATGGTGGGAATATCAAACATAAAAAAAAATCTCAAACTCCAACTCCACCCCGCAAAAGAAAAGACCCAAGCCTTCCTAAGTCCATGTTGAGCCTTCTCATCGCTAGCATCAAATTTCTATTATTAAAAGTGTTTGTCACCATTTTGCCAAGGGTAACACCCCTTCTTAAGAGCATGGGTGTGAATTGTTATACCTATTAATTAATTATTTGTGTGGTGCATCCAAAAGTTTTATTTTGTTTCGTGTGCAATGAGCCACTTTGACTGACCCTTCAAAAACAAAACCAAACTGAAATTTTCAACACTCTTCAAAATAAAAGTTTACACTTTCAAAATATAATTATGGAAGTGCTTCCATTTGGCCCACCTATGTAAGTTATGAGAGTTCAACTTTGGGTGAAGGTTATGGGATAAAATGTGATTCTTATAGCAACAGCTTCAAGAACATATTGGAAATCATGTGGGAACACATTGAGAATGTGATAGAAACGTGGTGGGAGCACATGGAACATCAAAATCCAAAAAAACAACTTTAGGGAGTTGTTCCATAGGACATGATTAATAACATCTAAACAATCATAACATCCTTTTAAAAGTTATAATGAATTTTGGAGTGAAGTTCCCCCTGGGTATCTCCCACCTATGTCATTGTAAATGCAAATATATAGCATTGGATGTGTAAAGCATCAATCACAATTGGAGTTAAATCAATGTTAAAACAATCTTACAAATCGGAATTACAAAAGCCTATTCACACATACAGTGTTTACTAACATAAATAGTGAAGTGGCATTCTACATGTCATGCAATGTTTACTCAATGGCCAAGGAAATGGTTTTATAACACCAAATCTTCCTAAATTATAAATTCAAGATCTAAAATTTAGTCCGTTCAAAAAGACCAAGGTAAGCAAACTGAGAACATGGAAAGGTGTTGGCCTTGAAGGCAAAGAAGGAGAAGCACGTTGCAATTTCAAACAATGTGGACCCATGAAATCAATTTGAAATAACAATAATGAAATGGAAAAAACAATTATGTTAATGTCATGAATGCAGGTTGTCCTTAACACAATAAAAATAACATTTCATGTAAGGACAAATGGGGTTCCATCTTTGGATAATTCAAAAGGATATTTGATTACAATTCAGGAATAATGAATATTATTGGGCAATGAGCCCATAAGACAACATTCTTTCCATTTGTTTTGGTTCTTCAACAAAAACTTTTATGAAATGATTTTGGAATTCATGGGACGAAAGCTAGTCTTCAATCCACCTAACACACCCCCAAGTTCCTTGATAGATTCAAGTACGAGCCCAAAGGTGAAGACAATGAAAGGAAAAGGGGTTGGGGTGTGCTCCCTAGTTCGTAACATTTTGGGGGTAAAGGGGTGTGTTAGAGCTTTGGGATGGGACTAGAACGAACAACAAGCGATTCCCTTATTCACACAGACCTACACAAACCAAACAACAAGTTGATTAGTGCATAATCAGAACACTTTTGGTGCTTGGACAAACCACAGGCAAACACTGACTACAGGCAAACACTAACTCACGAGACTCACCACGGCCCTGACTTGGGGGAAACCACCACCTTCCCCCTTATAGTATTTTTGTGCCTGGCCACGAGGCCAACTCCCAAATGTCATTTTGTCCTAAGACTCCCAAGTGAGAATCTCGAATTTCTCAAAATTGGGACTTTTGCGCCTTTGGAGGCCCATAACTTTGTGTGAAGACCTTTGATTGAGGTGAGATTTAAACCAAAGTTGTAGCCCTTGTTAAGAGCTTTCCAACGATATGTGACACGCCACCCAAACGCAAGGAAATTAGGGCGATTCTTGACTTTTAGTGATCGGGAATCAAATTGCCAATTTGACTCCCAACCTTTCTTTCGGCCATAACTTGTGTTTTAAGTACCCAAATGGGTCATGCGAACCCATTTTAGACATCTGAGGTCCAAGAATTTTTTGGTAATATAATGAACTTTTAAATCCAATGAGTTAAGACCCCTAAATTTTCTCTCTAAAGATTTTGAAATTCATTGGGATTAACTCCCAAAGTGGGAGTTCACTTGGGAGTGTGGAGGTTCATTCCCTAACACACTCCTACACTCCCGGGAGCATGAGATGTGACTCCTAGGCTTCCCTCTTGGCCCACACCTTTGAAAGCCCTTGCTTTGGTCGCAAACCCAAGGCTAGGGTTATAACACCACCCCACATTCAAGATCTCACATGAAAATCAAACACCATCCACAAACCTAATGGATTAAATGTTGAAGACCTAATTGTATTTAGCAACTTCGAGTTGAAACATGATGATTGTGTATATCATGAAGATCTATCACAAATTGACGAAAGTTGAACATTCAGAAACAATGTCTTAAGTCCTCAAAGGATAATGTTTCATCTTCATTCACCATCATTCATAGAAGCCTTGAATGAAACCACAAATCATGTGAACCGAGTGTACATGTACCCGAGGGGCACACCTTAGTGCACATTTGGATGTAAACCCTAATGAACAATGCATTTAACACCTTGACACACAAGTTTCAAACAACAAATTGTGAGAAAACACCAAATTCTAAAAGCAAAAAAACTTGGAATGTAGTAAATGGAGGATTAAAGAGTGTTAGTATCACAATTGTGAAACACACCTATTCTTCAACACATAAATTGTCGCAACCCTACTTTGGCCAAGTGTGGGGGTGAAGCCCAACACTTGGAAAAAGTGGGGATTTGGAGTCCTCCGGGACTCCCGAATGTTCAGAGCTCGATAGCAAGGCCCAAAACACCTCGCATTGGGGTGTTCTTGGTGTCATTGGAAAGGTCTTGAAGCTTAGATATCGAAAATGGCCTCGCATTAGCCATTTGGACATCTGTCGCCCAAGTTATGGGCAAAAGAAGGGCCGGGAGTCAAACTGGCAGTTTGACTCTCGACCACTAAAAGTCGGGAATCGACCTCTTCCCGACCTCCGAATTGAGAGTGAGATACGTCGTTGGAAAGATGACGACGAGGGCTACAAGTTTGGTTTAGACCTCGTCGCGATCAGACTTTGCAGTCGGGAGTTATGAGCTCCCAAAGTCCCGGGACTCCACCCGAGATAGTTTCGGGACAATTTCGGGACTCCAACTTGGGAGTCCCGGGAAAAAGAGCCATTTGGATGTAGTCCTTGAAACGTGGTTCAGATAATACTATATGGGGGAAGGTGGTGGCTTCCCCCGAGTCCGGGCCGTGGTGTGTCTTGTGTCTTGGGGGAAGGTGATGGCTTCCCCCGAGTCCGGGCCGTGGTGTGTCTTGTGGTCCAAAGTGCCCGTGGCTTGTCCCAACACCCAAGGGTGTCCCGGAATGTGAACTAACCACGTGGGTGGTTTGTTTTGGTGCAGATTCAAGCTTGATCTACTAAACCTTCTTCCTAGTCTAATCCTCGGGCTCCCAACTCGACCCTCTACCCCTTTCTAGAGGTGGAAGCCGAGAGCGCCTTCCGAGTCCCAACTTTCCGCAACTACACTTTGGTGAACTCTTAAGTGGGTTCCCCCCGGGACTTGGGAGTGCGTCATAAATACATGTTAAAACAACAACACAAGGCAATAAAATTTTATTGGATTCCCTTGATAATATACATGAAAATAATTGATTTTAGAACAAAAGAAAATAAAAATTCAAAAAACATATGTTTGACAAGCAATTTGGTTATTTCAAATATAAAAACAAGGTATTAAATGAAACCCAAATGTGTATGGTGAGAACAATTTCAAACTTGACAAAAATCATGGGCACGATATTGAAACAAGACAAAGATTAAAATCCTCTCCTTCCACAATAGGATTTTGATAAGTAATGTAACAAGGAATATTTTGATTTTTAATAGTTATTTGAATCGAACACCTTGTAGGATTCAAAGTAGCAACTTAAACTAAAGAAGGAGGATTCACAATAGATGAAGTGAATTATATATAATACTTGATACATTGAAATAACAATGTTGATTCAACTTTGAATCAAATTTCATAGCATGATGGAAGGTAAATAAAAACATACAATTATATGTAGATCATGTGAAAGACTTATGATGTTCAAGATAAATGGACAATTTTTACACACTGCATCTTCAGATTTTTCTTGCCCCTTAATTGGTTGGAGTGTTTGTTTGTCAATAACATCAATGTTTTTATGTGCCATGTTTAGTTTTGGATTACCTTACACCTCCACATCAAGAACTTGCATTAATCTTTGGATGTTAGATTTGGTTGAAAATTGTAATAGATTATGCGATAAGCAACATGTAATGAAAACATTAAAGACAAAATACACATTTATATTAGTCTTGGTAAGCAACTCCCCAAAAGATTTCTTAAATATGTTGAAGACAATCTCCACCACTAAATCCAACCTTTTTTGTGCTTCATGTTGTACAATAGTTCCAAAACAATTTGTTGCCCTTCTTCCTCGAAAAGAGTTATAATCCAAGATATTAATAAGTACCTTTTATCACCCAAAAGGAAGCGAACACACCATCATCACAAACTTACAACCTAGGCTTCATGGGTTTATAACAAAATTTGTTTTTCATAGGTTTGTACAAAAATCATATGAATTTTGTTTTGATAATATGAACAATATTTGTATGTATTCAATATCTTAAATGTTCAAAAAAATGTTTTTGAATGACATACATGAATGTTCATGTTTAATGCACAAAAAATAATTTTATGCAAATTTACATCATGACAATTGTGGGGCTTTAATTAAAGTGTAAATCATATGTACTTCACATCAAAACATCATAAGTAGAAAAGACATGTCATTCATATTAGAATAACATATATATATTTTGTGCCATTTTTACATTTTGAAGCCCACAAATTTTGCACAAATATATTGTTTTACTATTTTTGCATTGATTCTATTGAAATTTTGTGATACTGGAAGTTTGTGATGATTAAGATCTCTACCATCCCCAAACAAACCATGGTATTAAGCATTTTTATACAAACAAATCTATGCAACACCCTTGAATCATTCACAATTCTTAAAAGCCCCACAATCACATATATAGATCTTTTATTGCAATGCATAACCACTTGTGCAGCAACATTATACCCACTTGTCTTGTGATAATAATAATCTTCAATGTTTGAAGGAGGTTTAACAATTGAGATGTGGATGCCATCAATGGCACCTTGTAAACTAGGAAAACCACACCAATTTTAAAATTCTTCCATAACAATGGACATAGCTTTTCCCTAGGGCCAAGAAATCCAATCTTTATATCTATCATTGAATGCATAAAAAAATTCATGTAAGACAAGGGACACTATTGACTTCCCTATTGTAAAAAATTCAATACAAGTAAAAAAATTGGCATCATGAACCAATTTATAAATTGCCAACAAACCTAGTTTTTATAGGAATCATATTTTTTTAGTGTCTTGCTTTTGAATGTTGGGTTTTAATGAATTTGTAATTCTAAAAAATGTAATTTTATTCATACAAAATTGTTCCACCCACCTAATTGCATCAAATTTTGTCAACAAACACCTTTAAAGACTAGATTTTGTTCTTGGGCTTGACCCAATGACCTAAATCAAATGACAATAAACTCAAAATGATTGAGATTTCCAACTACTACAAAGCAACAACAATAAGTATTAATTTGATTTTAGAAAGTTGATTGGTATCAAAATATTTGAATTCAAAAAGGGTGAAGTTATTATAAATGTTATTGCAAAAAAATATCTTGTATTAGTTCAACCAACAAAGCAGTGCAACATGTTAAAATGAGATAATATATATGATCATCCATTGTTGTTGTAGGAGAAAACAAAAGATTCTTGCAAATAACAAAAAACACAAAAGACAAAGTTAAAAACAAAAGGAAATGGAAGTTTATATTGAGAGAAACACAATATCAAAAACTTCAACAAAAAGTTATCACTTGTAGCTTCATGATGGATTAGAAGAAACATCTACACAAACAAATAGATACATAAACACTTGCAAAAATATATATAAGAACTTCACAGAGAAGTTATCGTTGCTTGTAATTTTTCCATGGAAAAAAGAACACTTGCATAATCAAACAAACAAACACAATTGCAAAAACAAAAAATAGAAATTCAAAAAAATAGTGACACAAAAATTGCATGAAAAAAATGTCAACACTTGCACCTTCCCTGTGGAGATGAACACATGCACTAAAAAAAACACAAAGAAAAAAAAGTAAGAAGTTCACAAATGACACAAATAACAAGAATTGATAAGAAAACCTTTGCTTGCAACTTCACTATGGAAAGAATTTTTTGTTCAACCAACGAGCAAAAAATGATATAATATCATAGATTGTGAGATATTCATAGCTTGTAACATCAAGGAAATGTACAACTTATAACAACAAATGAAGAATGTGAACTATAAGAGAGCAAAGTGTGATTGATGAAAGCAAGAATGAAAATATTTGTGAGAATTGTGGAGGTTGTTGGAATGTGGGCAAACAAAATAGTGTAAAAGGCAAGAATTATTTTAAAAATTTCTTACTAGTGATGGCAAATGTGAATTTGTGATGGCTCCAATAGCAATTTGTAAGAAAAATCACAATACTTACCACTAGGTGTAAATCTACATCTTCAAATGACCTTTTAACTATGACATATCATTATTAGGATTTTGATTATGGATGGCTCTGATGACAAAGAGGCATTAGGTTGAATAATGTATTTCGACAAGGCCATCAACAAAGGAACGGGTATAAAGTCTTCACCCAAGGAGGAATTAGACAGTTCAATGAAAAAAAAGATGCAAAAACATTAGAGCATTGAGGGAGAGTGTTGTCAACTTCAAATTCTTGCTTCGCAATCTTGACCACAAAACTTGCAATTCTTGCCGTAAGGATGGTTTCCTAAAAATTATGAACCAAATTATCACCAACAATGTCACAACCTTAACCTTAGGTTCGTGACCAAGGCAAGGGCTTGCAAAGGTGTGGGCCAAGAGTGAAGCTTGGGAGTCACATTTCATGCTCTCGAGAGCATAAGAGAGTGTGAGGGAATGAAACTCCACATTCCCAAGTGAGCTCCCACTTTGGGAATTGGAGTCCCAATGGACTTCTGAATTTTCATAGAACAATCGCAAGGGTAAAAAATCATTAAATTTCATAATTCCTTATATGATGCGCTCCCAAGTCACGGGGTGAGACCAAGTTGAAGGTCTCACAAAGTCAAGTTGCGGAATCAAGACTTGGTAGCACACTCCCGGCTTCCAACTCTAGAAAGGGGTAGAGGGTCGAGTTGGGAGCCCC
>Ga0209208_10004267_pt1 | contig 20358 bp, 19 predicted proteins | sample S1TSphfallax_3_FD_187694 | JGI IMG/M metagenome (GOLD analysis project Ga0209208, IMG submission 187694) | Host-associated microbial communities from peat moss isolated from Minnesota, USA - S1T2_Fd - Sphagnum fallax MG (SPAdes) (version 2) | ecosystem: Host-associated > Plants > Peat moss >...
CCCCCTCCCCCCCTCCACGAAAAAAATAAAAATCATGACCCTTCTAAACCCTTAGCCCAAAAAAAGCGCACCCAAATCTCCTCACCCACCTTCCAAATCCCAAAAATACCTCCCCCATCGACGACGGCAGTTGTTGCGCGGAAACGGACATAAAAGTAAGAAGTAAGGACCTCCGGCAGTTGTTGCGCGGAAACGGACATAAAAGTAAAAGTAAGAAGTAAGAACTCGAGGTCCTGAATAGTTTTTGGGCCCTCGGGACTCGGTAAATAAAGAAGTAAAAGTGTGTGATTGAGGTCCTAAATAGTTTTTGGGCCCTCGAGTTCGGGGGGACAATTTTAAAAGCGATCTGGGTTTCAAGACCTCGACAGATACATAGACAGTTTGCTTTAATAGATATAAAATTCCCTTGGATGCAAAATCATTGATTTAGCAAAGCGAGCGATGGAGGGCTAGCGATGGAGGTATGAGATTGTGCATATAAAATATATTAACTTGAGGGTTTGCCCATAGGGTAAGGTTCAGGTGCCCCTCTTCTTTTCCTCTCTTATTCTATACATTAGATGAGTTGCTTCCCAAATTTTTAAATTTTTTTTCAATGATCCATTTCAATTGGCCCATCATCAAGGTCCCCAAAATAATGTTATGTGAGGATGGAGTGCCTTCCATTTGGTTCATCTACATATATGATAAAGTGAGTTGATGTTAGGAACAGCCTCAAGAACATTGAGAACTTGGGGAACATAATTGGAAACATATGAGAATAGATTGAGAACATGATGGGAACAAAAGCATAAAAAAATTTCATCCTCAACTTACCTGGCCCCCCCCCTTCTACAAAGCACACCATACGTATTTAATTGTCCGCTCAATTCTCATGCTGAATATGTGCCATGGGTGCTGATTTTGTTCACCTATCCTATTTTGCCATCTACTACAAACCAGCGAGCTCCACAGGGAACGGGCAGTGACTGGAAGAATCTTCCAGGCACTGCCCAATTTTTGTCCACACAGACAGATAGACACCACGTTTGCTTTTATATATAAGATTCATAACTTCCCTCCTGAAGCTAATTGTCCTCAATATTACCATGACCTGGTTTCAAGTAATAATTTGAGGTGTAGTGATATTGTCACAGCCTCTCTTTTTTGTTACACCTTCACAACGAGTCAGAGCACCCTAACACACTATGTGGAACCAGTTACCAGGTTCCACACGTTCCTAGGTGGAACTGGCCCAGTGGCATGTTCCTAGGTGCAACAAAAAATCTATTAACCAGTGTTGTATTGGTATCGACTTTTGAACATACCAGACTGGTTTGGGTATTGGTGATTTTTTATATTCTATTTTGCATAATTGGCAGTACTGGTATTAGTTACTTTTTAAAAACTCTCATGGTACCAGTCTGGTACTGGTATTAGATCCAAGGCTGATTTTTGGCTGGTATGCCACAGGTATAAAGTATGAACTTGGTGTTGGGATTAGGCAGGTATGTACTTGACATTAACTCAGGTCTCATAGCAGACTGGCACTGGTATAAGGCTGGTATGCCTCACGGCATACCTGACTGGTATTTTCTTTAACATCAGTACTCATAGCAATATTATATACCCAGGTTGCACCCAATATACCAGTATAACACTGGTACTAACCAGTGTTGGGTGGGTAATTGGTTTGGAGGGTTGAAAACTTAAAACTGTCAGTTCCAGTTAGTAAAAGCCAAACTGGAACCCGGTCTGAGTTTTGGAATAGGTTCTAGAATTATTGTTCTAGTTTTTTGAAGAACTGGATCCAGAATCAGATTCCAAGTCATGTGTGAAACCGGAACCAAAACCAAGATTTTTGAAATCTTGGGGGCCTAGAACCTGGGGCTAGCCTCCGGAAAACCAGTAATGAACTGCCAGTTCCAGTTCAGGTTACCCGGAAACTGTGTCTGATTTTCAAAACCCGAACTGGAAATGTTTTTCTTTGAAAAATCAGACCTGGAACCGGATTTGAATCCAAATGCATTTATGTGTGGAACTGGAACGGAAATCGATCGAATTTAGTTTTCTAGAACCAGAACCGGGGGTTCTTCATAAAACTAAAGAACCACCCACCCAACACTGGTACTCAATTGCCAAAAAGAATTGGATACGATATCTGACATAGGTACCTAAGAGGCAAGTTAGAAGCGTTGAGTATGGACCTGAGCAGAAGAACCTCACGCCGAAGGTACGGTCTACGGTCCTTGAGACGCTAGTCCTATGCGGGAGGACCCTGTCCTTGAGGGTCCTTATCTTCGCCCGTAAGGACAACAACGAGGCCGGGAATGGCAAGTGGGAAGCGAAGGCGGTGACGATAGAGAGCACAAGTGAGCTTTGAGAAGCGTTGAAGAAGGCACGGTCCGTTTGCATGAACAAATCCCATGCCTCTTTTGCGTCAACAATTCATGCCTTAAGTTTCAAGGCGGAGATCTGCACCGAGCTTTCGGGGTGAAAAAAAAAACCAAACTTTTATAATTTATTGTTGCTTCGGTTTTTCCTCTGAGAGTTTTCATTTTCATTGTTTTCCGCAAAGACCACTGTTTTTTGTTTATTTTTTGTTTGGATGGCTATGGCGACGGTACAACAAAAGGATGTGAAGTTTGAAGGAAAAAATCCGTTTGCGGATTGTTTTTGGAATTCAGAACTTCTTCTTCCTCTTGCTTTGGATTCGTCGTTGTATGAGGAGGATGTGCACCAAAGAGGCTGGATCACGAAGAGGAAACAAATGCAAAATGCAAGGAAGGAAAACTCCAAGTTGTTTTGAAGTTTCTTTGGTCTGGAGGAGTTCCCAGCAGACGGTTTTTGGAGGGCTTGAGGAGGAGACGCAGCAGCTGACGAGGAGGAGGATGTCGGCATCAAGAGGACTAGCATGTTTAGAGTATAGAAGCAGGTAGCTAAGAGGACGTGACGGCAGGCAAGAAGGTAGAGAGAAGGGAGATGACGCAAGGCTTGAACACGGCTGCTGGGGTTTCTCCAGCGGGCGTGAGGCTATGGCTGGCGGAAAGGAGGATGCAGACGGGACCTCTTTCCGTCTTGTCGGAGAGTCAGCCCGAATCCAGCTTAGACGCGCTGCTGGCTGGCAACGAAGGTTGCAGTCTCACATCACAGCATCGCGATGGACGCAAACGGAAGGAGTAAGTCAAGTTTGTCATCTCTCTGTGCTGCTGTTTTTGGTTTGTAATGGATCGGAAGCTTAATCCTGTTACAGGCTTTGATACACTTCTTCCTCCTTGTGTCTTCCCTCTTGAAACCCTTTCCTGTGCCAGGCACCTTCTCCTAAGCTTTTATATTGTAACATCCTGTGAACATCTCTTTACAAGCCGTTCTCTTGTGTCTTCATTCTCATTTAGAGAGATGTAGGTTCTCCTCCTATAGCTTTTCTGTGAAGCTTTCTCTTCGGCCGGATTTTCCTATGCCCTTGTTTTGGATCTATTTTATCTTGAAACCCTCGTCAGCAGCTCTTAGAAAGAATAAACTGGGATTTCTCTGGCAGGCACACTTCATGGTGCAATGTCACTCGCTCTCTGAGGATGGTGAAGAATATGGTTGTGAACCTTCTGCTTGGGTCTTGGATTAGGATGTTAAATAGGTTTTGTATCCCCTTTATGCGTCAAAGTTTCCCTTCATCTTAGGTGCCAATTCCAGGGTGCATCAACCTTTCTGATCCCACCATTTTTGTGTGCATATGACATTGAAATTCAAACCACCTTGTTCTATTTTTTGTTTCACCTGTTGTTTCTGAGAAACTGGAACCCTTCATGTTTGTAGGAGGACCTGGGGCCTAATGGCCATCCTTCAATGAGTCTACAACCCCCACTTCTTGTTCTTCAATTTTCTTTAGAAATTGGAGAAGAGAATGCTACAACACTGGGGCTGTCTTATTCCAGTAGCCCAATGTGCTGAGACCTTGGTGGATCCTCTACTTACAGAGTGTCATGAATGCTTAGGTTGTTAGCTGGACATTCAGAGGAGGATTCTGGAGCTTCAGATCACAAGCGGCACCGAAAATTGCAGGTGCAGTCAAGTACATCTTCAAGCTATGGCTCTGTCATGACATCTAGAACAGATGTGCTCAGCTGTGATGCCATTGCAGAAAGGCCAGGCTGCTGTCTCCTCTCAGTAAAGGAGCCAGTGTTTGAGGAGCAGATCAGAGCTGCTCGAGTTCTTGGACTTGCAGAAGTGGACACAATCTGCTGCAGTAGTGGACATGATGAGATCAGTGGAGGTAATGCAAGTGCTATCATATCTAGTGAGGAAGGAGACAGCCAGCTTCATCCATGCTTGGGGAGGTTTCTCAATGTAGACCAGAAGGGAGGTTCTTCAATTGATCCAAAAGGAAGAGCAGAAATGCATATGTGGTCTGATAGTGGTGGTCTACTGAGTTCGCAGCTCAACTCCTTCATAGCAAAAGAGAAGAAGAAGCTTGAATCATCGGATACTGCAGGTAATGGCAATCAAATCTTCAGTCAAAGTGAACAGTCACTTTTGGGTTCTCTTTATGGAGAACACTCTTCAAGTTTGCAAAGGCGGCCTTTTCAAAACAGATCAATAGGAAGTGGTGGACACATTGGCAGTGGCTCTATGGAAGATGGGCCTTGTTTTCTAGCTGGGAGCAGCACTGAAGCCAGTCAAGAGAGGTCAAGATTGGAAAATCTCGAGTTGAATCCACTTACGTCTATGCTGCTGTCACGTATGAGCAAGCGACAACGCTCCACTTTGGAGTTTTGCTGCACTGATAGTGCTACATCTGCTGTTGAGGACCAAAGTGAAGAAGAGAGGAAAAGAAAACTTGCAGTTCGCAAATCCTGTATAGACTCTATGGGTCTGCAAGGATCAGTCTATGATCTTCAGGGTGTTCCATCCTCAACAGCAGAGAACACAAGGATACAAGATGAGGATGGTGCAATAACCCCTGATCCACATCAGATGTTTGTCCTTTCATCAGGCCGACCAAGCAGCACTGAAGGTATATTCATGATTTGTATGCTTCTCAACTTTTTCCTATGGTCCTCTTCCTCTCTGTCCAGTCATCAGCAAACAAAAATTGCTTGAGTCTGTTCTTCTTGATTCTTTGTTTGCATTTTGTAAAGAGCTAAGCATGCCTTAGGCAAGATTGGAAAGAATTGCAAATGTTGTTGCAATAGCATATTCAATATTCATCACCCTGCACCTGCCTCTAATGGAGATTCTGACAAGAGGAACTTGTTAACTGCTCTTAGTCTGTATGGGAAGTCTTCTCTCTATATGTTCTTGCCAGAAATAAGCAACCTTCACCTTTTTATCCCTGTGTCTGCTCTGGGCAAGTTTGCTACATAGGTTTCATGGAATGTGCAGAGGAACGGTCAGGCAAGCCAATTTTGACTATCGACTGCGATTTTGACACGTACTTCTCCAAGCTCATGCTTTAGCAGTTTGCATGCACATACTTGATCTCACCCTCTGCTTTATGTGAGTAATTTTGCATTTGCCACCTAGTCTTTGGTAAGTCTGAGTATGTTCATTTGTGATTGCTTTAAGGTATAATGCACTGATGAAAATGAAACCAGTGGTTCTTTGCAGTTCTAAGGGTTGCAACACTCGCTTTTTGCAGGTCTTCAACTCAGCTTGAAGGATGTGCTTCAGTACAGTATGTAAAGAGATTGCGTTCAACTACTCTGTTAACAATCTAGGGCCCTAGAGCTGCACAGACTAGTGTGGTCATCTGCGCCTACTACGCTAATGAGGTGTGTCACTTGGCAGCTCCACACATTTCCTGGTACTTTTGATTCTGTTACTGCTCACACCTAAGGGTTCAGAGTCATTGAATAGACAAAACTTGACTTGAACTGCACTTGGCAAATCAATCTGATGCAGAAACCTGTCCATCTATGTGCTTGCTCAATATTTGTCACAGTAGTTTCCTTTATTGGTGTACAGACAGTAAGCACTGACGGGAATTCACTGCAGTTTTCATTGTTATCTAAGAAGGCACATCTCTAGAGGCTGTGCATCTTCTTGGAGAAGGTATTGTTGTTTTCATTATTACAATGGTGAAGTTCATTGAATTGCATGAAGTATAATGTTTGCTTCTATAGAGTTTGAGGTTATAAATGCTTGCCTGTTCTAGGCACTGTTAAAGGTTTCCATTGTTTTCCCTTTTTATTGATTCTAGCTCTGTCCCAGGACACCCTCAAATCACAGCATGCTACTCCAAGAAACAGATGACAGATTTTCCTGCTGTGTCCTGAATCCAGGGGTCACGAGTATGTTATTCAGGCGTCATCATTGAGATGGTTATATCCGAAAACTAGACATTCTGTGGGACCGATGTATAACTATTAAACAATATCCTTTCCTATGCCATGCTAATGGTTGCTTTTACTTTTTCTTTTGTTATGATTGTTGATTGATACCAGCTCTTGGGGCAGACCTTGCAACCACATGTGAAGACACTTCACTGACAACCAGGATACACAGATTTAGGGCTCCATTAAATACAGGTGATGTGCATTCCAGTCATTCTGCTACTTGAAGTACCCTTCAAATCAGAAATTGCATATGTTTAGGTCCATACATTAGAACAATTGACTAAGCTATTGTCAATCCATAAGGGGAATAATTCTATTATTTTGAACTTAAAAGGGGAATTTAAGACAAGACTGTACATGATGTGTCCTGATATTGTGGGCAATCATCAATTACTTACCAGTAGCATCAGAAGGAAAACATGCAAATACACATTTGCCATAATAACATGCATGCAGAACTAAAAATTCCTTCATGAATGTGTAAACTACTCCTGCTGTGTAACTGGGAGACACTGATGGCTATGGTGGAGACACTATCTGGAGTGGTAGATCTATTCTGCCATTTGACAAGCTTTTAAAATCCCTGACTTCATGAGTGATCAAAATCCTTATATCATCAACTAAGATCTTCCATTAAAAGGAATTGACATTAGACCTTTTTATCTGTTTTTTTTGTCTGCTTAGGAGAAGAAACTAAAATGCAACATTTCTAACATGAATGCCCCAAAAACCTTTAAAGCATGCAATAAACATACAGCATTCTGTCTCAAAGTAGACTATATGTCAAAGACCTACCCCACCAGTCTGATGTAGCATTGCATCAATCTCATCCCCATCCTCCATCTCAAGCTGTGCATCCAAACCCTCCCCCAATCATTTCATATCAGTTTTCCAAGCACATCCTACCTCGAACAAATGTAAGTCACACACGGTACATATGATTTCTAAGCAAAACTGCAGCTGCAAACAAGAAACTACAGCTGTGATTTGCATGCCTGGGCCAGGTATCAGTAGCACAGGTTCTCACTACAGCTCCCATAAAACCAGCTAATCCACTAGAAACCCAAAACCTCTATTAAAGTAATATTGCAAGCAAACAGCCACTCTAATTCACATAGTAATAAAGGTCATTGGACCCAAAGCAACTGAGACAGGTGCTAAACATAACAGAAAGATTTTACTGAGGTTACAATGAAGTCTAGTTCTGTTTCAGCATTAAGAAACAAAACTGACGATATAAAGAAGCAAACTCAAATCACATTCAAAACACCCCTGCAAGACAAGATTGTGGCTGAGTTCACCGAAAGGGACAGCTCGTATCACCCTGACCCTTGAAGAAAGAAGATAGAACTGCCATGATAAGTGAGAGATGACTCAGCAAATGAAGAGACCTTGAGAATTTGGTTCAATAAGCTATGGAGAGCTATGGAGTGTAGAATGAAGCCTTCAGGAAAACATTTACATAATCAAAACAACAGGGACTGTACTCAAAAAACTGGTTGGGATGAGGGTGCTTCAAAGAGATTGGAACAGAAGAAACAGACAAAGCAAAGAACAAACACTTCAAACTGCAGTTGAAAGAAAAGTATCAAATAGGGGAGGCATGGCAAAAAGATCTCAGGAAGGAACCTCTGCAGGAGTCTGTTCAGCCCGAAGACGTCTGCCATCAAAAAGGAAGGCAATGGACTGAGGGTCCACAGACTGGCGGTCACAGTATGCATGCATCAGCTTCTTTAGCGTGGCAGTGCTCTTGATCCTGAAGAACACTTCTCCACCATCCTGCACATCAGCCACACTTCAACCCTCTCTAGGATCACCCCCTCATGCAGAATCCAGACAATCCAAAATTCTTCTGAAACATAAGATGTGATCCCCAACTTTTCGACATCACTCCTTAGCACTTCTGCAAATAGACTATTCTTTATGGAGTACACCATGCCTGATTTTGAGGAGAGAGCTCCTTCCTCATCAAAAGAGAATGAAATAATACCAAAGGGTAATATCAATTCTGAAGCAATTTTCTACAGAGAAGAAACATGCTTGAAGTTCTAGCCTTTGGAGACATCCAATTGGCTCTTCTGTAAATAAATGAGCTTGGAAATCAGAAGTAACAGTGGACAGAGCTTCTGTCATAAGACCAGATGTAACAGGAAAACTATATTTCATGAGTAACCGGGAAACTCCACAACAGTAAAAGCACAGGAAGAGACCAAGGAAACCAAGAAGAATTAGGCAAAAAAAATGGAGAAAACAGAAAGACAAAGGAGAAAGTGGAAGAAACAAGACACATAACTTTAAGAGCATGATTTTTTGAGCACAAAGTGGGCTTTGAAAAGCTCCCTAATTAGGGTTAAGAGGTCCTTGAAATAAGCATTTTGCAGAGATTCTGAAGGTGGAAACACCAAACAGAGATGTTTCATTGTTTAAGCCCAAAAAACACTTTGAATCCAAACCATTATGTCAGTTCTGGCCAAATCAAAACACACATGACAACAAGAATGTGTTGCGGTCATAACCTTGTGAGTGTCAGGGCATCACCTCCATCCTAGGTCAATGACTAGCTACCACTCTAAGTTCCCCACTGATTGCATCACCTCCTGATGGTGGGTGTACCCACAAACAAGTGTAATAATCTGATAAAAAACCGGGGCAAACAATCATGTATGTACAAATCTGTGCCCTCAGTTTCTATTCACATTTCCAGAAGCAACTGGAAGACACAGTACTAATGTTGGCTAATAAAAAAATCTAAAAATCCACGAAAAACAGCAATTACTGGTAGGATTATTATGATCTAGAAATGATCCAGTTAGGAGGCCTGACTCATGAGGAGCCGAATGGACTCAGTTCACAAACAAACAGAAACCCTTGAAATCTTCGTGAAAGCGCCACCTTACAAGAAGAAGAAAAAAGAAAAACTGAAGAAGTGGTAAAACTTCACGGCCCTCCTCCTCGGACCTTATGGCACTGAGAAAAAGATGGAGAGAGAGAGAAGAAAACTGAGAGCGGACTAAAACTACAGGCATGCATCTATTTCACAGAATACCTACCTGACCCTTGACCTTGAGGTTGATATGAGCACCACCCCCTCCGGTATCAACGGGCTTCTTCTCCTCCTCGTTGTGAACCCCCGTGTTATTGGTGCTATCCTCCGCTCCGGCCATTGACGCTAAAGACTCTGAATACTCTTCACCAGCTTCTTCTTCCTGAGCTCGACAAGTTCTATCAAATAGTTCCCCTCAGGTATGAAGCACTCACCACGACGACAAAGACGCTATCTCTTCTCGACCCTTCCCCCTCGCTCCCTCCCTCCCCCACAAAACTCTAACCCCCCGGCCAAACCCTAATTCTCGAACCTACTAGTTTCCTACGAACGAGGGTTAGGTACTAGTAATGCTCTTGTTAGGTTTTTTTTTTCCTTCGAATTTTGGCATCGTGGCTAACAGAAAAAAAAATCCAGTGCGAATCGTACAAAATGAAGGGTTTTGGTGAAAAATTTGGGCCAAAGTCGCCAGATTTTGAGGAATTTTTTTATCTAATCGCCATAAATACACAATAGGTTCCTGCAGGTCGCCAAAATATCCCAGGATTCTTAAATTTTTTTATCTCTTCTCTGACCTGTAGCCAAATTTTGCTAATTTTCCTTGTGAATGATCATCAATGTGGCTACATCACCACCCAAAAAAAAAATCTAGGTCACTCACATTAATTTAGTGTCAATTAAGTTAATTTATACCAAAATTTTGATAATCATAACTAATTTTACAAAAAGTCTAAAATTTACAAGTTCACTTGCAAAAACTACAAGGACATTAGTTAACACATATTAATTATTGAAACTACATGGAGTAAGTCCTTCCTATTTCATCTTCTTGGCATTGACATCCAGAACAAACGTTTCAAATTGTTGGAGGAGATCTCAAGTTTTATTTTATGGCTGTCAACTTACAACATTTCCACCATACTTAGATGGTCAAAAAATTTCAACAACATCAAAGTTGTTGGGAAGTTTGTTGGACTTAAAGATGGTCTTGATTTATGCCCCATTACAATCCCATGTCTCAAACCTTACTATTGGCTTTTTTTTTCCTTCTGATTAGCAAGATATTTGATCTTTACTACCCAAGGTGGTTTGTTTTCAAGTCCCTCCTTGGGAAAGTCTTGTGGTATACTTGCATTGTGCTCTATAGATTTTTTTTATTGACCGCTTACAAGAGTAGGAGTTTTTCACATTTCTAATAAATGCTCATTTGGACACCACATGAACACATTGATCTTGTGTAGCTTTTAGGGTTTACAACCATGGGCAATTGGTTATTAGTTCATCTTACCACACCTACATTCCATTTGTCTTCGGCTCATTTCTTTACAACATTACATACTCATCTTGACTTGCCACATCCTATTATTGCACATCTTTCACATTGTCAAAGGGCACTTACCATTGATGGTTTAGGTATCCACTTGCTTTGGTGCCTATACACGGATGAACACATCGCAGTCCACAATATTCTCCAAGATATCGTCACAACAATTACTTTAAAATGTGGGGCACACATACAAAGAGAGGTTTCCCACCTTTTATCCCACCACATTCAATGGTGAGTCAATATTTCAATCATTAACAACGTTGTCATAGTTGATCCAACCGACCCAAATATGTTATAATGTGCATTGTCCATGATAACACACGCAATGATAATTATCATGCAAAAAAAGACACTATCATTTACAAAATGCACATTAGGAGATGATTTCATTCCCCTTGCCATAAAGACTTATGGTTGTATTCATTCACATTTTGATTTTTTTTAATTTCTTGTGTTCAGGCCACTATAGCCCATCATTAGCAATTTTCTTTAGTTCATGTAATGTTTATTTTTTATTATTTGCAACATGTGTCCATAGCTATCCAACGTGCATAGGCCATAACAATTCTTCAACATGCTACCACACTTGGGAAACATTCCTCATTTCTTCCACACATCACAATTAGTGTCACTAACCAATTTGTGGAAAACAATATTCTTTTAGCTTGTGATCTTCCATTTTTTTAGTGTATTAATGGTGTCTTGATTATTATGTGTTTTTATGATTTGTTTTTAGGCTTATATTTGCCTTTTATTTCTTGTGGATGGGTTCCCATCCCAACCTTTTTGTAATATATGGTTTGTTTCTATTACTTGAACCCAAAATCATAAATTGAAAAACAAATGTTTTCACCTTTTTCTTGCCTAGTAACTCTTTTCTTACACAATTGTTGAACATTAAATTGTGATTATAAAACTTTTAAGAAATGGATTGAAAAATCAAGCTGATTTATTCAAATTAACATCTAATCCCAACTTTTTTGTTGAAATAAGCTTGAATCCTATTCTTTTTCATATGTCTATTCTTGTTGGATTTAGAATAGATGAATTTATGAAAATTTATAGAAATCTTTACATATGAACCCTACCTTATGATAGAAATCAAAACAAAATAGCTCAAATAAAATCTCCATCTAAAGTGCAAGTAACTCAAGACCACATAAATGTGTGTTACACCCTGTGTAAATGCTAGTGATGTAACCAAGAGGTGACAATGGCCACCTTCACCTACCCATCATGCGAGGTGGACCTCCTCTATTTTTTTTTGTTACAATATAAGTTGATGCATAGGTGATTAACATTGCAATTTTTTTGGTCTTTATTCTTGTAGTAAAAGTTGAATGACCCATCACCAACTCCTTTTGTTGAGACCAAAACACATAAAAGATGGAACACACACAAAACATAACTTAAACCAAAGGAAACACAACTATTTTCAAAATGCAAGCATCCCATAAATTTGGAACAATTATGAAATATTGTCACAATCTTTGTTTATCACAATCATAAGATCATGTAACCACATATAGCACACACTTACACAAAACCCACAAAAACACAATTTAAAATATTGAATCTATCTTCAAAACTCATAACTACTTTCACATTTCACTAATCACATTGAACTTTCATAGCCATCTTTCACTACTCACCTTTAGAATTTCTCACAACCATCTTTTTGTTTGTAGTAGTGAGAAATTTGGTGACAACAAACAAAACTTAATTGTTGAAGCAAATGGCTTGAATGATTGGGGTTGACTAATATTTTATGGTACATGGGTTGCAATGGGGAGCTTAATGAATTTTTTTCTACAAGTTGCCATTGAAGGTCTTGATATTGTGTTAGGTTAAAATGCTTATTATTTTGAATTTCAAACCAATAAACTAGTTTTTATGCTGAATACTGCATTTGGGCTAATTGGGTTTCACAATTTGATCAAATCCTTCAATTAAATTGAAAGAGATTACATTTGTTATTTAGAGCATTAATGAATCTTATTATAGTGCAAGTTTCACATCTATAAATTGTAGCATCTATAATCATCATCCTTTTATATTGTTACATCACTACTTTGATAATTCCTTATTTATTTTGTTTCGCATAACAAACAACTTTTTCTTAAACTTGATTTCAAAAAAATTATTCTAACAAAATAAGAATTATGAACCAAATGTAAAATGTTAATGGAAGGTATTTCATGTTGATTCTATAAAAAAATGAAAACAAGATAAAATAGGCAACCAATTTACCTTAATTGTCTTGGCAAAAATAAACTAAAAGTAGAATTCATAGTTTTTTCAACACTATGAGCTTCATTCATGGAAGAAAAATTACCACATCAAATTATTAGATTCCTTATGCCTTTTGTCTTTCCAATATAGTTTTCAAAGGAAATTCATCGTTGGATTTAGAGTTATAAAAGTAATCAAACATTATAATACAAATGACATCATATTTAATGGTTCACATTTATTTGAAATCATCAAAACACAATTCATGAACATCAACATTTTAACACTGGGGTCACCAAACCAATTCCTTTTCACTTTCAAAAGATTTTCAAATATTTCATGCCCATTTTATAAAAACCTATTTAATAGCTAATTAATTACCTTAAAAGCAACCAATTAATGACTTGTATGTTTTAATTTCAAATGTAAAAACTAATACTTGCAATTGCTTTAAATGATTGTACTCAACAAAATTCTACTTGTTTTCATTAATTTCATTTTGGTGCATATTAATGAAATACCTCAACTTTTGTATTGCAACACCTATTTTTTCTATCTAGTTTATAATGTTTTTACCCAAAAATTATATTAGCCTCATAATTGTTTATTTTCATTCATTACAAATGTCTACATCATCCAAACAAACAAATAGACATTAAAAAAATGCATACCAAGGAATTGACATGTTGAAAGTTGTGTCTTGCTCCAATCTCAAATGATCCTTTCCATCTCAAAGCACAAGCCAACAATACCTCCATAGCCTTATCATACTTGGGCTCTACATTATCAATGACAATCAAACTAGCATAAGGCCACAATATTAATATATTTTCATTTGTTCCTTGAATCCTACAATATCAAAACAAAGTTCCATAATCATATAGATTTTCCATGAAATCATTTCCACTAATATAAATTCCAAATTTCAATTTATCAATTTGTTTATCTATAATTTATGAAATGGGTATTTGTAAGTTGGGTGTTTGATTTACAATTCTAAGCTCCTGAAATTAGTCAGTGGCCATAAAATACTATGTGACAACTTGTGATGTTAGAAATCATGTCATGACAATTTGTGTTTACACATCATCAAAATTATGAAAAACTTTTTATTATGTCAATGACAATCTTTTTGTTTTTTGATAATGTAATGATAATTTTCTTTTTTACAATGATTTCATCTTCTCATGACAATTTTCATGTTTGCGTTCACTCAATAGTTTTTTGCAAATTTTGAAATTATATGATCAAATTTATCACAACAATTACTATGTTTGTGTTTATTCAATGTGATGTGATTTTGTGCCATATGAGCCATAACCTAATGTCAATTTGCCATTTAATGTAAAATATGTTACAATAAACACCACATATTATACGTTGTAATGGATAAAATCACAAAGTGTATCTCACACATGTGTCATGAGCCATGACTTTTTGTGTTGAGAAAAACTACATCCTCTTGGAGTGCAACCAAATTTGTCACAAGAATTTTGTGCAAATTGTGTCATTTGATACCATATTCATTTAGCATTCCAAATTTTTTTTTTTGTGTTGTTTAGTATTTATCTTGCAAGACAATTTTGTGTTTTATTCAATGTGGTCTAATCTAAATTGAATTTAATATGTGTGGGAAGACAAAAACATCTAATTCCTACATGTGATGAAAAGTAATTATATGAAAAAACAAATATGAAAGGGTTCAATATGAAATTGTCTTCTCACACTATTGTTCAAAAATGACAACCTATGGAACCTAAAGTTGCTCCCCCTAAACTAGTTCTGATGTATCACAGTCACTAGACTTAATGACCAAATATCCCCAAGGTATTGGATTCATTCAACTTGTAGATTATCATCAATACTAGGCAATTTTAAAAGAAAATTTGGGTGATAAAAAGGCATTGTTCGAGAATACCACTTTCATGAGAAAGACCACACCTCACGCATGGTAGAACACATGTCATTTCCTACCATCATTTTATTTGTATACTACTGAAGATATACAGCACACTATTTGGTGGTATATTCATGGTCTGCAGGGCTTCTGCTGCAGGCTCAGGTCATTGAGAAATCATTGAAGAAACAAAGAAAAATTCCAAAAGGTGGAAATTAAAAAGAAGGTAAGGTCTTCAATGTCTTGGAATGGTGCGATTGTGATCAAAAGCCAGAATAAAGAATCCTAAACAGTGGCCACACCAATATTTTACACCCGTCTCCAGAATTAGTTAAAGAAATTGAACAACTCTTTCAAAAGAGTGCATGCTACACTCTGTGTGGTTAGCCAGAAACATCTCCTGCCACTCATAACATTGATTCCAGTTAGACGTCCTATGCTACACAGACAGGTGGCTTTGCATGACAGGTAACACTGAAACATCAGCTAAGGTTCCTGGGAGACAATTCACCACTATTCTGAGAACTACATAAAGTGCAACTGCAGCTTGCAATTCACCTGTATTCTACCTGTAAAAAATTCCACACAAAATTAGCACCCCTTTAACAGTCATATGTGGCACAAGGTTTAGGGTTTAGTGTTTAGTGATTTTTTATTGGGAATGTTCAACAACAGGACATTAAGAACCGCAGTGTAGAGAGATGGATGAAAGATTAAATCTGAGGCTTCCAATTGCAGACATAAAATTCCACGTTTCTTTGTCTCTGAGGATGGCCTGTTCCTTGCAACTCTGAAGCTCCATTAAGAATGCACACTAACATAAACCCTAACAGCATGTGCTAAATTAAGACATCTATATTTTGCAGCCTGTCTCTTATGCATCAGCAAGCTCAAAGGATTTATGAAGATTTCTTTCCTTCAGACTATTTACAGATCATTAAAAACCTTAACCACAAAAAACCCAAATCAGAGAACAGAATGAGCCCACACCTATCTAGTGTGCACTCTGTGTTGTGATTGTGACAAAAGTAGCATTTTGGCTGTGATCTTGGCCTTCTTCTGCTGCTCCACTCATATTGGAGCTTAAGCCAAAATTGAATAGTGTAGAGGCCTTTGCAAAGTCATGAGCAGGTTGTGAAGTTGCAGAGATATGAGTGTCTCTCCACCAATACCCATCAAGAGCAGTAGATGCATTGACATGCTCAGGATCTACAATGATGCGACAATTCACTTTGTCAGAGTCAAAGTCAATTGGGCCAGTGGAATCTCCACCACTGTACACATTAAACAGTGCAACACCTGTGTCAAGGTCAGCACCACCCCAAGACGGATCCAGAGCCTCATGGGTGGCTCCTGCAATAACTTTCCGAGGATTGGCAACCCATTTTCGGGCACCATCTGCCCCAATGCATTTGGATGCTCGCAACATATCAGAGCAGGTTGGGTGCTCAAGGTGCAAAAACATCCGATCTATAGCCCAATCTTCATTGACAGTCTCAATAGTTGAGTTTTTTTGGGGTGAACAATAAATGCTACTCCAAACTTGGCTACCAAAAGTAATGTAAGGGCTCTCCTTGTTGCTCTCCAGAATACCCAAAAGTGTCTGAGGAGGTGAGATTTCAAGGTAATGATTGAAACCCCAAAAGAAGGTCCAATCGGCAAAAAATCGTGATCGTTGTAAGCAATCATTGAGAGCCAAGAGATTGCTAGGGTATTGTTTTGGGCCTACTATGAAGCTCCCATCAACACTCATGTCTATGAGTGTCAAAGAACCACTGTCGAGAAAAGGCTGCAAAACCCACATCATCTCTGTGTCCAGTTCGAGCCCATGGTATATGAAATAATGCAACTTCCCTTCCCTGAAAACATGATGGTTATACATGAGCCATTGTTTCAAGTACCTCACATTTAGTGGGTTCCAAATTGGAGGAGCGCAGAAGGCATAGGAGTGCCTTAGCGGACCTTCAAACTGAATATGATTGATGGCTTCAGGAGGCTCATCAAAAACAGAAACAAACTCCCCACTGGCAAGCTTAAGGTAGAGATGGCCACCGAAGCCATTTGCACCTGCTGGATCTTCAAATGTGCATTTTATCACCACAACATCATAAGGCAGTCCTCCTTTGGTTGTTGGATCATTGATAAACACATTGCTTCTCCTCCCATATTGGATGGGTACCTGACTCTCAACTGGTGGAGGAAAGGCCGGTGTGTGGTTGGAGCTTGGATCCCACTGCATCCAAATGCATGTACCAGGTATGGCATCCTCCTGCATTGGCATCTTCTCACCAAGTGAATTAGCCACCAGAGTGACCAATGAGAACTCTTCCTGTGAGATTCGGTACGAACTGAACAGGATTAGTGGGTGAAGTGATGAATGAAATGGGCGGAACTTGTAATCCCCCTGGAAAATTGGTCCTGCCACACTACTCTTCTCTCCTGTTTTGCTCTCATTGAATGCCCATGATTTTGTCCCACATGCTTCATCTGCCACTACATCATATCACAAGCAACAACACATTCACCATTCTGTGAACTTTCTGAATGTGTGATATAATTTGACAAAAATTGAGAGTACAACTGTGAAAGTGCTTGACACAAAGCCATAGCACTCTGCCAACAATGTCTTTGGCAACAGGACAGAATTCTTCCTGTAATGGGCTCTAGCCCTGCATTGGTAGAAATAAATCTGATGGCAAAAGATGGGTTAATAGCACTCATGGGTATTTGCAAACTTCATAGACATGTTGGACAAATGACTCTCATGAGAATTGAGGATTCTCATATTCAAGAAATAACTCTTATGAGAATTGAGGAATTTTATGTTGAAGACAAAATTTACAGAAAACCAAACTCACAAAGATTCCAATCCAGAATGTCTGTAAGTAACCAATCATACTCTAGATACATGCACTTCTCTGAGAAAGATTGCCAGAAGTCTTGAGCACCATGGTGACTTGTGTGACAAAGTGAGAAATATAATCACAAGCTTGAGATACCACCACAGGCACAACAAAATCCCATATGAAACACATCTTATAAATGAAAGGTGAAGAATGGAGGCAAGGTGCATTTCTAGTCCCATCAGCATTTTCTCCAAAAGATTTATGACAGTTTCAAGCATGTTGTTCCTGCTTTTCTTTGAGAATGAGAAACCAACTGACCGAAAAAAAATTGAGAAGGAGGTAATCAAAGGAATTTGCAGCACCTGGAGTTTTGCATCGATCCTTCTGCCTCAACCTCAATGTTGCCACTTCTTTCTGGAGCTCCTCCATATTTTGAAGCTCCTGGATGACCTCCGTGAGAATCTCGCCTGTGGGACCATCCAAGGCAGCATTGACATCCCATTGAGGCAAAGCTCCACGTGGGTTATCCGCATACAGCTGATCAGCATCAGCCCTTGTGGCATTCACAATGATCACCAACCCTTTATCCATGGCTTCCTTGACAAGCTCTTTCAGAGATCGGATGGAATTATCAGGAGGATGAGTAATCGAAGAAGAAGAACTTCTTCTGGTGATAATAAATTCTGCTGCTGCTTCTTCTTCTTCGTTGTGGTGTGCTCTTGATGTCAAGTGTTGTCGAAAACCTCCAAGATCACCAGTGCTATTGAAGATGATCAACATGAGCACCAAGAGCCCTAGAAAAGATATCAAGGCAGGTGTCTTTTTCCTGAACAACCTCCAAATGCTTGCTATGCTTCCAACATTTCCCTTCATCTTCTCAAAATGCCTCATGTTCACTCTCTTCATGGTCTTTCTTTCTTTCTTTCCCACTATTATGTTCTTCTAAGGCTTTGATCAGCTCTCTGCAACATAGTTTTTTCTTTCTTTCACGAAAATTTCTTGTTGTAAGTACCTTCACGAAAGTCCAAGAGAAAAATCTATTCGTTTCGATCCCAACCAAACAACACAAAAAAGCTTCTCTCAAGCTTCCATGTCTGTTTGTTTTCAACCCAGCTTGGCACAAGCTTCTCTTAAGCTTCCTTATATGTTTTCAACCCAGCTTCACACAAGCTTCTCTCAAGCGTTCTTGTATGTTTTCAACCGAGCTCAACACAAGCTTCTCTCAAGCTACCATGTCTGTTGCTTTCAACCGAGCTTCCCACAAGCTTCTCTCAAGTCTCGCCATCTGTTTTCGACTGAGCTTCAAATGAGCAACTCTCCAGTTTTGGCCGTCTGTTTTCAACCGACCTTCACACACAAGCTTCTCTCAAGATACGTTCTTCCCAAATGTCATTGAAAACCTCGTACTACCACCCCTCCACCGCCGTCCCCGGCCTCACCTCCTCCTCCTCCTCTTACTGACTACAATCTCGGACTCCTCATCAGAAACCACTATGATAGAAGCTCTCGACAAAACGCACTGCTACACTCTTCAGAAACAAAATAAAACAAAAAGATTTGGCCAACACAACCCGGTTTCAAACAGAAAGCTCTCTCCCACCTCTTTCAATCAAGTCCCTCAAAACTCCCAACTTTCCTTCTCTCGACAATGCACCCCAGAAACTCACTCCCCCACCTCAAAAAACTCTCTCTCCCTCAAAACTCCCAACTTTCTTTCTCTCGACAATGCACCCAGAAACTACTCCCATTCCGCAGCCCGAAAAATATGCACTCTCTTTCTTTCTCTCTCTCTCTCTCTCTCTCTCTCTTTCTCTCAAAAGTCACAACTTTCCTTCTCTCGACAATGCACCCCAGAAACTCCCATTTCCCACCTCGAAAAATACGCTCTCTCTCTCTCTCTATAAATCAGACAGAGCCTCCGGAAGTGCTCATCACTTCCTACCTCGAACGCATTCTTTAGGGAGAAGGCGAGCAGGACTGCATTTGTAGGGACAAGAAGAGCAACAAACGGGAGCAGGTTCAAAATAGAGAGAGAGAGAGAAATCGCACACCACATTGACTGTGCCGTTTACAGGTAGTAGTGTTGTTGTGGTGCAGTGGGCCAAGGAAGGCAGGAGCCAAGCGAGTGAGTAAAATGTTGGCACTACTGCTGGTGTCACCCAGTGTTTGTTTTTTTGGCAATATTATGTTATAGCCAAAATGGCGATAATCCACAAGAATATTGAGCCAAATTTGGCTGTAAGCTAAACATGAAATTTACTTATTTAAAAAAAAATCCTTCTAAATTTTTCGCTACCTGTTTGAACTGTGTGCAGAAATATGGTAATTTTTTTTCAATTTTTGGTGTAATTATAGCTATTGAAAAACTCAAAGAGTTTTTTGCATCTTTAGTTTTTAGTATAGCCAGTAAAAAAAATGCTGAAACTTGTGTGTGTTTGTGTGTGTGTATCTGATGCCCCATTGTTTGTGGCAAGTGTGTGACTTTCCTCATGACTCCTGGATTTTGTTTGCCTGCCTGTGTGTTGTGAACTTGTGATTCATGTTCATTACTGTTGTCGTACCCTTGGCGGCAGGTTCCGCACTATAATCATATTTATTATTTTCAGAGAGATCTTGAAATTTTCCCAAAAAAAACAATTTCGAAGAAAATACAATTTTTATGAAGGAATTAAAATTGAGAATCTTTAAAGGACCTTTTTTGA